>Ga0307515_10006593_pt1 | contig 23170 bp, 4 predicted proteins | sample 17_EM_MG_FD_194513 | JGI IMG/M metagenome (GOLD analysis project Ga0307515, IMG submission 194513) | Populus trichocarpa ectomycorrhiza microbial communities from riparian zone in the Pacific Northwest, United States - 17_EM | ecosystem: Host-associated > Plants > Roots > Unclassified | place... | reverse complement strand
CAAATTACTCAGGAGATCTAGCTCTATAGATTAGTGAGAGTTTAGGCTTTTTATACCTTTATGTGGGCCTATATAGGCCTGTATATAAAAGTGCTTACGCTTTTAACAAAACTCGCCAAAGGCTCTCAGACGTGATTTTGGTGGATGTTAGTTAGCTTGCTGACGGGCCGAAGGAACATCCGCTCCAATCAAATTCACGTCTGAGCTCGCTGAGGTAAGCCGTCGAGATTACCAGTTCATCGAGGCGCAACCTTAAATTCATGTGTAATGTCCACAACCAAAATAGACCTCCACATATGAATACGAGCATCTTATTGGCATATTATGTGAGCGTTGTGATGGCTTCCGCAGACAGCACCGCGAAACCTGGCTTGAGAATGACGGTAAATATTTCTCCTTCGAGATTATTCTCCACCCGTCTCTCGAAGCCCTCAGAGCTGCTGCAGATCTTAGATGCCAGCCTTGTACCTGATATGGCACCACCTCTCCACTGCAGATCATCCAAGTGATTTGGAAAGTGCACCAGACGCCCAGGTCTCCTTAAATTCGACGCTGGTTTCTCTTTCGCTGATCAAGGACTTGTGGTTAGTGTTAGATTCTCTGGTGAAAACAAGTCGCACTGGTCGTCCTTGGAGTTCCCTAACCTGGATTGGTCTATGTCATTTAAGTTAAGGCAGCTAGATTCTGTTTGTAAATTCCACTGCAACTCAGTAATAGTGTACTATTAACCATGCCAACACCACGATGATAGACCGAATGAATGTCCTTTCCGCGCTTCACAGTGGATCTGAGTTAAAGGATATGATAATGCTGCATCTAAGAGCACCTTCTAGCTAGCATCCAGCTGGTTGGACCTGTGCCTCAGTCATCTGATGAACCGCCGCTACCAAGACGCCTTCTCAATGTCGGCCCCTCTGACAACTCACATATGCCTTCCCTTGTGGGACCTCCCCCCGGAACCCGTGGTAAATATCTAACGCTCAGTCACCAATGGAGAAGTAATACTATTATAACTACATTGGCGAATCTTGAGCAGAGAAAAACAATGTACCTTTTCAAGAACTGCCAAAAACTTTCCATGATGCTGTCGTCATCACGAGAAAGTTCGTCATTTGGTACCTTTGGATTGACTCGCTTTGCACCATTCAAGACTTCATGGCTGACTGGGGGGATCAGTCGTCAAGATGAGCTCGATATACCGCAATACACTTTTCACCATCGCCGTTGAGCAATCGGCCTCTGACTCAGACCGTTTTGTTACTAGGAATGGGCTTCGGAGTATAATCTGTGACACCAGATTGGCACCAGTCACTGCAGGGCTGGAAGATGAGCGTAAAGCTTTCTAAATGAGGGAATAAGACACGATCGCGATCATGAGGAGTGGCTATGGACGCTTTCAAAGAAAAGTAGTCACCACTTCAGCAACGATAAATCTAGCCCGCTTGATTCCCACGACTGGATTCTTCCAGGAACGGCTTTTGAGCATTTGCACTCTCAACTACGGCAGCCAACTCCAATGGAAGTGTGCCTCGTTGATTACATCAGAAAGCGATTCAGCTCCCGGCGGGCCAAGGATCGAAAACGAATGGAATATCATTTGAGAGCATTCAAGAACCATTTTACAGGCTCCCGCTATCTAGATGATCTAACAGGCATGTCGAGTGATTATTTGCTGGGAAGAGCTGAAGAGAAGCTGCGATGCATCATTCAGGAGTTCTGCTCATGCCAGCTAACCAAGCGCTCCGATCGACACGCCGCAATTTCCGGGATCCTGCAGGCGTGGGGAAACGCTTTCGAACGCGAACACGTCGTCGGCATCTGAACGGACGAGGAGAACTGGTGGAAATATGCCCTGTGGTACGTCACGGACTACGGACTCCCTAGTGTGCCCGCTTTAAACATGGCTGCCATGGCTGCCGTGTCTACCACGAGCATGCCGCCTGGACCCGCAAGTCAGAACGCCTGGATGGGCCCTCCTGGTCTTGGATCTCCGTTAGCGGTCTCATTAGCTATCCGTGGGAGCAGAACACTCACTGGGGGTTCAGGAAGTACTTCGTCCGTTCCGCCTTGCTTGAAGCCACCGCAGGTCTGTCGGCAGTCCTCAAGTCGCCTCATGCCTCGAGAACCCCCGTTACAGACGCATGTCCGGAGGGAATCCTGGGGCCGTAATAAGAAGAGAGAGGATCAGCTATGCGTAAAATCAGGTTGTAGACTTGGAGCTATCATTGCAGGCCAAGCTTGCGACGTTGGTTTCTGGCATCCAGATACGGATGACGCTGTGGGGACGCAAGTTCACTGTCTGGGCATCATGCGAGAGGCTGGACTTCACCTCAATATGCATGACGTCTCGCTCTTGTGCAAGTACAAGGTGTCACAGATGTATGGTAGTGTGTGGGGTTAGCGCAGTGGTACATTGAGGAATGGCGGCGAGGTGATAAGGCCGTAGTTACAGTTACGGTCATGTAATTTATATGCAATATTGAGTTCGGAGAAGAGAGAGTGTGTCGCGGCGAGTACTGTGAATGTGTGCTTCGAGATCTCCCTTGCATGACTACGATCATCGGTTTTTAGATACCGAGAAAGCCTGAAAAGTACTGTGGAAACCCGACTTGTAAACCTCAGGCTTCTAACAGCTTAGTCTGGTTATTTGTACTTGGTTCATCTTCCTTACATAGAATATAAGAGAGTTCTGAACATTGTGAAGGAGGACAACATGGTTGATGTTGATGAAGTGGAAGATGTGTTGGTCAGGGAAATAACGGGGCTGGAGGAGCGAGCGTAGTCTTCTTCACTAAACTGGATGATTAACTTTAAGATTTCAAAGTTCAAATTTCAATAGAATGTTGTCGGTATTCAACGCAGAAGAGATGTTTTTCATTTAACCGGGCGGGGTGAGGTTTGGAGGTCAAATTTCTTAACAGCCGACCGAAAATAGTTAAGGCTCAGCCACCGCCAAACCCTCAATCTGGCACGTGCGCAAACCGTTACAGTGGATCGAGGCGCAGCGGGAGTGCGTGTCGCCGCGTCGGCGGTGGGGTTTGACGATATTTGAAAACAGCTATAACCTCCTCGACTTTCGGGGTCTCACCGCGCAGTTGACCAAATTGATCATGGCTCCCATACATACCCATATTGCTCATATTCTGCTTTCTCGCCGCAGCCTGGCTGTGAATAGCACCCAAAAAGTGACTTTGGGGGTTATTGCCGCATACGTCGTACTTATTGCGCTTCTTTGGAACCTCCCATATGTTCGCTGGTCATTATGGCCTTTCAAAGTGAGTTGCTAACCAAGTATTGTAGCTTTCTCGACGCGCTCGCTAAATCTTTCCAATAGATGCTCGTCATTGCTTTTCACGAATTTGGACACGCCATAACTGCCTGTTGTACAGGCGGACGTGTCAAGTCCATCTCCCTTGATCCACACGAGGGCGGAGTTACGCAAATGCAGGGAGGCATCAGTGCCATCACCCTCCCAGCTGGCTATCTCGGCTCCTCCCTCATTGGCGCTTTACTTATCTTCTGTGGCTTCAACATTGTTGCCAGCAAGTTTGCCAGCATAGTCTTGGCCGTTTGCTTTCTGCTTACGCTCTGGTGGGCGCGAAGGGACTGGCTTACGATTATTACTGTCCTTTTCGCTGTTGGGTTGCTTGTTGCCTGCTGGTTTATTGCTCACGCCGAACCACTAAGATTTGTGGTGGTGAGTATCCACCCTATAAAAGTTGGAGAAGGTCAGCTAACACACGCAGCTTTTTATCGGCGTTATGTCTGCGCTGTATAGCGTCTGGGATATTGTGAGATTTCCCCAACACCCATATCACATTACACTAACCAGTGTCCTTGAATAGTGCGACGATCTTATCCTCCGCAAAGTAAATTCCTCCGACGCCAGCGTTTTTGCCCAGAAGTATGGAGGTTCCTCACAATGCTGGGGTGTTATTTGGTCCATCATTTCTCTTGTTTTTATGGCAATCAGCATCGTAGCTGGGATAGCCGCTTTTCCCCAGTCGTTCTCCCAGCAGGAGGATGACTCCAAACATGTCATTCCAACTCGCTAAAAGGGTTCGAACTGTACGCAATCGCTTCCTTCAGGGATGGACGCAAATGGATGGACGTAATCTAGCCCTTATAACCTAATATTTCGATCCGTGGCTCAAGTGGGAGTGGGCACGAGGGACGCGGCGGTGTGTGCACTCCAAACAAGACACATACGAAAGTGCTAGCAAGGTTTCTTGACTCCGCTTGCGAGATAAACAGATAGCGTTACTACCATCTCCGGCAGCGAATTCTCTGCCGCAACGGTGGCCAAGATGGGAGAGCGCAGCTTGAGCAAGGATAAATTGACAACTTGTACATGCTGGCTTGGGTTTGTCTTTTCTGGGTAATCGTCCTGCATTCAGAGGGATCGGACTGATTGGGAAGACAGCGGACACGTATTGAGAGAGGATAGCGATAGACCGTTCTGGTGAGATGTAATGGAGTTCCTCCCTCCGTATCCAAAATTTTCCAAGCTGCTACAGTCCAGAAGAAGTTGAACAACTTCAAATCTATCATGCAGACTAGCACAGTACAAAGCTATCTACTCATCTTTATTTTTTCCATGGATATTGGTGCCTGATTCAATTAGAAGCTTTGCTGTTCAAATACACCATCTGGGGAAGCTAAATGAAATAGTGTGTCGGAAACTCTGCCCATGACCTCCAAATCGCACTCTTTTCTATGAATTTCATGACCGTTTAATGCCGTCCTTTTATAGCGTTGAATACTGAGCTTCTTTTTTGTTTGTGCATCATAACGATAGACGTATCAGAGTTAAGATGATATTTCAGTCTAGATATTTCCCTTTTAAACAAGCCAAATTAATACGGGTACACCTAGAAGAGGTGGCAGGTAGATCAGTACGACAATGCAGTAGATAAAGCTAAGCGGTAAATGAAAAGCGTTGACCTGCCTATCAAGCCTACACTCAATGGTTTCGTCTTCGTTTTCATTCCATATGAACCGAGATCTTCTCCAAATATCCAATAGCAAGAGAAAACGAAAGGATGTATCTGCGCACTTTAAAAGGGAGAAATCCGCTTACTAGGTAAACCCAATATCCGCTTATAACCCTTCTCTAGCACCTTAGCCAAGCGGTAATTCTATATTAATATTATTTCGCAAGTTAACTAGACGGCGCTCACTCACTTTAATTAATAGTAACTTAACTATAAAGGATTTACGCGTTATAAATAAGTATATACAAGGTAGTTAATATTTACTAAGGTAAGTTACCGTGACAGCGATTATTTATTAGTAAGCTAATTCAATAAAATCTGTAGTACGGATATTTACCTTTAATTAACCTCCGCACCTCTTCTTCTACTAACCTTCCACCTTACAATAATACACCGCAAACTTTATTATTGTTGTTTTATCTACTATTAATTAGCATACTACTATCTATAATACCTTCTTTTATACCTCTAAATACGTCTAACAGCTATTTAGTTAAGGAACTTAATACGCGCGACGTTGACGATAAAATAATTAAGGACGCTTTTAAGGACGCTCTTTCTTTTACTAATCCTTTAGAATCTCTATTTAAAGAGTAAGTTTTCTAATACTAAATTATACCTATAGCTAATATAATTTTAGGAAAAATATACCGAGGCGCTCTTTATAGGATTTAGTAGATAATAATAATAAGGATAGAGCAAAATCCGCTAAAAATCCGCTTACCTTTTCACTAAATACCTTTCCGCTGCCTATATCTTTACCATAGGCTACTTTACCATCCACTACTTTACTTTCCGCCTCTCTACTACCACCGCCTAATACTTCTAAAAAGAGGCTTAATAAGGCTCGTTTATCTTCTTTTCTTAAAAAGCGGGCTAAAAAGGCTACTAATATAAATATAAGGTCTTAGAATTCTCGTTTACTAGCTTCTAATAAATTCTTATTCTTTTGACTAAGCCTTTATATCCTATAATTAAAGCTTCTAATTATTAAATATAGGGCTACCTCAATTTTGGAGCTCTTGCTACACCCGGCCCAAAAAGACCAAAACCAACCAAAAGAACCCTGAAAAACACCCAGAGAATCCCCCTAAGATGCATGCATCGCAGGGGAGGCATACGTCAACCGACGGTGGTTCGCACTCGCGCGCGACCGCCAGATCCACGCCTAACAACGGCCCTCTATAATAAAGACAGGCGAATACCACACTATAAAGCGGAAATACCTCTATTAAAAAGGCATCTAATAAAATATAAAGCCTACTAGACGCGTCTAGTATCCAAAATTATAGGGGAGTAACTATTAGCTATAATAAACTAATGCAGCTAGTAGAATAGCTCCGCTAGTCTAGTAAGCCCTAGGCACCCCTTTAGTAAACCTTTAATTAAATCCTCTAACGGCTAAGCAAAATTAAAAATAAATAAAAACCCCCCTTACTGGCGAACTATACCTAGGCCGCTATAGCTGCGCTTCTATAGTATAGGGAACCTACCCTCCTTAAGATAATAACTAGGTATATAATTATAATATAACTAAATATAGAAAAAGCAGAGAAGCTTAGGGGATAATTAGAAATAGAAGTCCTTATGGAGATTTATAAAGAGGTCTATAACGTAGTTATAGTTTAACACCTTAGGAGTAAAGATATTAGAGTTACCCTAAAGGACTAATAGGTAAAAGAATAAGCTATAAGAGTAGGGGATAGGCTAGGAGAACGAATTAGTATAAAAGTGCTTTGTAAAAATTACCTAGTTAAAGTCCTAGTAGTTCCTATAAACCTTAGGGTAGAAAAGGGACGCTAGGTAAATAATATAGCAACTATATAGGAGATAGTAAAGTAAACGGAACGCCTTATATTAGGTCTTAAAATTACCTAAATCTAATAGCTTTAATAGGAAAATATAAACTAAGTAAATAATAAAAATAATAAGAGGATATAAGGGTCGCTAAAGACTTGCTAGGGAGATGCTAAGCGAACGTATGGCTCCCTTATTATTAGCATATATATACTAGGAATGCAAAAACTCCTTATCTAAAAAGGAATAATTATAAATAGCCTTATATATAATATAAGACTTTATAACTATAGACTATGCCTAGAATAATACTACCGCTATATATAATAGGGATATGCTTAATCCATATGCGTAGTATAGGTGTGCTACGGCTACTATATAGGCCCCTATAATATAAGATACTACTTAAATTAAGACTAAATAAAATATATAAACTGCTACTAAAGTATATATAAGGCGTGGGAGAGAGAAGACTATATTAAATATAGGAGACGGAAGGTAAGGGCTTAATAGCTGCGGGAATAACTATACGCTAGGTTAGACGAATAGAAATAATAGGTAATAAGCTAGGGAGACGCAGGTGCCTTTTTAGCGTTCCCTACCTTTAATATTAGGGGGCTAGGCTAGCTATTCTAAGCCTTAATAGGCTAGAAGCGGCGCTATATAATATTACTAAACCGTATAGGGATATAAAGGTTATAGGGGATATAAGGGAGAGAACGCCCTATAGGAAGACTCTTATAAACAGCTATAGTAAGCTTAAGACTAGGATAATTAAGAATTAGATTTAATGCAGTAAATATAACATTTATAGCCAATCTATAAAGGGCCTATAGTTAACTAGTAGGGGAAGAACTAAAGATAATAATAGACTTAGATATAGAAGCGCTAGTAGGAATATAAGATATAGGAATGGAAAGCTCTATATAAAATAAGTAGCGACTAGGGTATAGATATAAGAGATAGAAGTTCTAAATATTCTAGAGAAAGTGGAAATAGAAGAAGTAAGGAATAAAGGAGAGGTAAAGGACCCTTACTAGGGGTCCGCCACCTATCCATTATATAGTATAACTACGGTAATATAAACTACCACCTTATAAGGCCCCTACTAGATAGTCTAGACCTAGAGAAACACTATATCCTTGCTATATAAGAGCCGTACTATAATACCTATATATAATTAATATACTGCCCCTAAGGATTCTAGCTCCTATATAAACTAAAAGCAGCTACTTATATATGCTTTATAATTAGTAAGGCTATTAGCCTATCCTTATAGTTATAGCAGGCAGTTAACCTAGATATTATAGTTATAATAATTTAGATATATAGGGGACCGGTATAAATTATTAATATATATAACCCTAGGGTTAAAGGGGTCCTATAAATAGAGAATATTATATTAATAATAAGCTTACTAAAAACTAAAGGTATAGAGTCTATTCTACTAGGAGATATAAACCTCTACTACCCATAGTGGGGGGGTATCTATATTACTGCTAAATAATAAGTAGAGTGCCTATTAAGAGCTATAGACACCTAGGGCCTTAAGTTAGCTACCCCCCTAGGAGCAATTATATAGCAATAAGGATCCTCCAAAAGTATAATTAACCTTATATTTATAGACGAAGGCCTATACCAGAGACTTAAAAGGTATAACCCTAAAGAAGAATAGGCACTTACCTTAGACTATATCCCTATCTAGATATAGCTAGATTTAGATATTAAGGCGTAATTAAGTAGTAAAAGATATATAATAAGGAAGCTTAAGATAAACAGTTTCCTTAATATAGTTAAATAATAACTTTAAGACCTAGAAGAAATCTACCTAATACTAAACAAGCAAGGCTTATTAGCTACCCCTAAGGAAATTAACCAAAAACTAGAAAGGATCTAGGCAGCGATTAAAAATAGGCTAAAAGAGCACTACCTAGTCTTAAAACTGGGCCCCTATACGCAATACGCATAGTCCGTATAATACGCAGTTCTTATTACTAGCTAATAATAAGTAAGAAGGAAATATATAAGTAGCCACAATCCTAAAGATAAGAGATAATATAAAGATATAAGAAACTAGCTAAAGAATACCCTAAAGAAAGAAGTAAGGAATAACTGGAGACGGTTTATAAATAAGTATACTTCTAACCTAAGCCTCCCCTATAATAAGGGCCTTTGGGCTATAGTAAAATAGGTAAAGAAAAAGGTAGGGCGTTTAATAAAAGATTTATACTTACTACCCCTATAAAGAGCAGGGGAACTATAGACTACTAATAATAATAATAAGAAGGTAAAGATCCTTATAGAAAGGTTCTTCCCCTAACCGGCTTTAGCAGACCTTAGCGATATTATAGGTAAAACACTAGTGACTTACCTAAGGGTTAACAGCAATATAATAATAGAGGAAATAGCTAGAACTATTAGCCGCCTTTTAAATAATACAGTACTAGAACCAGATAGGATTCTAAATAAGGCCTTAAAAACCTATAGACTACTTATAGCACCCTAGCTTATAGATATAGCTAAAGCATACTTTACTATAGGCTACTACCCGCGACTTAAAAGATCTATAATAATAGTTATTTTACGGAAAAAGGGTAAAGTAGATTACTTAATTCTAGGAAGCTACCACCCTATTACCTTAGAAAACACCCTTAATAAGATCTTAGAAAAGGTAATAGCGGACTATATAGTAGATATAGTAAAGGAATACGCCCTACTACTATAAAGCTAAATAGGGGCAAAAAAGAACCGCTTAATGCTATTAGTACTTACGCTACTTACTACTACTATTAAATCTATATAGGCGATATAAAGGGACTTTATAGTATTAATACTTAGCCTAGATATTAGTGGTGCCTATAATAACATACCCTATAAGTGCCTCCTATATATCCTTAGGGCAAAGGGCTTCCTAAAATAGATTATATAATTTATTTAAGGGTTTATAGGCTAAAAAGAAATATTACTAGTCTTTAGCGGATACTAGAGCCCCCCTATTATAGTTATAACAGGAATACTATAAGGATTACCCCTCTTACCTATACTCTTCCTTTTCTTTATAAGTAACCTACTAAACTCCTTTAAGGAAGGGGCGACCTAGGGGATAGGCTTTATTAATAATATAAACCTAATTATATATAGGCTAATAGCCGTAAAGAACTATAAAACACTAGAGAAAGCCTATAATACCTATATAAAATAGGTAAGATAATATAGAGTCTAATTCTTACTAGAGAAATACTAGCTAATCTATTTTATAAGAAAACGTAACTAATCTACAGATCTCTAGTATATAATTTATATCTAAGGCTTTAGGGGTTAACCAGTTTAGGGCCTAAGGGTATTAGGAGTATAGGTAGATAGTAAGCTCTAATAGAGCGCATATGCAGTATAAGTAGCCTATAAGGGCTAAGTACAGTATATTATATTATCTAAGATTGTTAATTTTATATAGGGTCTATACTTCTAGAGGTCACACCTACTATATATAGCGGTTATCCGGCCTACTATAACGTATAGATCTAGTATTTAGGCTATTAGTAAAACTAAAAAGGGCCCCCCTAAATTACTCCTTAAACTACTCTAAAAGGTTTAAATAGCATACCTCTGGAGTATAATAGGTAGGTATAAGCGAACGGCCATAGCACTCCTTAAGAAGGAAGCTAATATCCCCCCCCTATAACTATATATTAAAGCCGCCATAATATAAAGGGCGTAAAATAAACGCAACTCTAATGTTATAAAGTATATTAAGACACGCCTAAATAAACTATAGAGGGACCCTAGGGCGCCTTATAGGAGAATAATCTAATAACCCTAAAGTAGGGAAGATATACTAGAGAAACAGGTAAAGAAAGTAAAAAAAGAATGGTGTAGTATTAGGGCCTAGGCCTATATAGAAAAGGAAGGGAGACGCGTAAAAGGCTAATAAAGATAATAGTAAGAAAGAGAAAGGAGCTAAAGTAGAGTATAAAAGAACACTAGGAAACTAGCAACCGTAATATAATACTAGTTGGACTAGCGCTAAAGAGGTGTATAGGAGTTAAAGGTACAAAGGCTAACTTAGGTAAGAGTAACCTAAGCTATAGTATAGTTAACGCTATAGGGGGTAAATACTTAAGGGCTCTAAGAAGGCCTAATAAAGGTAGAAAATATAATAGTAATACTCCTAAGAATAGGAATAATAGGATTAAAAAACTAGCTCTACTAGGTAGGCGTCTTAGTAGGTAACCTAAGATATAAATATAGCTGGCTAAGACAGATACTAAAATATGTAATACTATTATGCCCCTTATACACTAACTAAGGAGTAATGCTCTTAGCAGCTAGCACAGAAAATTATAATATACTACTCTTAATATAAAAAGGTCTTAAGGCGGTTACCTAGTGGCTTATTAGCTAAAATGTACTAAACTAGTTCTGGGTTATAAGGGAAATAGTAATAGAAGGTAAGGGGGCGGGTATTAGGCGCCCCCTAATAACTCTATAGTAGTAGAGTAAAGTTTACAATACTAGCGCGTCCGTAGGTTTGTTACGGTAGTAGTGGTTCCTAAGGAGGCTAAAAAGTAAGGTAGTAGAGCACTACAGGTGACTCGCAGGCGCCTCATAGGCGCCTTATAGGCGAGTCCCAAAAGGCGGGGAGATGGATTACGGGGTTTTCTTAAATAGAGTTTTCTCCCCACATATATATAAGGAGTAGTCCGTATAGGCCCAATAGGGATCCGAATTGGACGTTAAGTAATGAATAATAATAATAATAATATGAATATAAAGCTTAAGATAGCTATTAAATTGTATATATTAGTTATACTATTTTAGTATCTTATCTACTAATTTACCTTTATAGTAACCTAAATACTATATATAAGGTTTCTTTAGATAGCATATCTTTAAACAGCGATAAAGATAAAGGCCTTAATAACGCTAACTCTTGTAATCTCTGCAGCCCTTATAATCTCTATAGTACTCCTAATATAAATAAGCGCCTTCCTATCTAAGTACCGTTAGCAAATAAATGGTACTCTAAAAGCTAGTATTTGGGATAATATAAAGGAAAGTTGCTAGCGGATATTAATACACGTCTAGAATATTAAGGGTAGCTTTAGTAAGCTGTGTAATCCGCTATATACTCTATATAAGAAGTATAGCTATAAATATCGCGTTTATAAGAAGGACTTTAGGCCATATTTTAGGGGTATATGCTTAAGATATTATATAGGTAGTAAGTTATACGGAAAGGTATATGCTAATAGTATACTATTATTCTATTAGCTAATACGTATATAGGAAAGTTTACTAAATCTAAAGCCGGTTATACCTTAAGGTAGAAAATATACGTAATTAGCTTCTACTAGTAATCTGGCTAGAATACCTACTAAGAAGGTATACTATCCGCATTTTAATAATACGGATATTGCTAATATCCACATAGCTTTATTTTCGCACTATCCCCGCCTAAGCTACTACGCCTCCCCCTACTAAGACCTCCCCTCCTATTAAGACTCCTACTTATAGTAGTACGTATAGCTATAAGGGTACCTGCTTTACTGCTGCTCCTCTAACCCTTTTGCTAATTACTAGCACGCTAGGTGCTACTATTGCTACTACCATTTCTGCTAGCGCTAGGTCTATTAGGGTGTATTTAGCAATTGCTATTTCTACGCGCATTAATATAGTTTATAAATAGGTAACTAATATAGCGAAAGATATTTAAGCTATAGATTGCCGGTTTAATAAGTTTAAAGATTCTTTAAGTAAGATAAAGGATAAGCTTGCATTCCTAAGGCGTAGTATTATTATACTTATATATAATGCTGGGCTACTAAATATTAAATATAGGTAGATATAGGTTAGCTATTACTGCTAGTTTATAATAATAAAATAGTAGCTTATACCTTTTTGCTATTATATATATAGGAATTAGGTCTCTGCCTTATATTTAATAGATATACTTAATTAATATTATAATATCTATATAAGCTAAGATAACGATATCTATATAAGCTAATATAAAGATATCCGTATAAGCTAAGATAAAGATATTTATATATCCGCACTATAAAATAGCTTACTACTACGTTATATACTATATACTAAGAAGATTACACGCTGGCTCGAGTTAATATTAATAAAAAGAACTTAACTAATATATTAAGACAGAAACGTACTATAAGCCCAAGCATTTAAAAGTCCTCTGGTATATTATCTATAGCCTTATTAAATCTGTCCTTATAACAGTTATATAGTAAACCGCTAATATAAGATATCTATATATTAAAATTAGTAATGCCGCCTTATAAGAGCCGCTTTAATCTAAGTTAAAAAATAGTAGGTGCCTTAAACCCAACGTCCTATATACGCTGACGTATAATAGAAGTAAATCCGCAATTAAAATAATATATTACTATTACTCTTAGAATTTATTAAGTAACTTATATACTAACTATTATATATATTAGCAGAGGTATAGGTATAATATTAGGATAACAAACTATATAAATATATTCAGTAGCTTCTCCTAGTACCTCTATATTCTTATTAGTATTACTAAAGCTATATATAAGGGGATTAAATAGCAAACCAGCTGCAGTTAATAGAAAGGCGTTAAATATATTTACGCCAGCCTTTATAAGTTTCTTATATCCGCGCTATAAAAGCGAAGGAGTCTTAAAATCTGCTCAGTGCCGTGTATATTATACAATTAAATCCTTCCTAATCTAATCTATAAGATAGCGGATATCTAGCGCTGGAGGCTTAGTCGTATATTTACTGTTTATATATTCGCTAAATATACGCTTAAAAATCTCGCGGAGCGCGTTAGTATAACTTATTATAAGAATACTTTATTTAAATAGCTCGTCTATACTAAATATCAAATTCCTGCATATCTAAAGCAACTCCTTAAGTTAAAGATTTAGTAGTTTATTAAGGCGATTTATCTTAAAGAAGTTATCTAGCCGCCCTTAGAGGTTAACCAAACTATTAGTAAGAATGGCCTATTAAAGTACTAGATTATAAGCGCTTATTCTAACTAGTTGCTATAGAATTAGCATATTATATATATAGTTCTTTAATAAGCTTTTAGTAAAGTATAAGTAAAGGCAGGGGATTATACGCTTTAGTAGTCTAATATCCGCATGCTTAATAGCGTATTTTAAAAGCCTATAAGTATTAATAACCTATAGAAACCAGATATAATTAAAGAACTCTATATTATAGTTATTAGCGGCAAAGCTTAATATACCCGTAGAGGATAACGTTGCTACTAGGTAATATGCGTTGGTAAGTAGCTCTAAATAATTAAACGTGCGCTGATTTATATCGCGGCATATATTTTTTAAAAAAGCTACTATACAGATATCCTTAATATGCTCTAGAAATTGCTACGGAGATAGGTTTTATATATATTGTTAGCGACTCAGTCAATCAAGGCATAGGCACGGCAAAGGGGACGCGTAAGCCTGTACGATTAGATTGTCTATAAACGAGAATCTAAAGCTAGGGAAAGGAAAGGAGAAAAAGAGCAGCGCCGTTTAATGTTTTATAAGATCTTCGCGTTACATAACCGCAATATACGGCAATCTATAGCAACTTGCTGGTGTGTAGTTCTGCTAAGTTCTACTAGTGCCGTAATATTACCCCCCCCCTCTAAAAAAGCCTGCCCTTAGGCTTTGCCGCTAAAAGTCTTAGCAAGAGAATCTAACTAATTAGATAACTTTAACCGCCGGTTAAAGTTTCTAGATATTTTAATACCTTATATAACTAAGAAATTTCTAGGGCGTTTTTATCCTTATATTTTTCTAGTAGCTTATTATTTTTATTATACTAGCATTCTATCTACTTATCTAAGTACTTTAGCGGTCTAGGTTTATTAGGGTAATAGCTATAGAACTTCTAAAGCTTATAGGGGCTACTTATAAAGTTCTATATAGGGTATTAAGTAGGGTTTAGGTTATATCCTTTCCAACTAATATAATACTTTAATATTCCCTTTATAAGTTAATAGGCTAGTATTTCTTTAATTTCCTATTAATTATTATCGTTAACTTAAATTAGCAGGGGAGGTTTATTCTTTTATCTGGGTAGTAGGTTATTTATAGCTTTCCGTAGCTTATCTAGTAAAAAAATAGGGTAAACTTTAATTAAGTTTAGGAGCTTAGCCTTATACAAGTTACCTATTTTATTAAGAATCTTATATAGTCCTATTATCTTATAATCTAGCTTATAGCTAGGCCGTTCTGTCTTCTAGTTCTTTATTATAACCTAGACTATATTACCTATAATAAAGTCCGGCTCGCGCCTATACTTATTCGCCTACTATTCTATTAATTTCTAAGCCTTTTTTAGGTTCGTACGGGCTACTTTCTAAGCTTCTTTTAAGCGCTTAGCGTACTGCTAGGCTTTCTTATAAGATAGTTTTTTATATATAGTCTAGGGCCTTTCTAGTCTTTCCCAGTTAAAGCTTATATAGGGTAGGTAACCTATTTCTAGTTAAATAGGGGCAAATCCGGTAGAGTTGTAGGGTAGGGTAGCTTGGGTATAGTTTATTAAGGGTAATAATTTGGCCCAGTTATCCTAGAAGTAGTTAATAAAAGGCCGAAGTCTCTAGTCTAAGTATTAATTTACAATCTCCGTTTAACTATCTGTCTAGGGGTAATATACTATAAAAAGCTTTAGCTTAATGCCTAGGATTTAGGTAAACTTATTCCAAAAGGCTAATATAAACTGCGGCCTGTGGTTAGATATAATAGTATTTAGTAGTCCGTAAATTTGGTAGATATAGTAAATATATAGTTAGGCCGCCTCTTTTGCATTAATATTCTTATAATAGGGAATTAAAAACGGGTGTTTACTAAAGTGGTTAACTAGGATTATAACTATATTATATCCGTTACGGTTTAGAGGAGGCTTATAAAAGTCTATAGAGATATATTACTAGGGGCAGTCAGGTATTAGGAGGGGTTTTAATAGTCCTAGGGTCTTATCTCGTAGAATTGTGGACCTACGGCAGTTATTACAGTTCCGTATATAGCGGTTAATATTTATAATTATTCTGGGCCAGTAGTAGCAGTCGCTAATAATCCTATAGGTCTTATTTTTTCTAGGGTAGGCCGTAGAGACCTAGGTATATGCTTTGGCAATAAGCTAAGTCTATAAGTTCTATTCCTCTACTACTACTAGCCATTTACGGTGCTTAAGTAGTTTACTTTTAAGGAACTATAGGCTAGAAACGTTCTTTGCCTTTTTGTAATACTTCTGTAGAGAAGGGGCCGTATAGTTTACCTATAGTAGTTTATTAATAAGGTCTAGTTCTATAGAGTTAATAGGGTATATCTTAGCATATAAAGAGTCTATATTTAGTTCTGCCTATATTTAGGAGTTAAGGTGCTCTAGTCGTAGTAGTGCTTAGGTTTATAATAAGATCTTTACAGCTATCTAGTTATTTATATCCTATTTACGCCTTATAAGAGCGTCTATATAGTTAGTAGCGCCTAGCCTATATATAATTAGGAAGTTAAATTAAGATAGGGTGTCCGCCTAGCGCGCCTATTGGGCTATAAGGGCCTTTATTATAATAAAATATTCTAAGGCCTTATAATTGGAAACTACCTAGATAGACTTAGGGATGCCTTCTAGTTAGGCTCACTAGTGCTAAAAGCTAGAGATAATAGCTAGCATTTCTTTATTATAAATTAGGTAGTTTAGCTTAGTATCTACTATAGTCTTTAAATAGTAAGTAATAGGGTACTATTTTCTATCTATCTGCTTTTAGGAGTAAACGCTAGCTATAATACCATCTAAGGCATTGGTTTTTAGCATTAAGGGCCATTCTAGGTCAAAGTAGGCGAGTAAGGGAGCTAAGACTAGTTGTTTCTTAAGCTTGTTAGAGGCCTGCCTATATATAGTGTTAAAGTAAAAGGGCCAGTCTTTATAGGTAAGTAGGCTTAGTAGCTGGGTAATCCTACTATAGTTCTTAATAAAGCGTTAGTAAAAGTTATAGAACCCTAAAAATAACTATACCCCCTTTACGGTCCTTAGGGGAACCTATTAGTTAATTACGGCCGTTTTTTCTAGGTCTGCCTTAATTCCGTTTATACTAATAATAAACCCTAAGTACTTTATACGCTTAACACTAAATTCTAACTTCTTAATATTAGCTTAGAGGCTAGCTTCCTAAAGCCGTTATAGGACTTTATAGATATACTCTTTATATTCTAGTTTATTTTTAGAGTAGATTATAATATTATCCAGGTATACTATATAGAAGTTATTAAGGTAGTTAAATAGCACATTATTTATATATTATTAGTATGTGGCCAGTCCATTAGTCAGTCTAAAAGGTAGTATTTTATATTTATACGTTCCGTAACAGGTCTAAAATATAATAAAGTCTTCTAATTTAGGGTTTATTCTAATTTAGTAAAAAGCTTAGCAGATATTAAGCTTTATAAAAATCTTAGCTCTACTTATTCGGGCTAAAGTCTTACTAAGTAAAGGCAGTAGGTAGCAGTCTTTAAGGGTTAGATTATTAAGCTTATAGTAGTTAATATAGAAATAAAGTCCTCTATTTAGCTTTTTAGTAAAAAAAATAGGTAAGTTAAAAGGGGCTTAACTAGGCTTAATAAAGCCCTTATCCAGGTTATTAATAAGATACTACTTTATAGCCTATAATTCGGCAGTAGATTACTATCGGAGGGGGCTATAGCTAAGGGTAACTACCTTATCCGGCTCGATTTTAATTTTATAGTTATACGGTTAGTAAGGCGGGAGTATATTAAACGCTACTTTAGAGAAGATATCTTTAAATTTCTAGTATTAACGGGGCAGTTTCTGTTCTACTAGCTCCTTATTTATAAGCTCGCCTTTCTCTTAGGCTAGGGCTTCTTTCTCTTTAATTATTTAATTAATTTTATATAAGCTAGTTATAAAGGTAACGGTATTAGGCTAAACTAGGTTTTAGTAGAATCCTATAGCGCTAATATAGTAGATATTAACTAGTGGGAGGTCCATAGGTTTCTTTACGGATATTTATTAGGCCGTATTCTACGGTATAGGGTTTAAAGTCTTTCTTAGCTTACGTTCTATTTTCCGTAAGTTGTCCTTCTAGTTTATTAGTTTAGTATGTTATTTAATATCCCTAGCCTTTCTTTATAGCTATATAGGGCCTAAGTTCTCTATTAGGGACTTAGCTAGGCTACTACTAACTTCCTAAGTCTTTAGTGCGGGTAGTGTAATATAGGCAGTTTAGGGGCGGCGTAGTATACGGATCCGTTACGGATTAAGCTATATATCTTCTTAAAAGCCTAGTCCCTACGCGTCGTATTAGCCTAGTAAATGGTGTTTATCTACGGCCGTATAAGGTTTTCTATTATAATACTAATCTCTTTTATAAAGGAAGGCGTTAGGGGTATAGTTTTAGGCTAAATAAGCTACCTATTCTATACGTTAAGCTATAAGCCTAAATAAGCTAGCTACTTTCTCCTTAAAATTATATTATAGCTTCTAAGGTCCATAATAAGGAAGGGGACATTATACTACCTTCGTCCGTTAACGCGGAGGTAGATCCGTAAGATAGTTATAATAAGTAGCCCTATTTATCCGTTATAACCGTAAATAGGGATTAGTTTAGGCAGTTCTTTAAGGGGTATATTTAAAAAGTTAGCCAGTTTTACAGCGCACTTTATATTAATTAAGGTAAAGGCATTTACTTTTAAGTTAGCTAAAGTAGAGGTTAAAACTTAATATCTATTATAAAATAAAGTATAAGGGATAGTGTAGCTTTTTTTACTAACTAGCCAACCCAGATTAATGTATAATATATTAATCCCTTTTAACCCTAAAGAGGAGTCTTCCTCTAGGGTTTCTCTTTTTCCGGCTCTATACTATCCTCCTAAATTAATAGGACCTTATTTGTCTTTACCTTTATTAGGTAGTTCCTTATAGGGTAGCCTATTTAACTATATAAAAAGCAAACTCTTTAATTACTAAGGGCCTATATATAGGGGTCGCTGTATATAGGCCGGGTGTATACTAGGCCTATAATAGGGGTAGCTATACGGCTAGCTGCTAGGTTAACTATAGGGGTTACCAATTATGCCGGGGCACTATAGGCTATACTTATAGTACTTACGGCCTAGTTTATAAGGTTTTTAGTTTTTAGCTAATTAGCGCGTACCTTAATTCGACGAAGGCCTTGGTTAATAGCTAGGTAATAATTTATAAGTTCCTTTAACGTCTGTGCCGTAGTATAAGCTAGTAATACGGCCCGCTATAAATCTAGGGTAAGCTTATTAAAGAGGTCTAGTAGTAAGTCTTCCTAGGGGATCTAGGCCTATCCAGTTAGGTATAAAAAGCGGGTTTAGAAGGCTAAAAAGGTCTCCGTTATTTTTATATTTAGGCTTTTATAGTTAAGGCGGGCGTTCTATACTTTAAAAGGGTCTTTATAAATAGAAAATAAGTATTTAATTATTTCTTCTTTAGCGATAAAGGGGTCTGCTAAGTCTTTAGTATATTACAGGCGTAAATACATTTAAGCGTCTCCACCAGTACGGCCGAAAACATAGGCCATTCTGGCTTAGGCGTTAGGGAAGTAGTCTATATTAACTTTAAGCTTATCCCGTAATTAAAGCTTCTAATTATTAAATATAGGGTCGGTTCCGTTTATAAGTAACAGGGAATCTACAACCTTTACTAACCGCTTTAGTGCTATATAGGCCTTAGTAAATCCACTAAGGCGCTAAAATAGGGCCTAAAGGACTATAGTAAGTCTTTAGTTATCTAATAATGACTTATTATTAGATATAGGGGTATCTCTAGCTTTAAGCAGCTTTTGTAGTTATTTAATTTCGGTATTAGCAGCTATAAGCTCCGCCTAGGGGGTTAAAACATTAATTATTTCTTTATCTAAAGTATTTAAGGGTCCTATAGCTGCTTTACCTGCTACTGTGGTTTATAGCATAGTAATAGGGGTATTAGGTAATTCTAGGTAATTTCTTTAGGGGTTCTAGTCTGTGCGTATCTTATAGGTCCTTTCCTTAGGGTCTTAGTAATATCCTTAGGGTCCTATTCTATGTTCTTATAGATATATTTAAGTTCCTTCTTAGGAAGAAAGAGTAGAGTAAGCTTTAGATAATATTAGCGACTTAGTTAATTAAGATATAAGTACGGTAAATAGGTCGCGTAGGCCTATATAATTAGATTATCTATAAACGAGAATCTAAAGCTAGGGAAAGGAAAGGAGAAGAAGAGCAGCGCCGTTTAATGTTTTATAAGATCTTCGCGTTACATAACCGCAATATACGGCAATCTGTGGCGACTTGCCGGTGCGAAGTTCTGCCAGTGCCGTAACAAAATGAGATACTTACCCCATATAAGCTTTAACTAAAAAAGGCTAGAAGAACCCTAGACTATATAAGAGAAGCTATCTATACTAAAGCCTAATAGTACGCTAAATAATTAGAGGAAGTTTAGATGGTAGCCTATAAGAACTAGAAAAAGCTTAAAGGTTAATAGAATAGTAGGCGAACAAATACCGTTAAGAGCCCGATTTTGCCCCTAGTAATATAGTCTAGGTTATAATAAGGAATTAGAAGACTAAACAACCTAGCTATAAGCTAGACTACTAGATAGTAGGACCGTATAAAGGTTTTTAAAAAGATAGGCAACTTATATAAAATAAAGCTCCTAGATTTAATTAGGGTTTACCCTATCTTCTTATTAGATAAGTTATAGAAAGCTATAAATAACCCATTACCTAAATAAAAGAATAAGCCTTCTCTACTAGTTTAAGTAAATGGTGACAATAAATGGGAGGTTAATAAAATACTAGCCTATAAAATAGTATAGGGAACGCTAAAATACTATATTTAATAGAAGGGCTATAATTCTAACTTAACCTAATACCCTACGTAGAACTTTATAGGCTGCCCCTAGAAGCTTAAAGAATTTTATAACTAATACCCTAATACGCCTAGACCCCTAAAGTACCTAGATAAATAGATAAAATACTAGTATAATAAAGATAATAAGTTACCGGAAGAATATAGGGACAAAAACGCCCTAAAGCCCTAATATAGCTATCTGCCAAATTCTGCTATATTCTATTATTTTCTGCTAGTACTATAAAATTTTAGATGTCTAGGAACTTTAACCGCCGGTTAAAGTTATCTAATTAGTTAGATCTGTGCTAAGACTTTTAGCGGCTACTTTTCCTAGCCTAGTGCTTCTACTTAGCCTATAACTGCCCTTTATATTTAGTCTAAACGTACTTATATTCCCTTTATCTCCTTATCTTATATTTTATAATCCTATATTTATAAGCCTAGTACTACCCTATTTCTAACTAAGCTTAAGGGTAGGCTTTTTTTAAAAGAGGGGGGTAATGTAATGGCGCTATCGCATGTTACCTGCTAAATTCTACTATATTCTACCGACCTACGATTGGCCCGCCCAAAGCTAGCGCCTTAGCGGCTTACCCTATATATTTGTTTACATCGGTCCTAGCGACCCCTTTTCCTTCTCTTTAGCTTAGTATCTTCGTAATACAGCATTCGTTTAAGCTTTGGTTTAGAGGCATTTATTTAAGCTGTAATAGTAGGCGCTAAATAGGCGAGTCTTAAAAGGTAAGGAGATAGATTATAGGGTTTTCTTAAATAGAGTTTTCTCTCTATATATATATATAAGGAGTAGTCCGCGTAAGCCTAATAAGGATCTAAATTAGATATTAAGCAATAAATAATTATTAATAATATAATAATAGTAGTTAAATAATTAAGCTAAAAGAATAAAGACTGTAATATTTATTAGCTTAATATATATTTTAGACAATAAACTTTAGTATTTAAAGGCTTTAAATAGGATAGCTAGAATATTACTAGATATCTTTATAGTATTAGCGTATATAATTATATTTAGAATAAAGGTTTAAGGATCTTTAGGCTGTTCTATAATAGTAGAAGGTAGTATAGGTTTAATAGTAAGGTTTATCTCTTTAGACACTTTAGAAGTGTTCTTTACAGTATTTTTTAGGTGCTTTAGCTCTCCTCCTATATATTATAGCGCTAACTAAAATAGGAAATAATATAGGCTTTAAATAGGTTTAAAAAATAGACGATAGCGATATATTAGCATGGAGGATAGGTAGTACAGCTTTGTTCACGACCAGCTTCCACCCCCCTCCCTCTGGCAAAAATTTATTTCGCTACTCGCTAAATCGCCACCAACTGTAAAAGGGGGCGTCTAAGGAATTGATGTTACCCCCTTGTACATAGCAATTGTAGCGAAGCCGTATGCTTGGCGGCAAGAACTTTGCTTCTGGCGGACTTCGCGATCGGTCCTCCTCCGTAGTGTCGTGATCTTTGTGAAATATCGTGAGGTTTCCACCCGTACGATATTGCCAAATTTCATCAGCAATTGCAGAGACAGTGTTGTATTCGCGTTTTGGCGACCACAATAAGGGGGGGAGTGTACGTCAATTTAATTCTCCCGGCTAACCAAGGCGATTCTCCGGGACAACCAAAAAGGCCCTTGCGTGCAGGCACATGCGTTCGCTATAATTGCTATATACAGTTGGTGGCGATTTAGCGAGTAGCGAAATAAATTTTTGCCAGAGGGGTCGTGAACAAAGCTATGGTACAGGGTATCCGACCTCCGGTGTCCCCCCCAAGGTGTGCGCGCGACACACACCTAATTTCGCTACGTCTGCAGCTAAATTAGTATGTAGAGCTAGCAGGAAGGGGTGTAGTACATGGCCAGGGCTTAAGCCACGGCCCACTTCGACCTGGAAGCTGAAATTTAAAGCTATTCTAAACTTCTCTCCCTTACTAAAAATCGTGATATCTGTTCCAGATCATGGTGTTTTACCCCGCTGCCTTCCTTAATATGGCTCTAAATATGGGCGACTGGCAGCATACCTTTATTAAAATCCTTTTTATAGCTAGCGCTAGTAAGCATATATACGCCCGTTAAGCCGATTGCTCCCCTAAGGCAATTTAACGTATTTAGAGGAAGATAAGGCTATATAGAAAAATAAGGCTCGGTTATAAATATAAGTTAAGGCGTATACTAAGTATTAAAATAACTGTCGCATTACTCTGCCGACTAGATAAGGCTCCGAACTTATACCTTAATAAGATAATATAGTTTATCTATAACTAGTTTAAGGTTATTATAAGTAAGTAGACGCTTAGTACAGAACTAAGGGTTACTAGCTAGAGTAGGAAGCTAGTAAGGAAGCCTTAATAGCTGCGCGTAAGGAAGTTACTAATTATATATTAGGCTCGCTAAGTGTAAGGGATATTATTGCGGACACCTCGGGTTGCCCTCAGGACAACCCCCGGACGCCCCTCGGATGGTCTCCGGTCACGTGCCGGAGGCACGTG
>Ga0307515_10006592_pt1 | contig 23172 bp, 2 predicted proteins | sample 17_EM_MG_FD_194513 | JGI IMG/M metagenome (GOLD analysis project Ga0307515, IMG submission 194513) | Populus trichocarpa ectomycorrhiza microbial communities from riparian zone in the Pacific Northwest, United States - 17_EM | ecosystem: Host-associated > Plants > Roots > Unclassified | place... | reverse complement strand
CCTCTTAATTAATTCTTATTGTCACCGTTCAGATCCGACCAGGCAGAAGACGTCGCTAATCCTGAGCCCCATCTAAGGCCTTTTATTAGAATGATCAACCGAACTGTCGGCTTTATTTCAGATTGAGTACGACCACCAGATTAAGCGCCACTAATTATCTTCTAATTGACGCCGGTGAAAGCACGGATCAACGTCAGATTGAAAAAGCTCCAGATTGCAACCGAACACGCCCTAAAACGAACTGGCTTTTATAGTTGGATATTATTAAATTAGGAAGTCTATATAGCTTAAAGACGTGCTTAATAAAACATTTAGCTACTAATATTGCATTAATTAAGTCTATAGGAATTATGTGTCGTATTTTTATAAAACGGTTAACAACTACTATAATATTCGTGAACCTATTACTATTAGGTAGGTTAACTACGAAGTTAATTAAGATATCTTGCTATCTTTGCATTAGAATTGGTAACGGTTAAAGTACTCCTTGCTTCTTTACATAAGAGGTCTTCCTACATACGCATATTCTGTATACTTGAACGTATTTTTATATATAGTTGTACATTATAGGCTAGTAATATACTTATTAGATAATCTTATAGGTCTTTATATAGCTAGGATGCCCTACTATAGGGGAATCGTGTATAAATTCGAGTATCTTAAATCGTAAGGGTTTGGAATTTAGGCCTACTATCTTCTGTTAATAGTATAACCGATTATTACGGATTTCGCATTTAGCGAGTGTAATATCCTTATATTGCCGTTTCCCTGTTTAAATTACTTTTATTATATCTACTATCTAGGGGTCGTTCTTATATTCGTGTTCTATTAATTTATTAATTTCTATGTCCTACTTATTAATTTCCAATTTATTTCTATTAAGCTCCGCGTTTAGGAATATAAGGTATAGTTTTTTAAAGCGTTTAGGGGGTAGTAGAATTTATAGCGCTGCGTTAATTGCTTTATAGTTATAAAGTACTGCAGATTTTTATAGTCCGTTAATACGCGTATCGGAAATAACAATCCTTTAAGTTCTAGACGCCATTATTTAAAGTATTTAATAATTATAAGCAGTTCCTTATTATATATCTTATAGTTTAATTTAATAGGGGTAAGTTTCCGGGAGAGAAAGGCTACTAGGCGTAGCTCGCCGTTCTTATTATACTGTAATAATACTCCTCCTAGTGCATAATTAGACGAGTTTATTTTAACAATATATTTAAGGTTTAGATTAAAGTAAGCGAGAATTAGAGTAGTTGTAAAATAATATTTTAGGTTATTAAAAGCTTGTTCGCATTTAGTAGTCTATTTAAATTTTATATTCTTCCTTATTAAGTTTACTAATAGCTAAACAATTTTTAAGAAGTAATTAATAAATCGATAATAGAAATTTGTAAATCCTAGAAATTCTTAGATGTCTTATATACTACCAGGGCTTTCCTAGTTTACAATCGCAGCAATTTTCTTAGGGTCTATTTTAATTCCGTTACGGGATATAATTAGGCCTAAGTACGTAACTTTGGATGCGTAGAACTTGCATTTCTTAATATCGCATTATAAGCCCGCGTTTTATAGGCGTTTAAGGACTATTTAGATATGCTTCTAATACTTAAAAAGCGAAGATAAATAAATAAAGATATTATTAATATACGCGGTAATAAATATATTAAGGAATTCGCGAAGCGTATTATTAACGTATTATTAAAATATACTAGGACCGTTTTTTACACTAAACGGCATTACTAGGTATTTAAAAAGTCCCTATTATATACGGAAAGCTATATACTTCTTATCTCCTTCGCGAACACGGATTTGATTAAAGGCAGCGACTACGTTAAGCTTTATAAAGTATTATACTTTTACTAAGCGGTTAAGCGTTTCTTAAAGCAGAGGAATTAGATATTGGTTTTAAATTATAATTGTATTTAGGGCTTAATAATTAATACAGAACCTTAAGCCTCCTTTAGGTTTTTTAATAAATAGTATAGGTAAGGCGAATAGTAATTAACTAGGGTAAATAAATCCTTTCTCTAGGTATTCTTTAAGGTATTATTACATTATAAGTAGCTCTTCTTACAATATACCGTATAATAGGCCGAACTTTAGCGTTATACTAGGTTTAAGTTCTATCTTAAAATCGTGCTCGTCTTAATGCAGGGGTAGTTAGTTTACGAATTGTTTCTTAAACGTATTAATTAGATTGTAATATTCTTTAGGTATAAGAGGTTAGGGGTTAATATATTGCTTCGGTTTTAACGCCTTTTTAATATCTTCTAATATTATAGCGAAGATCTTATGGTCTCGTTTTCTTACTAATAAATAAAAGGGTGTAGCTTGTACCATACGAATCTTAAGGGGTTTTAGTATATTATCTTCGCATTCTTTACCGCAATTAGTAGTTATAACTTTATTATATTGGTTTAAGGATTATAGTAAGGGTAATTTATATCGTGTTAAATCTAAATAGTTGTGTGCATGTTTATAGGGCAAGTGGTATTTTAAGTAATGGCTTCGGCAGTAGGTTATATAAAATTTTAGTATTTCTTTAACTTAGCTAATTAAAGGGTTGTGTTGTTTTAGATATCCGTGTCTAAGTATTACTTTATAATACTTTAAGGGTGTTATAAATAGGGAAATATATTTAAGGTATTTACCTATCCGTATCTTTACAAGAGCGTAGTGCGTTAGTTCGCTATGTATTAAAGGCTTACTATTAAAGCCTTATAGGCCTTAAGGCTTATTAAGTTTCTTTAAATTTAAGTGTTAAGTTTTCGCGTAGTTTATATTAATAAAGTCTATGCTAGTAGCTCCGCTATCTATAAGGATTTATACTTCCTTCCATTTTCTAAGTATTTAAATTTCGCTAAGTATATTAAGGGAGTTATATCGTATATTAGCGCTAGAAGAGCCTAGATACTTATACTCTTTTACTTCTTATCCTAAAGCGTAACTTAGCCCTAGGATAATTTGTTTTCCGAGTTAACTAAAGGCGAGATACTTTATAGCGACTAAGTATAATTTATAAAATAAGTACGACTTAAGGACCGAGAGGAGCTACGGCGGACCTTTTCAAAAGGGTAAGTTTAACAATCCCTTTAAATATATCCCTTTTTTCTATATCTAAAACATTCTCTATTTACGGCTTATATTCTTTATTCGTTAGTTCCTAAGGGTATATAGGATTGGGTAGCATTAAGGTCTATAGGATTATATATAGGGCTTTTAGGTCTTAAAGACGGATTGCGCTTTAGGGTATATACTAGTTTCGTAGAGTTTTAAACGTAAGGTGTGGTTAGCTTTAGGGAATAAGTCTATTTATTATATTAAAGGTCTTTATTAATTCGTTAATATATTATAGTAAATTTAGGTAAGTCCTTTAGCAGTTCTCTGCCTACTAACTATACTCTAATTTTATCCGAAATAGCTTAGTAGAGAGCAGTAACTCTAGTGGCTTTATTCCAATCTAGTTTACTAATAAGGCCTAAAAATTCTAAAAAGAAGCTAGTAAAGTCTCGGTTCCGTTATTATAAGTTTTTAAGTTTGGCAACAGCTATATATTCGCGGCTAGTGTTATTATATATTTATTCTAGTAAAGAGATAAAGATTTTAAAATTAATAAAGGTGCCGTTATAGAAGAATGGGTCTATAGTTTATATAGCGTCTTTACTTAAACGAGATGTTCTATAGCTAATTTTACTAGTTTTGGTAGGGTATTAGTTATAGTTTATTAAAAGTTTAAGACGGAGCTTAGTTATAAAGGGACGTAGGTTATTTTAATTTCTATTAAACATTAGAGGGTTAGGGAGCTTTTTAGATTTTATAGTAGGTACCGGGTTTGTTATAGGTATAGGTTAAGCTACTGTTACTAGTTTAGGGTTTATATTTAATAGGTTAGGTTCGCATATAGTTATTTTAATTTCGTTTGCAGGTGTTACTATTAGGGTCTCTAACGCGAGTACTTCGGCGTTATAGAGTTCTTTACGTATTGCTTTAATTAATTACTAATACTAAGCTTCTAGTATAATTCGTTGTTGGGCTAAGGTATCTATAAAGGACTGTTGCATTATAGTTATTTGTTCCCTAACTAGGGCTATAATGGTTAACGTAGCGGATTTGAGTTCGTTTGCTATTTTGAGGGTATTAGTATTAACGTAACGTAGTATAAGGGCGCGGAGAGACTTTAGGGAAGATTTAAAGGAATAATATAAATTCTATCTAAATCTAAGGGTATATAGCTCTCGCTAAGAACAAGACGTTACGTAAAGAAGAGAAAGGAATAATAAGAGAATTATATAATTAAATAGTTAGGGGCTTGGTGGTCGATGCGTGCGCATATACGTACGCGGTCTTTGACGGACTTCGGTAATTTAATTGATCTGGCAGATTTTGGTTAAAGCGTCGGAATTTATCTGTCGAGTGTTTTACCGAGACATTCCTACTGTAACTGGGCTAGTCCCGTTACAAAAAAGCCTTCCTAGTTTTTACTATCCTTCTATATCCTTTTTCCTTACTAACCTTACTAGAGAGCTTCCGGGGAAATTAGAGTAAAAGGTAGTAGAAAAACTAGGTAAAAAGACTATAGTAGTTATTTTCTTCTCTATTAGAAGTAGAAAAAACTACTAGAAAAAAAGGACTTGTTAGGCTTTTACTAGCAGAAAAGCCCGAAAAGGCAATCCTTTTCTTACTAAGGAAAATCTGACTAAAGGAGATATAGAAAAGTACCTACACCCCCTATTTTATTAGGCTTTTGCTTTATTAGAAGAAAAGCCTAGGAAAAGTCTATATTTTGGTTTTTAGTATTCCTATCCTTATCTTCGCTTAGAAGCTAGGGCCACCCCTTTAAAAAGATTTCTCTCGGGGAAAGGGGGTAAAAGGGTAAGTAGATCCACCTCTAGCTCGCCAGGCAGTAGGAATTTGGTGTTAAAAGTTGGAAAATCGGTTGTTTTTGGTGGGGGGATGGATATGCGTAAGTTTCGAGGTGCGGCGCTACCTTTTAGTAAGGTTGTATGTTTCACCCATTCTTATTATAGAGGGCTATTGCTAGGCGTTACTAGCTCCTTTACTGGCCCTATAAGGTCCTCTAGTTAAGAAGTAACCTCTTACTACTACCTTTTTCCTGCCTTCTTGGCAATAGTTTATATAGACTTTTAGTATTTTAGAGGGTTTAAAGGCTCTATATAATGACCTACAGGCGGCTTTATAAACCTCCCTTTGTTAACTAAACTGCTAGTAAAGGCTCTATCGTTACCTATAGCCTTAGTAAAGGTAGCGGTAGAGTCCTTTTTTAGCCTTACTAACTTCCTTATAGATTAATTAATTATATACCACCTAATATTTATTGCTTAGTGTTAATCCTCCTGTGGCTGCCTAATTTAAGGCTTAATAAAGCTGACTTTAAACGCTGCCTTCTTTACGTTCCTGCCCTTTATATTTAGTTAATTTTAAAGCTCTCGTAGCTAAGGAGAAGGAGGCTTAAGAGGAGGCTTCTTAGAGGGAGGCTTCTCAGAGGGAGGCTTTAACTAAGTAGGCTAGTAAAGGACCTATTTGGCCCGACGTCAGCAACGCTACTTTAGATCGTAATCGCTATATAGAGGCTCTAGATCTAGAAGCTGATTCGGAAGTTAAGGTCCTATTTTTATATACTTTAAAAGCTCTAGTTCTTATAGCTTACTTATTAAAGGCTCTGCAGAATTAACTTAATTAAGGCTTAAAAGCGCCTGCTGTCGTATATATGCAATTACATCGCACTAATATCGGGCTATACGCTTAAGAGCCTTCTAATCGCGAGTAGAGTTAGCAGCGCCTTTAGCGTAGTTATTGCCTCCTTTGTAACGGATTACCTCTTTAATATATTATAGTATTCGCTTAATCCAAGCTTATATTTGCTACTGTTTAAGCTCCTCCTAAGCCTTCTGCTATACTTATTTAGCTTCTACTTTAGTCCTTAGTACTTCCTTCTCAATAGTAACTTGTTTAAGGTATAGCTAAGCTAGTTTAATTATATTTAGATTAGGTAAATTACCGGGCCAAATAAGGCGCTAGAGGTATACTGCGTTAAAGTAAATCTACTAGTAATATAACGCGTAAGCTAGAGCCTTATTTTCTTAAATAATAGTATTTAGATAATTAATTTAATATTTAACACTAAAAGGAATAAGGATTAGCAGGAAGATTATAGTAAGGTAGCGGTACTAGTTAATGCCGCCTTTCTCGCCATTTCTTTAAAAGGCGCCGTTCTCCTCTATTATACGGAATTAAGGCTTTTTGCCTAGCTTATTATGAAGCCCAAGTTATTATATACTAGTGTTAGGATCCTAAGCCTAGCGAAGCTCTGGTTTAATTACTTTAAGCTTACGCTTTAAAGCCTCCTTCTCTGCTATAGTCTCTGGCCTTTATATATAGTAGGGAGCCTTCTAATTATATAAGAAGGCGCCCTAAAATATAAACTTTATAGCTTTAGAAAAGCAAGGTTAAATTGCCTTCTTATTTACCTTTTCTTTAGCTAAACGCTAGAGCTTATAGCCGCCTCTTTTATAGCCTAAAACGACGCCTATCTTATTACTCTAGATTACAGCCTTCTAATCCTTAATTATTTAATACTTATACTATAAGGCGAATTAAAGGCGAGCCTCTTTTATCTGTGGTAAGAGGCAAGGCTTTCTTATTGGCTTTATCTTATAATATCTATAGCGTTAAAGAACCCGCTAGACGCTTTGTATAGAATAGCTGTATTTAGTAGTAATATAGGTAGAGGACTTCTCTCTACCAAATTAATCGGTGGTGACTTTCTTAAGAATTCGCTGTTTAAACTTATAAGTAATTTTAGGCTTTTTACTAGAGCGAGGAGCATTAATAAGGTAGCCGTTAAGGATAAGAGGATTAGTTTTAGGGTGCTAGCTATAATTAAGGGCTTTTTTAAAGATAAGTTGCAGCGATTAACGCTTTATTTAAGTAATGCTTTTAATATACTTAATATCACGGGACTTACACGTTCTCACGTCTCTGCGCGTTTTGACGTTCTTAACCCGTGCTTATGTTCGTCCTAAGACACCTATACACGTTCCCCTATAACCCCTATTTATACCTATACCTAACCTGTTCTATTTCTGCATCTAAATGTCTTTATATTAACCACGCATAGTTATATATACGTAGCCTTCTTCAATTACTACCCCGTTTAGTACATTGTATTCCAGCTCGTGCCTACTTCCGTAACACTTAAGGGTTACTTTTATAGCCTTTATAGCTAGGGCCTAAGCCCTAGTTACGAGCTAAAAGAACCCCATAGTTAGTATACTAAGATTTAAGCTAGGGGAGTCCTTATTAATAGTTATGGAGCGAAGAGAACCCGGTGGCGTTAGTGTCGGTGTAATAAAGGTAATGAGGCTGCAGATGTTTTCTGCCGTCAGTATATTTTAGGCGGTCAGTGGGCGGTAGCCATACTTTCCTAATTAGGAAGGTGTAGGAACTTTTGTTAGCGACCTCCGTATATGTCTGCCGCGATCATGCGGCAATTTGCTGTAAACCGCAACAACCAACCCAAAAAAAAATCCTAATAGTCTATAATTAAATATAAGTATTATAAGCAATTTGGTATTCCTTTATAGTTCTATAAAACCTTAGCTTGCCATTGTCTTTAACTATTAAGATATAGTCTATAATCCTTTCTTATAATCCTTTTTTTATAATCCCCTATATTACTAACGCATTACTCCTATATTTACCCTTAGGCTATTAAATACGGTTAAGGTATTAATTAGTTAGTTAAAGAGACTTATCTCTTAAGATTTAGTATATATACTTTTATATCTAGTGGTCCTATACTATATAGTTAGCGTAGCTCTACTACCTAGTAAATAGGGATACTTTATAATAGTACCTATAGCTATTATACGATTATTAAAAACCTCTATAACATTATTCTTTAATACTATAGTATTGTTTTAGGTATAATTAAACCTATATATATCTTTAATTAACGCTTTAATTGCCTTCCCCCAGCCGTGTAATTAGTTTTTATAAGAAAGTAATAGTTAAATAATATATACTTATGTTTCCTTTCTTCTAAATAACGCTATTATAACGGAGTTATATTGGTAAGGTTGCGGCTATTTACTAAAAGGGTATTAGACGGTAAAGTATAAAGACACCTTACTTATTAAGCTCCATCCTTTTCCTTAATACCTTACTTTCTATTATTAACCTTCGTCTAATTTAGACGTATCTTTAATATATTATTGAAATTTTCTTCTTTTTCATTATTAATTTAATAAACCTTTTTAATCTCCTACTAACTACTCTTCTAAGTAAATTCTATAGCGTATTTTAGCCCTACCTAAATATTTTTACCTATATATTTTTAAAAGACTAGAAATCTAATAAGAGGATTTTAGAGGCTTATAATAAAATATACTGCATAAGATCTAATACCTTTAGTCCTTATAATTAATGTATATATACTAAGAGCGGCAGTTATATTAAGGTAAGTTTTTCTATTACTAACTTTAAGCTTTAATAGCCTAGGCCTAAGTGGTGACATTCCTTTAATATCCTTAACTACTATATTGCCTAGGCTCTCTCTTATTCTAGTATAAATGCTAAATAACTTAATTAAATTTAAGACTCTACTACGGCTATCTATACTACCTACAATTCCTAGTAAGCTAGCTAGTAACGCCTAATATAAGAGTAAGGCTAGTATATTAAGGATAGGGTAAGGGATAGGGGTAATAAGAAGAAGGTTGCCGTCTACTATAAGAAGGAGTTTATATATATGCGTTAAGTTTTAAAAGAGTATAATATAATACGTTATTAGGTAGGTTACCCTTTAGGTACCTAATAGATAGGTAACTAATAGTTACTATAGTAAGGTCTTAGTGGTTCTAGACTATACTAGCCAGCTAACATCTCTATTTATTCTAGGCTTAAGCGTATCTTTATTAACTATAAACTTATACTATAAGAACTTTATTAGTATTGGTTTAGACCTAATATTAGTATTAAGCGTTTAAGGATCTTTGCCCTAGCTACACCTTATTATTCTACCCCTATTTATATACCTACTTATACCCCTACTAAGGGGTCTAGATCCTATTCTCGTTAGCTATCGCTTAATAGCCTAATAGATACTAATCCTACTCCTAAGGATAAGGTATAGTGGCTTTTTAGATTAGGTATTTAGGATTTATTCTTATATATATAGTGGTAATTAAGGAACTTAATTAGGTACTTAGGAAGGCCTTAAAAGGCTTTTAAAAAGGGCTTAGGAGCCCTAGGAACAATATTCCTAATATAGATTAATTAATAGGAATACAATTCTAGCAAAATGCCTTATTAATTCTATACTATATGCGTAAAAAGGCTAAGGACCTGTTCTGCCTTAGGCTATAGCCCTAATCCTTATAGTTTCCGGAGCCTATTTATTCTATATCCAATTTGACCTATTTACTCTTTAGGGCCTCTTACGGCATACTATAAGCCTTTTTATAGGCCGCGATAATACTATAGTATTAGAGCGCTTTTTATAATTTATAGATAAGAATCTTAGTCCTAATATTCTTTTAGAATATCTTTATAATAATTAAGGTAACCCTCTAGTTCCTATATAAAGTCCTTAGTAGGCTAGCAGGTTTATATAAAATACTAGATATATATAGGCTATAAATAGAGGTAGCTAGAGACAGTAGGCTAGCTTACTAATTTGTTCCTTAATTTAGAAGGGACCTAGGTATCTTATATTAAGCTTCTTTAATAGTTAACGGGTCTTAATATTCGTTAAATATAATAGAACCTCGTCGCCTACTCTAAAATGCTTATCCTGGTATTTACGGTTATACTAAAGTCTCTACTTTATATACTTCTATTACTCCTCCCATTTCTAAAGGTACTCTTATTATTACGGACCTTATATTAGCAGTAGTATAACTACTAAGAAGAGACATAAATGGGTTAGTTAAGATAGTGTAGGAGGCGCTAAAACCAATTAAGCTATAGGATAAGGGGTAGCCGAGTTACGAAGCTAGTTACGTTATAAGTTTAAAACGTAGGAACGTAGGAATATAGGAACGCGATATACCGACATATTAACGTACTAAGGTACTTAGTACATTTCTTAGGCGCAGTATTATATATTTAAAGGACCATAGTCCCTACCTAGATAGTTCTCTTCTTTATAGTAAATCTTAGAATATAATTGGAGTTAATCTATTAGGCAACCTACTCTACTAGTTATGTTTATTATTTAACTATTCCTTAACCTATATACCTAGCCTATTAATAAGTCCACCGTAGTATTTCCTATAAGGCTTTATTATATATTTCCTACTAAGGTTACAATATGCCACCTAAAGTAGTAACTATAACACTATTTATAGTAGCAACTACTTTAGAATTGGGAGGAGATACTAGCATGCGTAATAATAACTTATAAGTAGTTATAATAAACTAGTTAAGAAGCGTTATAGAATAGAATAATACTAATAATTAGGTACTACTTTAATAACTATAAAATATAAAGAGGGAAAAGATTAAGATGCTATTAATTAAAAGGTTTATAGGAGAAATGTATAAGCTAAAGGGATTTCTTATTTAGATAAAGCTAAAATTTCAATATAAAGGAATAAAGTTAAATTAAGCTGTAGACTAAGTAGCGTATATAGGGCTATTTTTAATAGGTTAGGTGTTAGAGTGGTTTAAACCCTATTTTATAGAAATATAAGCTAATAGGTTAGCTACTACTAATTTAGAAGCACAGTATATGTTCTTAAGCTAGGAAGGATTCGCTAGTAGGCTTACGCAGATATATAGAAATCTAGAATTAGTAGTAATAGCAGAAGAAAAGATTTTCTAACTTACGTAAAAGGGATTAGTAATAGACTATATAACGTAGTTTTAGACACTAGTGGCGTAGACTAAGTAGGACTAGAAGGCGTTAATGGCTTAATACTAACAAGGATTAAAAACTAAAGTTTAGAATATAATAATACTAATAGACAATCTAAGCGATATAAGAGAATTAATTAAATAAGCTATTAAGATTAATAACCGGCTATACTAAAGTAATAAGGAGTATAGAACGTATTAGAGACTAATATATACTAAGAAAGCACTATAGCAGGCATCTAAACTATAGTATAGTGTAGAGCTAATAGACCTAAGCGGTATTAAAAAAATAGAAAATAAAATAAGAAACTATAGAAACCTAAAGGTTAAAGATTAGGTAATTATAGGACTAAGGAGTAGAGGCTAAACTAGGGATTTTAGCAGTAGAAGATATTTAGGCGGTCTCTATAGCAAGAAAAATGGTTTAGAGATAGAGCTTATATAAACTATAGAAAATAGGGTTATTTTGCTAAAGACTATAGAAGTAGTTAGCATAACTACGTAGTAAATGGAACTAGACTAGTAGACGATATATATATATATATATATATATAGGGGGATAATAATATACTACAAGGAATAAAAAAAAAGTATAATTAAGAGTTTTGCGTTTTATTATAATAACGTATACCGAGTTTATAAGGACGCCAAATATGGCGCAAGCTATTAACTATAAGAGCCTAAGTTAAGAAAACTCTAAGGTATAAGAGAATTAGATAAAGAAGCGGACTAACTCTATAAACTAGATTAGGATAAAGATAGTATATTTAGCTAGTAGTTAGCGGAGAAAGTTCTTACGTACCATTTCTACTAAGCAATAAGATTTAAGAATTAAGATAATTAGACTATTAGTAGCAATTATAAGAAGAAATAGGTAACTAACTAGGAGTATATAAAGCTTAGATATGTAATAAAGGTAGAGGATAATTCTACTATAGAATAGGGAATATTAATAGGGATTAAGACTCCATTAGATACAATATCTATTACTTTATAAGATATAAGAGAAGTAGAATAGTAAGCTACTTTAGTACTTAATAAAGGCAAAAGGTTATAGGCTTAAGATTCTTAAAAAGAGATAAAAGACGCTTAAGATTCCTAAGAAAGGGTAAGATAAGCTTAAGGACCTATAATGGATAAAAACTGATAAAGTAGAGTAGTAGCTTGGTTTAAAAATATATAAATAAGTAAGGGATAAAGATTCCTAAAGGCGTAAGATTTTTAAAATAAGATAAGAACACTATAGAAGCCTAGTTAGACTAAGGCTAGAGTATAGCTTAAGAAAGAAGTAAGTGTATAATTAAGAATTCTATAGGATTAAGACTTTAATAACAGGATAAGAACTATTAAGGAAATTGCGAGTAAGGCTTAGCAATAGGATTAAAGAGTTAATACCTTAGTTCAAAAGTATAAGGACTTCAACCTACTAGTAAGAGAAAGACTAAACGAAAATAGTAAAGAATTTAGGAAAAGAATCTTTATATAGTAAAAATAGATGCTAAAAGTAATAGACTATTTAGGGAAAAGAGTACCTATATAAAGAGTTACTAATAGGCCTAAGATAGGTATACTAAGAGTAAAATAGCTAACTAAACTGGAGGAAGAAGAGGATTTAGGGATTCTAACTAGATTTAAAGAATAATATATAAAGGGCTATTATAACGTAGTAATAAGAAGATACTTCTTTACGGATAGACTATATATACTTAGAGAGTTATACTAAAAGTAGTATAAATAACAACACAGTAATAAGTAGGAAGACTTCTATATATAGCTAGATAAATAAGTTATCTAAGACCAACTAATTATATAAAAAGGCATAAATTGTATTAAAGGAGCCTTAATTATAATATTAAAAGATCTAGAGGAATAATTAGAGGACTAGAAAAGTAAATAATAAATCTTAATACCTATAAATAAAGTAGTAATATTTAGATTAGCACTATAAAGGTTTAAATTTAAAGATAAAGATAAACTAAGAGTTAACCTAAAGCACCTAGCGCATTATATATTAGTATAGATTGCGTATATAGATAATATATATAATATATATAGGAATCTAAAAGAAAAAAAATCGGAAGTACCCTATAAGAATATATTAGGCGCTAGATAAGTAATAGTATAGAAATACTAAGTATATATATAGCTGGCATTTAGTAAAGTTTAGAAGTTAGAAGACTTAATACTTTAACTAGGAAGATTTCTTATAGAAGAATACTTAGATAAATAATAGTAGTGGGAATACCTAAAGAATATATATTTATAGTATATTAAAGATAAAAAGCGAACTAGATATTAGCTAAAGAGTAAGCTAAGTATAGTAAAATTAAGTAGCTAATAGTTAGGAAAAGTAAAGGCCTATAGGACTAGAAGGAGCTAGTAGTAGAGCCTTAGACCCTTAAGGGAATTTAAGGACAATACCTAAATTTATAAGTTAATTAGTAAGATTAGCAGTTTAAAGTATTAATAGATAGTAGAGTAATAAGAAACTATATCTTATTAATAATAGTTAAAAAAAAATAGGACTACCTTATAGATAGAAGGAGTATCTATATTTATTAGTAATAATTTAAAAAGATCTAATAGCCTATAAAGGAGGCATTATTAACCTTAAAATAGGACCTATTTAAATAACTATTAAAGGAAGATAAATTAAGATATCTTTTAATATCCTACTATTAGGACAGGATAAGGTAGTATTAGGTATACTTTAGTTATAGAAATACAATCTAAGGATTAATTAGATTATAGGTTAGATTAATATAAAAGATATTTAATAATATATAAGGCGTATAGTAACTAAGTTAGTATAGTACTAGGTTAGAGCAATATATAAGGAAATTAAGAAAGGGTTATCCTATATACTAAAGATATACTATAAGTATAGTAAGAAACTATAGAGCTTAGAAAGTAAAAAGCTATTAAAGTATATAGTATAAGACTATAAAATAGAATTAGAACTAAAAATAAGTCTAAGGTTCTTTCTAATCTATAAGTTAATTAAAGAAGAGTTAAGAGTACTTAAAGAGTTTATCTAAAAGAACCTATAAAAGGGATATATTAGACTATTGCAATTATTAGCAGGATATTTAGTATTATTCGTACTAAAGAAGAACGGAAAACTTAGACTATATATTAACTATAAATAGTTAAACAGTATTACTAGGAAGGATAGGTATCTTTTACCCTTAATTAGTAAAATTTAGAATTAAATAGATAATACGTAAATCTTTATAAAGATAGATCTGAGATAGTTATACTATTAGATTAGGATTAAGAAGGGTAATAAATAAAAGGTAGCCTTTAGGTCAAAGGAAGGACTATATAAACTATTAGTTATAAAGAGACTATAAGAAGAATAAATACTAGTAGCAATTAAGAAATATAAGTTCTTTATAAAGAAGACCAATTTTATTAGATTTATTATTAAACTAAGTTATATTAGTATAGACCTAAAGAAAATTAAAGCTATAGTAAGTTAGTAAGAACTAGAGAATTATTATAGAGTAAGTATAAGCGGTAATAATATATAGTAAGGTAGATATTATTAAGCTATATATATAAACTGTATAAGAAGTTAAAACGTTACATAAGGAGAGAAGGTAGGAAAACGGGAAGAAAGGGTATATATTATTAGCTTAGTTGCTTATTTAATAGGTATATAGAGCAGAATAGGATTTAGGTAGTAGTCTTAGCAGAACTTAGCAGGATTTAGTAGAACTTAGTAGAATATAGCAGAATATAGCAGATTGCTATTAGATTGCCGCAAATTGCCGTCTTGTAGTTAGTCTCTAGTTGCTAAGTTAGTAGAAATAGGTAGATGTATATAAGGTGTTATAGGGGGTATCCTATAATAGTACCCCCCCTTTAAACTTAAGCTTTTATAAGATAGGGCTATAGTAGTTCTAGATAGAGTTTATAAAAGTCTTCTACGGCTTATATAAGTCCTATAGAGTTAATGGGTTCCCATAAGGGCTTAGTAAAGCCTCTCTATTTTATAAGATATATATATTAACGTTTCTGTTTATTATACTTAATATCGTTAATTCTTTTAATAAAGTACTTATTTTTACCATCTACTTTAACTAGTAAGGGAAAGTCTTATATTTATTTAGGTAGGGTATTTAATATAGGAGTAGCGGGGTAAAGGACTAACGTATAGAATATAGGGTGGATTTTAACCATATCGGGGAGCTTTAGTTAGTAGGCGTAGGAGGAGATAACCTTCTTAACCTTATAAGGGCCAGCGTTTTTTTAATTAAGCTTTTTAGTAGGTTGTTTTATGTTTAGATTTCTTATATCTAGCTAGACGAAGTTACTAATTTAGTAAGCTAGTACTAAGGTTTATTTCTTATTCGCTGCGGCTTTATAGATAGATTAAGCCTATATTATTTCGTTAGTAAGGAACTATTATAGTTTCTCTATTTTCTCTATAAATTTATTTACTTTTATAACTTATAAGGCGTAATAAGTAGGGTAAGGAATATTACTAAAGGGTTTAAAACCCATTTATAGATACTAGCCGTAGTTAGCTAGAAATAGGAAGACCTTTATAGTTTCTAAGACGGAATTATTTATAGTAAACTTGGTAAATATAAGCTAGTTAATCTAGTTATCTTATAAGTATAACGTATATATCCAAATGTACTATTCTATTATAGCGTTTATACATTTTATTTAACTATCCGTTTCTAGGTAATATACTATAAATAATAGTGCTTTAATATAGAGTTAGGTGGTTAGTTTTTTTTAAAATACAGAAATAAACTAGTTGCCTTTATTAGAGATAATTATTTTAGGGAGTTTATAGAGTTTCTATACGTAATCTAGGAATAGTTAGGCGACGGCAGGTGTTAATATATTAGGGTAGGCGATTAAGTATCTTATTTTAGATAGTTAGTCTATAACTACTATAATATTTATACAGCCCTTACTTACGGGGAGATTAATAATAAAGTTAATTAAGATATCCTTCTATCTTCGGTCCGGAATAGGCAATAGCTTTAAAAGGCCGTTATATATCTTATATAAAGCTTTAGCTTATTAGTAGATATAATAGCTAGAGACGTACCTTTGTGTTATATTATATATATTTAGCCAGTAGTGTAATAATGTGATTTGGCCCCCTAGATTTAATATCTAGATTAGGCGTAGCTTTGAGAGAGCCTAGGCTTTTTATAGTTATATAGGTCGGTCTAGAGCCCTTAAAGTCTTTAATAACTTAGGCGACACCAACAGATATATAATTTTCCTTTAATACACTCTTTTCTTTCTCTTCTTACTGCTTAATTCTAACTAATTATAACTAACTAATAAACTGACCGACCGACAGACAGATAGCACTAAGACTTTCCTACCTTAGAGAGGTCGTACCCTCACTATATATTATTGCATTTAATACAACTAAAATTTAAATTTAAGATATTAGGCGCGCGTATTTAGTATATAAATAGTTTTTATTAATATTTGTAAACGTTATATAGTAGCTTTATACTTTTTTTTAATAATAGTAGTATTATAACTGTAATAGATTGACCAGTTATAAATAATATTATAATAGTATAAGGAATATTATTGCGGACACCTCGGGTTGCCCTTAAGACAACCCCCAAACGCCCCTTAAATGGTCGCCGGTTACGTGCTAAAGGCATATACCCGTAGTATATAGTCTCCACAATCCCAGAGGCCTTACCTCCTTAAGGATTCGTCTCTCTTACCAATTTATTCTATTCCACAATCGTGTTCTTATAGCCCCCTATCTATAAAATCCCCTTATATTTAAATCCTTCCTACTCCTTTTTAGAAGGGTAGTCGGCTTTAAGGACCAGATTATTTATTTACATATTTTATTTATAACTACTATCCTCTCTTAAAATCTCTCAATAACCTAAATAGAAACTCCACGGATACCTTATAGAAAGCCGTCGCGTAAAGGTAGGAAAGTCCCTCCAATAGTAAAAGATTGCGATAATACAACCCTTTGGGTAAGATAGTTAAATAAGCCCTAATACCTAGATACTCTAGGAGCTTAAAGACTCTCGCATACCTACGGTTACTACTAAGGAAAACGTAGACACCTTCTATAACGGTTATAACGCTGCTAAAAAGTAACTAGAACCCCTCCGGCCCTACCTAAGCTAATTAGAAAATTAAGCGCTAGAGGCGACTTTAAGATCTTTCTTTAAGCTAGAAATGCTAGAGGAATATACTAATGCGTTTAACTAGAGAACTAACTAGAACTCTCCCGGAAGACCACCAGCTTATAATTGACATAGTAGTAGTATATAGACTGCTTATAAGCTAAGCAGGCCTACCCCTTTAGGTAATCTAAACTAACTACTAACTTAAGACTTAAGCCTTATAGGGAAATCTATACTAGCTACTAGTACTAATACTACCTTTATAGCTAAAGCTTCCCTAAGGCCGAGGTTAGAAAGTTAAGAGCCCTAAACCGATATTCTTTAAGATAGATATTAGGAAGCTACTGTAAGGCTCTTAGAAGCTATATAGGAAGGAGCTACTAATAAATATATTAGAAACCTTTAGGGGTAGGTCTAAATCTAGTAGAGCTTAATCTAGGCTAAATAAAATCTTTTATAACCAAGCTAAGGCTAAGGGCTTTCTAAAAGCTACCTAGTACCTACCTAAGGTGTAAAAGACTTAGAAAGTTATCTACGCTATAAATAGAAAAAGGATATAGACTAACTAGCTAAGGCCTCTAGTAGTTTAGAACTCCGCCATACACCTAACGCCTAGTAATTAAACAATTGGGTTTATAAGGTAGATAACTTCTTTAAGATACTAATAATATAAGATAATACCAAAGAGCGTATATACTAGATTATTAGCAAGATTAAAAACCGATTACTAAACTAAATTATACTTAATTAGCTTAATAAAGAGCAAATTACTATATAGCTATAGCTATAAACCTTCCTAAAGAAATGGACTTAAGACCCGTATATTATATAATATAATAATATAAAGCTATTCTGGAATAGGATACAGCTTAACCGCTACAACTTCCGCTAGTTTATAAACTTTATGGAAACTTACGCTTAATAAATAGATTTAGAGCCCTTTAGAAATAAGGACGGTAGCATCTATAAAAAGAAAAAAAATTGGGTTTATCTAGGCTAGAATTAAGCTAGTAATTTATAACAAAATAAAGCGTATAAAAGTCCTATCGCGGATTACTATATATACGGATTTTAAACGAGCGGTCCTAAATGCTAAAGACGCGATAAGGAACTAGACCTCTTCTAGTAAAAAGCTAAGGGGTTACTAGAAGCGCGGGCACTTTAATAGTAATATAGGGCAGACCTAACCTTTAAAGAAGCCATTTTTAAAGAAAACTTTAAAAGGGTTAAAGTTAGAAGCCTTAAATAACGGGAAAAACTCTTAGGGCTAACCTAATACCTATTTAGCACCTTTATAGGAACACTTTAAGAAGTTAAAAGAAAACTCTAAAGGTAGATTTTATTAGAAAAATAAGTAGGGCGATAACCGCACTAATAATCTAAAAAAAAAGCCCTAGTTATAAACCTCTCCTAGCTGTAACTAGGGCAAGATATAAAAGAAAAAACTCTCTATATTGCTATTAAGCTAGAAATAATACTCCCTATAGGTAAGGTATAACAGTTTTAAGTACTATATAATAGCGGCGCCGAAATTAATCTTATATAATATAATTTAGTAAAAAAGCATAAACTTATCCTATTGTAAAGGTAGCGGAAACCTATTATAGGCTTCCTAGATAAGCATTAGATTAAACTATATAGTGCCTATAAGCTTATAGTATTAGTAGCTAATATACACAACCGCACTAAGGTAGTTAGCCCGCAACCCTTCTAGGCGGCTAACTTTGTAGGTTACAACCTTATCCTTAAATACCCTTAGCTTATAAAAGTAGATTCTAAAATACGCTTTAAAACTAGAGCCTTTAAATAGTAAAATAATAAAGATTTAGAAGGGCGTATATTACTAACAAGCCTAAAGAATATTCTAAAGAATATAGCCCTATATAAGGGCGCGAAGAGGCTTTAGAAAAGATTTAAAGGGATAATATAAATTCTATCTAAATCTAAGGGTATATAGCTCTTACTAGGAACAAGACATTACGTAAAAAAGAGAAAGGAATAATAAGAGAATTATATAATTAAATAGTTAGAGGCTTTTGTAGTCGATATATGCGTATATATACACGCGGTCTTTAATAGACTTTAATAGAATTTAATTAATCTAGTAGAATTTATCTATTAAGTGTTTTACTAAGATATTCCTACTATAACTAGGCTAGTCCCGTTACAGTACTCCCCCTTTTAGCTAAAGGTCTAAATAATTTAATTTTAGTTAAGATTTATAACTTATTACGTGTTATATTTTCGCGTTAGGTGGCGGTATAGAGTTTTACTAATTCTATTACTGGATAGGCTAATTAGGATTTTCCATCCTTAGGATAAAAAATCGCTATTAGCTTAGTTAAGGCAGTAAGTAAAATTAATATCTTTATAGTGGGTCTTAGCGAGGCAAATCTAACTAATTAGATAACTTTAACCGGCGGTTAAAGTTCTTTAATATTTTATATATTACGTGATTATATTATAAACGTTATAATGTATTTTAAGTTCTTTTTAATTTTAAGCTTCCTGCTATTATATTTCGTGTATTTATGTTAGGTAGTAGTTATTTACCTTTATATCGTGTCTATTTAGCTAAAGTAGGCCGTAAAAAATAGTCTTTATAGAATTCTTTTATTAAGAAAGGCGCGTTGGCCTTAATCTAATTATAGGTTTCCTAAGTTTATATTTTATATCCTTTCCACTTAATAAGGAGTTTAAATTGTTTAGATCGTGTTTTCTATTATATATTATTAATTAAGTTAATAAAGTAAGAACCGTTACCATTATTAACAATTATAGGAGGTAGTGGTGGTACTTCGCGAGTTATAGGTTTACTTTTTAAGGGTTATAGTAAGTTTACGTAAAACGTCGGATGTATTTTTATCTTAGTTAGTAGTTTAAGCTTATAAGTATACAAGCTTAGTTTCTTTTTAATTTAGTATAGGCCCGTAAACTTCTAGTCTAGTTTTTTTAAGGGTTATTAAGTCTTTAGGTTTTATATATTTAGGTAAACTATATTACCTTCCTTAAAGTCTTACATAGAAGCTCGTCCTTTATTTATATGCTATTTTTATACCATTTAAGCATACATTAATTTACTTTATAATAGTTCCGTTAACTGCTTTATTTAACTAGTAAAGTTATACGCGTTAATTATTTAAATCCTCTTAATTATAGGTCCTGTTGTATTAATTTTAGGTTATAGTTTAAATCTAAGTTAATAGTCTTGTCCGTAGGTTGCGTAGAACGGCGTTATACCTATTAATTTATTTCTCGTATTATTTACAGTAAACTTAGCTAAAAATAGCTACTTTTCTTAGTTATCTTGTAGGTAGAAGTAGTATATTTATAGGTATTATTCTATAATTGCGTTTATAATTTTAGTTTAACCGTCTATCTCTAGATAAAATATAGTTAAGAGTTGTGTTTATATACTTAATTGTTTATATAGGGCTTACTAGAAGTCTAAAACGAACTAGCTTCTGTAGTTGGATATTATTAAATTAGGAAGTCTATATTGCTTAAAGACGTGCTTAATAAAATATTCGGCTACTAATATTATATTAATTAAGTCTATAGGAATTATATGTCGCATTTTTATAAGACGGTTAATAATTACTATAACATTCGTAAACCTATTACTATTAGGTAGATTAACTATAAAGTTAATTAAGATATCTCGCCATCTTTATATTAGAATTGGTAATGGTTAAAGTACTTCTTATTTCTTTATATAAGAGGTCTTCCTATATACGCACATTCTGTATACTTAAATATATTTTTATATATAGTTATACATTATAGGCCAATAATATACTTATTAGATAATTTTATAGGTCTTTATATAGCCTGGATGCCCTACTATAGGGGAATTATATATAAATTTAAGTATTTTAAATTATAAGGGTTTGGAATTCGGGACTACTATCTTCTATTAATAGTATAACCAATTATTATAGATTTTGTATTTAGCGAGTATAATATCCTTATATTACTATTTCCCTATTTAAATTGCTTTTATTATATCTACTATCTAGGAGTCGTTCTTATATTTATATTTTATTAATTTATTAATTTTTATATCCTACTTATTAATTTCCAATTTATTTTTATTAAGCTCTATATCTAAAAATATAGGGCGTAGTTTCTTAAAGCGTTTAGGGGGTAGTAGAATTTATAATTAATTTATAATCTATTTGTTAGAGGTATTTATAGATAAGTTCTATAATTATTATATTAATAAGTTAGGCTTCTAATTAAGTTTGCTAGATTAGTATATAATCTTAAAATTAAATTATAAAAGGTATTCGGCCTAACAAATTTAGCGTTATATTAATTGCTTTATAGTTATAAAGTACTATAGGTTTTTATAGTCCATTAATACGCGTATTAGAAATAACAATCCTTTAAGTTCTAGACGCCATTATTTAAAGCATTTAATAATTGTAAGTAGTTCCTTATTATATATCTTATAGTTTAATTTAGTAGGGGTAAGTTTTTAGGAGAGAAAGGTTACTAGGCGTAGCTCGCCGCTCTTATTATATTGCGATAATACTCCTCCTAGTATATAATTAGATAAGTCTATTTTAATAATGTATTTAAGGTCCAGATTAAAGTAGGTAAGAATTAGAGTAGTTATAAAATAATATTTTAGGTTATTAAAAGCTTATTTGTATTTAGTAGTCCATTTAAATCTTATATTTTTTTTAATTAAGTTTACTAATAGCTAAACAATTTTTAAGAAGTAATTAATAAATTAATAATAGAAATTCGCAAATCCTAAAAATCCTTAGATATCTTGTATACTATTAGGACTTTCCTAGTTTATAATTATAGCAATTTTTTTAGGGTCCATTTTAATTCTATTATAGGATATAATTAGGCCTAAGTATATAACTTCGGATACGTGGAACTTGCATTTATTAATATTATATTATAAGCCTGCGTTTTATAGGCGTTTAAAAACTATTTAGATATGCTTCTAATGCTTAGAAAGCAAAGATAAATAGATTAAGATATTATTAATATATGCGGTAATAAATATATTAAGGAATTTGCGAAGCATATTATTAACGTATTATTTAAACGTACTGGGACCATTCTTTATACTAAACAGCATTACTAGGTATTTAAAAGTCCCTATTATATATAGAGGGCCGTATACTTCTTATCTCCTTTATAAATATAGATTTGATTAAAGGCAGCGACTATATTAAGCTTTGTAAAGTATTATACTTTTACTAAGCGGTTAAGCGTTTCTTAAAGCAGAGAAATTGGATATTAGTTTTAAATTATAATTATATTTAGGGCTTAATAATTAATATAGAACCTTAAGCCTCTTTTAGGTTTCTTAATAAATAGTATAAATAAGATAAATAGTAATTAACTAGGGCGAACAAATCCCTTCTCTAGGTATTCTTTGAGGTATTATTGCATTATAAGCAGCTCTTCTCGCGATATACCGTATAATGCGCCGAACTTTAGCGTTATACTAGGTTTAAGTTTTATCTTAAAGTCGTGCTTATCTTAATATAGGGGTAGTTAGTCTATAAATTGTTTCTTAAACGTATTAATTAGATTATAATACTCTTTAAGTATAAGAGGTTAGGGGTTAATATATTACTTCAGTTCTAACGCCTTTTTAATATCTTTTAGTATTATAGTAAAGATCTTATGGTTTTGTTTTCTTACTAATAAATAAAAGGGTGCGGCTTATATTATATAAACTTTAAGGGGTTTTAATATATTATTTTCGCATTCTTTACTGCAATTAGCAGTTATAACTTTATTATATTGGTTTAAGGTTTATAGTAAGGGTAATTTATATTATATTAAATTTAAATAGTTATATGCATATTTGTAAGGTAAGTGGTATTTTAAGTAATAACTTCGGCCGTAGGTTATATGGAATTTTAGTATTTCTTTAACCTAGCTAATTAAAAGGTCGTATTGTTTTAGCTATCTATATTTAAATATTACCTTATAATACTTTAAGGGTATTATAAATAGGGAAATATATTTAAGATATTCGCCTATCCGCATCTTTATAAGAGCGTAGTACGTTAATTCGCTATATATTAAAGGCTTACTATTAAAGCCTTATAGGCCTTAGGGCTTATTAAGTTTCTTTAAATTTAAGCGTTAAGTTTTTACGTAGTTTATATTAATA
>Ga0307515_10006591_pt1 | contig 23173 bp, 16 predicted proteins | sample 17_EM_MG_FD_194513 | JGI IMG/M metagenome (GOLD analysis project Ga0307515, IMG submission 194513) | Populus trichocarpa ectomycorrhiza microbial communities from riparian zone in the Pacific Northwest, United States - 17_EM | ecosystem: Host-associated > Plants > Roots > Unclassified | place... | reverse complement strand
CTCTTTAAAAAATAACTTAACCAAAATTAGTTAGTTTGAACATATTGCCTCTTAACTCTGATTATATATATATATATATATATATATAAAAGATTCAATTTGACTTTATATTTTACTAAAAACCAAACGTACTGAACACTCTTACTCCTTGCTACTAGCTATATTTAAAATAGCTAAAAAGTTATTTTAGCTAACTCTTTAAAAAATATGATGAATATTATTATTATTTTTTGTTTTGTAAATAATATATAAGATAAATATTTAATTGTATGTTATTTTATGTTATTAATTCCTTTCAAATTACGTTAAAGAATTTTCTAATTATTTAGTGACACTTGAAAAAAAAAATTAATTTAGTAGAACTTTTTTAAAAAGGGAAATACATACACCTAAAGAAATAATTAAAATTTAAGATGAAATTTTAAAAACAAAGAGGACTAAATCAAATACCTCAAAACAATAAAAGGACAATATATATTTTTTGCTGGGATAACTCGTTTTTCAAGATGAAGAGAGAGAAAAAAAAGAAGAAAAGAAGAAAGAATGAAAGCAAAAAAAAAGTCAGTCAGAGCTAAATAGTCGTGCGCACCACCACACTTGCTACCTCATCTGGATGGGGACGCTGTGAGCTTTTGGACGCTTCTGTAATTGCAGAATTTTCACCTAACGCCTTCACATGCGCTATTGTAAACATGTAGAGTAGTCTTAAGCGTTGGCGCGTGCACTGCACATGCCAACAATGTTTTTTTATCAAAAAAATTTAATAATTCATTTTAAAAGATGAAATTGCCCATTGTCCTATAATTACAAAGGGAACACAATGAAAAGATAAATAAGCCCTTTGACCTAAGTTTAGAATTTTTTATTCTAGGTGGTGTAACCAAGTAACTACGTTGTGCATTTATTTTTAAAATATTAATTACTCTTTTTAAAAGATAAAATTACCCTTATATTTATCCCATTATTATTATTGACTACATTGAAAATACGAATAAGTTTTTAGATCTAAATTTAAAAATTTATGATTCAATGAGTAGCCAAGGAAATTGATTGAGTAGTTTGAAACAAAAAGACGGATTCACCCCTCAAGCAAATGTAGATTTATTTTGATTTCAAGGGTAAAATTAAAAAGTAAAATGACTTTTTTGACATCAATAAATATTACAATGACCAATTGACCCATTGGTCTTTATACAATTACAAAACTACCCTAAAAGCCTAGCAAATAAGTTTTCTTAAAAATATTAAAATAATCATTATACCATTCTTGCACTGAATATATATATATATATATATATATATATATATATATAGAGAGAGAGAGAGAGAGAGAGAGAGAGAGAGAGATCACCACCACCGATCGTCTTTTAATGTTCATTTTCATGTTCTATCCTTCAAAAATAGAATCCAATCATGCTTTTGCTTGTGCTATGCGAGGACAATAAACAAAATCAGAGTATAATCATGAAAAATGATTGGAATTTCTTTCATGAACAAGTTCTTACACGTGATTAGTTGCTTGTAGCCCTATGAATTCGCAAAAAAAAAATGTTTATAAAAGCATTCTCATCGCTTTACATAAAGGTTCACCATTAATCTTTTGTTTTTTATTTCATAGCTTTTTCTAGCATTTTCATTCATAAATTATTGACACCTTCATTATATAATAATTTTCTTTTCGTTTTATTTAATGATTCCTCAATTTATCTATGACATCTATATCTTTATTCATCTAATTTTTTTTTTTTACCACTGCTATTAATAATATGATATGTTTATCCTTGTAGAGAGGAATGGTACGTGGGTATGTGCATGTAGTGGAACACGTACGTGGGGGTGAATGAGGAATGGGTCTTTGTTGGTTGCTGGAAACTAGTGTAGTGGGAGGAATATTTCCTTATTGTTAGTTTTGTATTGTTAGTGCTTTCCTATATTTAAGCAAGTTGTTTATGGGCTATAAAATATAGCCAATAGGTTGTTCTGAATTATGTAGAAAAAAATAAATAACATCCTACCTACTCTTGCCTCTTCTTCTCTTCTTCCCTGATTCTTTTATGATTGTTTGTAAATTACCCATCAATTGGTATCAAAGCTTGGTTATGCCATGGACACCAGAGGAAAATCTAACACTGAGTTCCGTAGTGAGGTCAATGAAGCTTTAGCTAGACACGAATCCAACTTTGATCAGGTGCATGGCACTCTACAAACTATACTGACTGAGTTACAAGCCTTGCGTGTCTCTAGGAGTCCAAGAATGAATCCTTCAAAGTTGAACCCATTTGCTCCTGCTGAATCATCAGGTCACAACTCAGGAACCCATCAATCCTCACTTAAACTGAATTTTCCAAAGTTTAGTGGGGAAGATCCAATGAGGTGGATTTATAAATCTGAGCAGTACTTTGAATACAACAATATTTCACATGTCCAACAAGTGTCGCTTGACTCCTTCCATCTAGAAGGAATAACCTTACAATGGCATCGATGGATGACTAAATTCCAGGGACCATTAACATGGGAGGAACTAACCAAAGCCATTCTCTGACGTTTTGGTCCAACTGATTTTGAAGACCCCTTCGAAGCTCTTTCAAGACTCCGACAAACTACCACTATCGCAGCCTATCAAGAAGAGTTTGAAAAACTCTCCCATCAAGTTGATGGCCTTCCAGAAACCTTTCTCATTGGCCGTTTTATTGCAGGTCTAAGAGATGACATCCGCCTAGATGTCAAGATTAAGCATTTGGCCACACTATCTTAAACCATCGGTGTCGCAAGGTTGATTGAAGAACGAAACCAACATCAAAAGATGGTGATACACCCTTACCGGACCCAACCAACTACAGCCACAGCAAAAACAAGCGTGAGTACTATTGTAGGGGTACTTGGACCTCTACCAAATTTGCAAAAGAACATGAACTCAACATCAAATGTCAGACAAATTTCCAACCAGGAAGCACGAGAAAGGCAAGAAAAAGGCTTATGTTACTATTGTGATGAGAAGTTCATTCCGGGTCATCGCTGCCAACGACCCCAATTATTCATGATTAGTGATACAAATGATCAAGATTCTGAGGAACAATCTGAGGTACTACAAGCGGCAGAGGACCAAGAAGCTATTCCTGAAATTTCCTTACATGTAATTGCAGGTACAGCTCATCCTCAAACCTTTCGGGTGATAGGAAGATTGAGGAGTAAAGAAGTCATGGTATTGATAGATGGTGGAAGCACACACAACTTTATTGATCAATCCATGGTCAACAAATATGAGTTACTTATGGTTCCTAATAGAAAATTCCAAGTGACAGTAGCTAACAGGGAGAAAATAGATTGCATAGGGTTGTACCCATCGCTCACCATCATGATACAAGGACAAATTGTTACAGCAGACTATTTTATTCTTCTGGTAGCAGCGTGCCTAGTAGTGTTGGGAGTGCAGTGGCTTGCGACACTAGGTCCGGTGGAGACAGATTATAAAAGGCTCACCATGTCTTTCAAAAAGGATGGGAATTTATGTGTTTTTCAAGGGTTGAAACAATCAGGACTACAAGTTTCGACAGAGAAGGAATTCAATACTATGTACATCTCTAGCCAATTCTTTGCTATAATTCCAGTAGGCTCCATTACCCAACCAAATTCACATCCATCTGAAATAGCCCAACTCTTATCCAACTTCTCTCACGTTTTCAATCCTCCTACATCCTTACCACCTAAACGGTCACATGACCATCAGATTACGTTGCAGCCCAACGCCCAACCAGTTAGTGTAAGACCTTACAGATATCCATATTATCAAAAGACAGAGATCGAACGAATGGTGAAATAGCTATTACATGCAGGGTTCATACACCCCAGCCATAGCCCATTCTCCTCACCGGTCTTGTTGGTCAGAAAAGCAGATGGGGATTGGCATTTCTGTATTGACTATAAGGCTCTAAATGATCTTACCATCAAGGATAAATATCCTATTCCAGTCATCGATGAACTTCTCGATGAATTACATGGAGCAAAATTTGTTTCCAAGCTCGATCTTCATGCTGGTTATCACCAAATTAGAGTACATGAAGATGACATTCCAAAGACGGCATTTAGAACGCATGAAGGCCACTACGAGTTTGTTGTCATGCCGTTTGGACTTACCAACGCACCTGCAACCTTCCAAGGACTTATGAATGATCTCTTCCATCCTCACTTAAGGAAATTCATTCTTGTCTTCTTCGATGACATTTTGGTGTATTCAAAATCTTGGAATGATCATTTGAGTCACCTACACACTGTTTTGACAATCTTGTCTACTAACAGTTTATTTGCAAAGGAATCTAAATGCAGGTTTGGGGTTACTTCAGTTGATTATTTAGGCCATGTCATATCGGAACAAGGAGTTTCTGTCGATTCGTCCAAAATTGTAACAGTTCTAGAATGGCCAACTCCAACCACAATTAAAGGAGTCTGAGGATTTTTGGGTTTAGCCGGGTACTACCAAAAATTTATTCGGAATTTTGGTGCCATTGCTGCTTCCCTCAATCAGTTGTTATCAAAAGATGGGTTCAAATGGAACGACATGGCATAAAAGGCATTCAACGATTTAAAACAAGTATTAACATCCCCTCTAGTTTTGGCTTTACTAGATTTTACACAACCGTTTGTCATTGAGTGTGATGCTTGCGGAATTGGTATAGGCGCTGTGCTTTCTCAAAACAATCGTCCCATAGCTTACTTCAGTGAGGCTTTTAAAGGTTTTGCTCTAACTCTCTCAACATATGAAAAAGAGATGTTAGCAATTGTGAAGTCAATTAAGAAATGGAGACCCTATTTGCTTGGAAAACCTTTCACTGTGCGCACAGACCAACAAAGTCTCAAATATTTGTTGGAGCAGCGCATTACTACACCGGCTCAAACCCGTTGGCTACCAAAGATTATGGGATATGAATATATCATTGAGTACAAGAAAGGAGTTGACAACCAGGTGGCTGATTCTCTCTCACGGGTAACTGAAAACAAAGTCTCAAATATTTGTTGGAGCAACGCATTACTACACCGGCTCAGAACTCGTTGGCTACCAAAGATTATGGGATATGAATATATCATTGAGTACAAGAAAGGAGTTGACAACCAGACAGTTGATTCTCTCTCACGGGTAACATAATTTCAGTTTCTTTCAATTTCTACTCCACATGTTGATTGGTGGCAGAAACTTCAAAATGAAGTAGCAAATGATCCATTCTTTAAGACCTTGGTTGACAGTACATCTCACACTACTGCATTTTTATACCGAGATGGAGTTTGGTTCAAAAGGGTAAGATTTATTTGACTCCGACTTCCGCTTTGCTTCAAAATATCATTATGGAATGTCATTCTTCTCCTACATGAGGACATTTTGGATATCATAAGACGCTATCCCAACTCAAACAAAGTTTCTCTTGGCCACAAATGCGTGGGACAGTCAAAGAATTTTTGAGAAGTTGTGATGTTTGTCAATGGTATAAAACAGATTCCATGCGACCTGCGGGATTACTTCAGCCATTGTCAATTCTTGAAAGGGTATGGACTGATATATCCATGGATTTCATTGAAGGGTTGCCACCATCCAGTGGTTATACGGTGGTTCTGGTTGTTGTTGATCGTTTGTCTAAATATGCACATTTTATTCCCATAAAACATCTATATACAGCTGCCACGGTTGCACAGGCTTTTGTCTCTCACATAGTCTGACTGCATGGAATCCCAACTTCCATAGTTAATGACCAGGACCGATTATTTATTAGCTCTTTTTGGCGAACCCTGTTTCGGCTTCAGGGAACTAAGTTATGCATGAGTTCAAGTTACCAGCCTCAAACCGACGGACAAACGGAGGTGATTAATCGCGTCTTGGAGCAGTACTTGCGGTGTTTTGCAGGGGACCAACCACGCAAATGGATTGACTGGATTCCATGGGCAAAATTTAGCTATAACACCTCAGTCCATTCAGCTACCAAAATGACACCTTTTGAAGCAGTGTATGGAGTTCCACCTCTAAATTTATTGATGTACGTTCCGGGGACTTCCAATGTACAGGCTGTTGATGGATATTTGCGTAATTGAGATGCCATCCTGTGTGAGTTGAGAAAGAATCTCTCATTAGCTCAAGCACAGATGAAATGTCAAGCGGATCAACGGCGCTGTGAGGTCATCTATGAGGTAGGCAACTTTGTATACCTGAAACTGCAACCTTACCGACAGACATCGGTGGCATTTCGCAGCTCTTTGAAGCTATCACCCCGGTAATTTGGTCCATATCAAATCACAGAAAGAGTTGGACCAGTAGCTTATCGATTGGCTTTGCCTTTGAGTTCTTTGATTCACAATGTCTTTCATGTTAGCATGTTGAAAAAACATGTTGGCCCCGTCACTACCATCTCTACTCAGCTTCCTCCTGTGACCGATGAAGCCAACATTCTTCCTCAACTTGAGATAGTTCTTGATCGTAGAGTCATTCAAAAAGGCCAATACCATCTCAAGGTTGAAGTTCTCATTAAATGGAAGGGCGCCTCAGAAGATGATGCCACTTGGAAAGATGAACGCCGCTTGGCTAAGTCCTATCCTGCATTTCCTTGCGGACAAGGAATCTTGAGGGGGGAAATTGATATGTTTATCCCTGTAGAGAGGAATGGTACGTGGGTATGTGCATGTAGTGGAACACGTACGTGGGGGTGAATGAGGAATGAGTCTTTGGTGGTTACTGATGGTTGCTGGAAACTAATGTAGTGGGAGGAATATTTCCTTATTGTTAGTTTCATATTGTTAGTGTTTTCATATCTTTAAGCAAGTTGTTTACCTTTCCCAGTTTAGTAGGCTATAAAATATAGCCAATAGGTTGTTCTGAATTATGCAGAAAATAATAAATAACATCCTTCCTACTTTTGCCTCTTCTTCTCTTCTTCCCTGATTCTTTTATGGTTGTTAGTAAATTACTCATCATAATCTAACATATTTAAAGTAGTTTATTATTTAAACTATTATTGTTTAGCTGTTCTTGAACCTTTTTCTCCTTTGTTTTTTATGACACAATCAAAGCCATGACGACATCAATACATGAACTAAAAAACTACAACTTCAACCATCTAGTAGGTAGTCCAGTGGTAAGAGCTTGGGATCAAGGGGTTTGCTCCCCCTGTGGTCTCAAGTTCGAGCTCTGTGATTACTACTATGATGACCACTGGAGGCTTATATGGTCATTAACTTCAAGGCCCGTGGGATTCGTCGAGGTGCGCGCAAGCTGGCCCGAACACCCACGTTAATAAATAAAAAAACTACAACTTCAAAGTATTGCTTCAAGTTTGTGCTTATCGTTTTTTTTATATGATACATTCATATTATTTTAACTTTCTAGCATCTTATTCTTGGTTTTTTTATACATATTTTATATCTTACAATGGTTTACTTAACTTGTTTTGTACTTAATAATACTATTAAAATACAAAATATAAAAAGAAACTAAATGAAATATTTTATCATAATTTCAAGTAAATAACTAAAAGCACATTAGGGTGAGTCATTGGAGCTAAAAAGTGCAAATCCTTATTGCATTAGGAATCCAACTTGAACAAAGAATCCTAATGGGATTAGAATTGGTTAGAGCAAATCTAGCAAATTGGACCTTTGTGTACTTTTTGAAACATATATTAAGTTATAAGTGGAATTTTGTTGCTATTTAAGTTGTGCAAAAAACTAAGCATCTCAAGTTTTTCATCCAGATAAGATAGAATGATATATTTGAAGTTAGACTTGAAATATACGAGCAAACTAGTGCAAATCCAATCAATCTTTTAATAATGACATCGCAGCTCATTAATGATGTGTCAAGGATCCCATATGACAAGAAAACCTCTCAAAAAAATCAAAGTCACTACACAAGTTATTAGAGTCAGATTATTGTGAGGAAGCCTTAAAGTAATCTGATTAGGGATTAGTTATTAACTAGAAAACTTCTTCACTCCTTAATTCCCTATAACTGATCCTAACCTCTAAAAAAGAAAGGGAAAATCACGTTCAGATTACAGGAGAAGAGAATCAGAGAATCTATTGTTTTTAAAATTATTTTTTTATCCTTTTCCTTTTTTTGAATTTGTGACAAGCTTAGTTTTCAATTTTAACAGGTTAGTACTCATGGGTCTTAAATTAACACAAGGATTTGTGTTTCAAATTATTTTATATCTTAATGTAAAAATGAATATCTTATATTTGTTTTCTATAATTAAAGTTGAGGATTGATGATTGAAATTCTATATTTCAAATTATATTTTTTTTCTATAATTAAAGTTGAGGATTGATCATATTGCAATACTTGAAATCCTTTTATTTAATCTATTCGGTACTGTATTTAATTTACTCAGATTATAATTTAGCAGTTTTTCACATTGCTAGTACATCTAATGATCTTTAAACTGCAGTTTTTCACATTGCCAGTACATCTAATGATCTTTAAACTGTTGTCAACCTAGCTGGAACCTCTAGTTGCTAATAGTTCACACGGAAACTCCTCCTAGAAGTCTGCAGGCTCTCCAACTCTTTAGGAACTAATTCTCCTTGAGAATTTCCTACACACTCCTTATATGTCAAAAGTATATGATGAAAAACTCTATGTAAACTCCTTAGTTGGTTGATACATTGCTTCAATGTAATTGATGCTTTTACATTATGAGACTTTCCTTTGAAGCACACGATACACTCCTTTCTTCAGATTTAGCCTTCCTTATATACATGCCTTATAAGATAAGGATAAGGATAATCTTCAAGTTTCTTAGTTTGTCATGTTGATAACAGACTACTAACATGTTTTACATAAACATTAATAAAGTTATCTTCGGATAACTTTTTCTACTATCTGAACTTATCTCTTAAATAATCTAAACTAATCAGATAATTACGGAGAAGATAATGCTAACGAATCTTGATAAACTTTTATATTAGTCAAATTATCTATTTACCAACTGTGAAACGATCTTCATTAATCTAAGCCAACAAAATGACATTTACAGAAAACATATTTAAATTAAATTATTGATATTTAATTATCATTAAGGAATAATTCTTATAAAAAAAAACATTTATATTCTCTCTTTTTTTACTTTCTACCAATTTGCCTTTTTATTTTTTAGAATTGATTTCTTTTTTTTTTCTTTGCTTTCTAAGTTGTTTCTAGTTAGTTTAGATCATAAACAAAATCTCTCTTTTAATTATTTATCATTTAAATTGCATATTAGTTGATTTCTTAAGATAGTATACTTAGTGCATCTTTACTTGGTTTGCTTAAATCTAAACTTAAATAGCTTGTCTTGATTGAGAAGTTAAGTCCAAATACTTGTATCTCTGTGGGACAATATCATTACTTTCTATATTACAAATAATTAATTTTAAAAGTTTAAATTTACATGACTTCAAAACTCATTAGGGTTGTGAGAAACAATGACCAAGAGACTAGCTTCAATTGCCTTTTTATAATGCTTAAGTAATTATTTAGTTAACAGTTAAATCTATTTATGCTTAGATAAAACTAGTTTGCATGTCCAAACCGTGTTACAAGGGAGGGGGGGAGTTTTTTAAACGTAAATAAAATTTTCAAGTTTCGTGAAATTTTTTAGCATTATTATTAAACACAAACATACAATTGTTTAGAATTATATTTTTTCGAAGATAAATTTCCCTATCAACATATCTCTTGTTCATCTTAGCCAAAACAATGTTTTTAACTAGAAGTATTGTTTCTATTTTATATATATATATATAATTGTTAAAGCAAGTTAAAAAAAATAATATTGAATTAATATATCCATATTTTATGCGATTGAAAGCTAACAAAATCATAAATATATTAAAATCATGTTCCAAATCTATTTAAACATTTTAATAATAAACAACCTATTTCAATCAAGATTTTATAAACCATTTATTATTAGTATTTTCAAATCAAATACATAATAATTAAAAACAAATTACTAAAATCCAAATAAAAATTATAAATTATTTAAAAATCATGTCAAATTTAAAGAGTAAGTGGATCCGGTAATTTTTTTCAAAGTGTAAAAAAATCAAAGAAAGAAAAAGTTGAAAAAAAAGAAAGCAGCAAAGGGCTAGGCCTACCAAGCCCACTCGCCTAACCATGCTTTAATTTTTTACTTAGGGTTTGCCCTTTATTTTTTTTTTAAATTGATAAATGGCATGTCGTCTATAACAATTTAAAAATACAAATGCCTACTCCAACTCTCGAAACTGCGACCTTTGGGTTGCCATGCACGCCTCAACCGCCTTGACTACAACCTGGATTTGTTATGAATTGATTAAAAATATATTTTAAGGTGCTTTAGTGTTTATATGAACATTAAAGCACATGCTTTAAATAAAACTTAGAAGTTACTATGTGAGATTATCTTTATTTAACTTGTTATATTTGGATTATTTTTCTTATTTAGCTTATGACTTATAATTTAATTAGCACTTTACTATTTAGAAATCCTAATCCTAGATGAATTATATTATTTAGGTAAGTTTTGATTAGGAATCCTTTCCTATAATGTTTTTAAATTTAGAACTAATACAAATAAGGATGTTTGATTTAATTTAAAACATTCAAATTTAGACTATTCAAAATTTTAATAAAATATTAGAGATTTTCTCTATTCCTCTATAGTGTTTAGTATTTAAACCTTAGGGCTTGAGAACCCTAGATTTTATTCACGCTATATGTCATGTCAATTAGTATCAGAGTAGGTTGGTTTCTTTAATGGACAAATAGTATAGCAGCCCACTCTATGATGCAGGAGTGCATGCCTTCTTGGGCATTATGCAGGTTTAGGAGCAAGAATTTGATTGTTAAGAACAGAGATTTGATTGTTTGGAGCAAACCATAGAAGATCTAGCTCAGTTAATGGGTAATGTAAACAAGGATCATCAAGAGGAGATGAACTTGGTTGGAGACTTACCTTGAGGCAAGCTGAATCCCAGACTTATTCTTGATGAGATTTCATTCTATAATAAAAAATTTTCAAAGAAAAGATTTATTAACTAGTTGAAAAAGTTGGAAGCTTAATTTTATTTCAATTAGATTCCTTCTCATTAAAAGGTAGGATTTGTCACACACAAAATTTATTATGATGCTAGAGAATAGTGGTTTGAATTTTAGACTTTAAACTCGTATTGGTATGCATTTAATTCTATCTTAGCAATATTTGAAACAATAATTAATTTTAGAATTTATACAAAATGATTATGAAGAGATAATATATTGGACAAATAAACAATTAGATTGTTATTATTTATCTTTTGTTCAACCTTCTAAATAGCAAAGGAGAAAATTATGTAGGAGGTGGTGTCACTTCATAATAAATAGTTTTTATATCACAACAGTGACAACAACAACATTATTGCAATTATTAATCCACTTGTCAATGTTTCATCTATTAATGGTGAAGAAGAAATCAAATAAGCTCCTAAATTAGTATCACATGGTGATTCTCAAATTCTTAAAGCACAAAAAAAAAAAAAACCCAAAACAAGCGGTTGAAATTGCTTAAAAAACTAAAGTTGACATCAAAGAGAACTTTAGTGTAGATGTGTCATCCAAACCAAGCTCATCCATGTTGAATCAGTATTGTGAAATTATCAAATCAGTAAATGATCAATACATTGTTACTAGGGATGGCCAAATATTTCAACTAAAATTGTCATCATCTCAAATGATGATTTTATAAAAGATTGATCTTTTTAGGTTTTGAGAATTTTTGCCTAGATTAAAAAATTTTACATGAATATATCTTTGCTATAATTAGATTTAAAAAATTTGAAACTAGTTATCTCATGCATGCATTTGTGACAATGTTATATTCAAAATATCTATTTCTTCGAAGATGAGTTTTTTAAAAGTAGAAAGGATTGACATGAAAAACTTTCTTTAATATTATTGGTCTCATAACATTTATTGCATTATTTCATTAATGATTATGATTTTTAGGTTTTGATAAGTTTAAAAATCCATGACACAATTTAATAAATTAAACATGATTTTTAATCCAATCATTAAACTAAACCAAAATTTTAAGGTCATATTTCCTTTTAAGTTTAAAATTCATGATGATCAAAGAAAAAAAAAAACCTTAAAATAAAGCTAAAAGTTATTGTGTAAAATTATATTTATTTACCATGTATTTGAATTCCTTTTTTTTTAGCTTAGTACTTTAAATTTAATTAAGACTTTACTTTTTAGAAATCTTAATGCATTCTAAAGTAATTAGAAATTCTTTTCTATAAGAATTTTAAATCTAAAACTAATATCAATAAATAAAGTTATCTAGTTTATTTTAAAAACATTCAGATCATACCATTCACACTTTTAATAATATATAAGAGATTTTCTTCATTTTTCTTTACTGTTTAGGCCTGTAATAAAAACCCTGACTTTTATCCAAGCTATACACAGTATCTACAAACATACAAGTTATTATGCAAAAAGCATATACCAACATGATTATTTCTTTTATAGATAAAATTTGCAATGTTCAAGCTCTTGTAGTGTACAGATCATTTATATATAATAATATCATTAACACAACTACAGCTGGTAACAACACCTGCAGGGTTTCCATTTCAATTGTGGTCTTAATTAGCACCGGTTGAGTCAACAGCAGACCCATTGATCTGTGCCTGGTAGTGCGAATATGAATCATGAGCTAGCGTCTGTGGTTGTGAATGAAAAATGGTGTCAGTTCAATTACCAAAATCGTTATACAATCAAGAAACATGATGAAGAATGCCATCATACCTGCTCTTGTGAACGGAAGTACATGAATGGGGTATAGTGCAGGAAATTTGAGACCCTCGAGGTATATATATCAGCATACCTGCAATTAAAATTAAGCATATCATTTTCAAGAACATTGAAATGGGAAAAAAAAAAAAAATCAAACACAACCATATGCAGCGAATGTATTATGGACTTTTAAGAGAAAGCACTTACTTCTCTATTTGTCTCATTAAGTGGCTTTTATCCCACAGACCTGCACGAGAAAGAAATCCCCACCTGTTGCAAAATGAGAATTCTTTGTCAAATATGCCTGAACAGAAAACAAAGATGCACTGAGAAAACTGAGTCGATATAATTTTCATGTGACAGTGATACAGCTATGCCTAGAAAGAGGATGCTGCTGCTTGATTGACAACTGACAAAGGATATCCAAGCTAAATATCGAGTACTGATGCAAATAGAATGTAGAAAGTTTATAGAAGGGGGAAAGCCTAGTGGTACAACAAGCACGTCTATTTGGCTTGACACTAATTGGAGCATCCTAGACTGCTTTACTAGTTAATAGAGCAAGACTTTGGGGTGTCTAAATGCCTGGGGCAGTTAGTAATTTTTATTTTTGCCAAGGGTAGTTTTAAAATTTTTAAAAACCAGTCAACTTCTTTAGCATTCAGGTAGTGACTTCCCAACTAGCACCAGCTACGGTGCGTGCACCTCCTGACTCCTGAGGCACCTCCTTATTAGCCTATTTATATTGGTTGTAACCCCCACTTTTGAAGGATGGCTTAAGTGAATGAAATTAAGATCTTCGAGGTTAGGTATGTGATTGATCTTATCTTAGGTCTGATGCCTAAGAATTCCTAGTAGTGATTTCTAGGAGCCCTAGTGTGATGCTAGGTTTGTTTTCTTTCTTTTAACCTACTTAGTTGTTCCTTGTTGTTTACTTTTCTAAAGCACAACCTTATGATAAACACATCCCAATCCTCAACTATAGTCCATTTCGTTATTTACTAACCAACCATAGTATTTAGGTGCTGTAATTCAAGATCCTGCATCACCTAACCAATCATGTAACCGGGCAGGTAAGTAGTTCTACAATTGAAACCATCCATGCCAGGCTTACCTTTCGCTGAAAAGCTCTCCATCTGCTTCTAGCATTGGAGCAATTTTCTCATCCAGTCTTTGCATAACAATCAATAGCTTTTGCATGCTTTCTGTGAGTTCTTGATCATCCATGTTAGTTGCAGCAAGGGTCTGAAGGTACACAAAATAAAGCAAGATAAACCATACAATCAGCAGTTCCTTTCAACTCATTCAGTCAAGAAATCTTCACTTGCACTTAGAGATGATGCATCTCATGCTCCACAGTATTTCAAGATGACATAGTTATCTGATACAACCAGTCCAACTAAATTTTCTTTTTAGAGCCACCAGCTACAATAGGGATTTACATTTCTGCAGGTGTGGCGTGGTACACTAAATTGTTCATACGAGCAACTGATAAGTTCATTTGCAGTGGATTGCAAGGAACTTCAGGTCAAGTACTGATAACACTGTCCAAGGCATTACAAACTATATGGAGCACATGTAGACTGAAACATGCTTAAAAAAGTAAGAGATCAATAATTTAAACAAGGAAACATGCTCACTTGAGCAGGACGCCCTGTATTTCTCCTTTGCAGAGCTAGCCGAAGTTGATTAAAGAGATCCCCCACCACCTCCTTTTGATTAATAAGCTCAATCAGTGTGGCCCGATGATCCCTACTATGAATCAGAGCACTGTACTGCAGCTCAAGAATTCAATACAATAAAAAAGAAACACTTATCAGTATTTGATCAATCCAGGATGTCAGAAATGTCTAGTATTCACGGTTCTTAATAAAAATCTATACAAGTAACATGAAAAATTACTTGAGGCTCAACTCCAAAAAAGCTGCTTTTAGCACTTTTCATAATAGTTTCAATACAATTTTTTAAGTCAATCTATAATTTCAGTACAAGAAATTCTGAACTCCAACCTCTTCTTCCAGTTCTCGACAAATCAATGCTGTTCGCCATAGTTGATGGACTTTAGATTGACTCACATCAGTGTATATATGATCACCAACATATAATATTTCATCCCCATGGATATCTAGGGAGTTTTCAACCATCTGAGCACTCCCACCTGAGTACAATCCACCTGTAGAACAAAATAAAGAACTTAAAAGATAGCTGATTAAGGGACATTGAACAGTACATTAATACAAGTCTTGTTGGTTCATGGCAGAAGAACAATCAGTTCTAAACAATAATGAAAAGGAGAATTTCTAGACTTCCTGTCCAAAAATAATGCATTTGCAGCAAAATTTTATCGATAACAATTGCATATGAAAGATATCATCCCCATTTCAATCTGTGTTCATCTAGTACGCCCAGTAATTCATGATGGCTGTCAAAATCAATGTTGCCAGATCCTTCTTATAATCAATACTTGACCATATTTACAGCAAAATTCCGAACAAGTGTTCATGCATGAACAGGATCCAAACACGATCACAGCACGTATATGTTCATTTGACAAAAATTCTACCATACAAAATGCACTGGTGTAGTGATAAAACTAGGACATGAACAAAGCATAATTCACCTTTACGAGCTTTGAAGCATGGACGCATTAAACCCTCACCTGTCACCACCTCATACAATGGGTGTGACATTTGAAAGAATTCTGGCTTTCTTGCAGATATTATCACCTATGTAAGTAAAGAATAACAAGAAATCATAACTCATAAGTTACCAACGTTTGATGAATGTCAAGGAGATCCATATCTTGCACAAGAAATAAAAAAAAAGAAATAAAAAAGAAAAAGAAAACTATTTACTATATGATTAACAATGGAGAAGGCTCTAAGCCTAGGGCTGGTATGATACAAGGGAAAGGAATGTGGTGAGAATCTTTCCATTTCTGGTCATGCTGATGATAATTGTAATATGCTATCCAGAAGAAAGAAAGTGTAGGCCAAGTTATTCCCTTTAAACTTTATGAAGCCTTATGTTATGGGACATAAAGAGGGTAATCACTTGGCATGAAGGCTGACAAAAAAGGCGCACTCACCATGTCAAACAGATCTCGCCAGCCCATATCATTTGGTAGGAATCTGTTAAACGAATGCTTCATCATTTTGTCCGTGTAATGATAATCAGAGTTTGTAATGAGTAGAAGCTTTTTACCAGCCTGTCACAGGAAAATCTCCAAACCCAGTATAAGATTATGATAACGTTGTCCTTATTCAAAGATGACAAGTTCAAAGATATACCTCCTTTTGATCTAACAGCGCTAAAGGTAATTCTGGATCAGGCTCCACAAACAATTCAGGATTTGACATGATCTCACTCTGTAAAATGCCATCAATCAGTACATCTTTTGTGGACCGAATTACCATAAGCACTGCAAAATGAACTCCCGTTAATATATTTACCTTAAGCTGACCCTCAACATGTGCCCGAAATAAAGCCTTTCCAACAGCCTGAAAATCATGTCAAGTATCAGAAAAGGAAAATACAAATACCTAATGACACTTGAGTTGTTGCAATTAATAATCTACAAAACATGCCTTGTAAAGTCCTTTATAGTCAGGTGGACATATTTCAGCTGATATAGCTCCTTCATCATATCTATCAACCATCTGAAAGTGGAATCAAAAGGGGCTATGACAGATTAACATGTTGTCACTTACACGAGCAAGCATACTGTTATGAATTAGATGGTTCATAAAAGACAATGACAATAACAATAACACTTATTAAACTAATGGTACTAACACAGGTGTGTCCTCAAATAGTCCTACTGATGTTAACCTACCTGATTTTGGGTTGGCAATATAAATTGATGAAGTCCTTGATAACGTTTAGTGTCAGTCCATGGGCTAACTTTGAGCCCAAATTTGCATTTCTTCTTTGCATGGGAAAATAAACTTATCCTATGTGTCTTTCAAGTTCAGAATATAATCTTTTCAAATTATTCAATCATGAATACATTGGAGTGTTCTACAAGAAATTATGTGGTTTTAATTTCCTTATGTCTGTTTGTATTTTAGGAAGTCAAAAACATGTGCTCGTTGATATTTGTCTAGTTTTTTGTCCGAGTCATTTATTTGGTTCTTAAAAATGTCATCTTAGTGTTTCTCTAGACTTGGAGGGTTACTCAAAGTATATAATTATGATTCAGACCATGTATTGAGATCTTTTGGCATAACTTGAATTGAAAGTCTTTCACTTGGCTTTTTGGTAACTTTTCATGTTATGTATCTCCTATGTGAGTGGACTTTTACCTTAACTTTGTAACTCTAAAGTGGTGAGTGATCTGTATTTTTAGAGTGGTGAGTTATTCGTATTTGTATCTCTTCATTTTTGTACCTTAAAGTGGTGAGCAAAAACTATTATTTGTGACCTATTACTTTGCGACATTCATACCGTCCCGGTATCAAGCTGGCATCAGAGCTTTGGATTTACAACCATGGATATTCGTAGACGTCATGTGCAAGAATTCAAAAGAGACATTCATGCTTTTGAAATTGATGAAATGAGAAGGCAACTTCAATAACTCCAGGAGCGTCTTAACCGATATGAGAATTGAGACCATAATGATGAGTATGTTGATCCATCGCTTCACAGACCACATCATGATTTTAGTGTCATTTCTTCTTCTCAGCATCAAAGAAGTAATAGAGTGCCATATCAAGATTCTGATATAAAAGTTGATATTCATGAAAGTGGTTCTCCTAGTAATAATGATAAGAGGAGACATCCTCTTGATCGGGATATAAAGTAGAAATTTCAGCAACAAGAAAATGATGATGGAGCTGAAATTTTTGGTGATTTCTAGATTTTTTTTGGATTGGAATCAATCACCGAAATCACTGAAATTCGATAAGGATGAGGAAGATGATATTGAAGGAGAAGATTTGATGTAGAAATTTCAATCTATGATGAAGCTAGGTTTGCAAAAGAAGTTCATATTACTTCAGATGAGTAGCACATTGCAACAGTGGTTCTAAAAGTGGTTTTTCATAAAGAAAATTATGGAGGGTGTGCATATGATTAAGTAGAATTTGGAAATTAATGAGATTGAAGTTAATGTTCTTGGACAGAAAATGAGTTAACTTGTTAATGTTTACGACAACATTCTAGAAACAATTTTCATTAGTTCCAAACATAATAAAACTAATAAAGGTGGGATTGAGTTGTTCATTCATGATAATTCAATAAGCATCCATTATATGGAAAGTAATGAACTAATGTTAAAGGATTCAAGGCTTGCATAAAGGATTATAAAAGTGCTTTGATTGGACATCCATAAGATCGAGAAAAGAACTATCTGAACTCGAGGACGAGTTTTCTTAACTGGGGGAACTTGACACGAGGTGTCCTCGAATGGTCCTATTGATGTTGAGCTACTTGAGTTTAGGTTGACAACATAAATTGATGAAGTCCTAGATGAAGTTTGTTGTCAGCTCATGGACCAACTTTAAGCCCGAATTCACTTCTCTTCTTTGCATGGGAAAATAAGCTTATCCTATGTGGTTTCAAGTTCAAAATGTGATCTTTTCAGATTGTTCAACCATGCATGCATTGGAGTGTTCAACAAGAAGTTATGTCGGTTTTAGTTTTTGAACTTTCTAAGTATCTGTTTGTGTTTCTAAGAAGTCAAAAACATGTGCTTGTTAATATTTATCTAGTTTTCTATCAAGGTCATTTCTTCGGGTCTCAATCATGTCACTTTGATATTTTCCTAGACTTTGAGGGTTGTTCCAAGTATATAATAATGATTCAGACCATGTACTAAGGATCTTTTGGAAAAATTTGAATTGAAGTCTTTAACTTAACTTTTTAGCAACCTACCAAGTTTTGTATCTTCTTTGTGAGTGATGGACTTATTCCCTTAATCATGTATCTCTAAAGTGATGAGTGATCTGTATCTCTAGAGTAGTGAGTTATTCATATATGTATCTCTTCGGTTTTATATCTTAAAGAGCGAAAACTATCATTCAACTTGTTACCATCCCAGGCATATCTTGACATAATGCTCTTACTCTAGTATCGATAACGTGATAAATATACATTATTAGAAAAGAATAAGGATTACCCCAACAATCTCATGGCTTATATAGTTTAATGAAAAATTAAAATTTAGTTGAAGAAACCATAGAAAGCACACTTTAAGTCTTGTTGCTTGCTATAGTTAGGGACTAGTTTTTTGGACATCAATTTGATGGTGAAATTTATGGAATACAACAAGATTGCTGGTCAAAAACCAGCCCTGTCACAAAGCTGGAAATCCATAATTTGATACAGCTTTCCGCTAACACAATGAGAATGTTATCACTGCTTGAAAGAATTCCAACCTTTAGCTTTGCATTTCACATGTTTACAACTAAATTTCAGGAACTTGTGGGGTCTAACTAATTCATCTTGGATGGCTAATTGCTATGTTCTCTCCCCTCCCTTTGTTTCCTTTCACCTTGCACCAATGTTTAAGTTACTATCAAACAATCAAAGATAAATCTGAAAGTTTAAAAATTTCATCATTCTCTGTATTGATTTCCAACTCTTTGATTAAAATGTTTGGCAGTGCTATAAAAACTAGGTCGATAATTAGAAACCATAGTCAGATGGCTTTTGGCACAATACTTGTGTAAGCTTATCTTAAATGCCAATCGACAATGCTGAATGAAAAACCTTGCCAACTAAATGATATGAATGTTAACTTAGTTAAGAGAAAGAAGAACCACAAGAAACAATTGGGGGGAGGGAGATCCATCAGAATAGAAAGAACAAGTTATTCGCCGCCAAAAATCTCAATGCCAAGCAAAAGAAAAGAATTTTAATTTATGGATTGAAATAGCCCACCTGCATGTAAGCCACAGCTTCCGAGACAGAGAACAGTGTGTTTAAGAACTCCCATCGATTTTCCTTCCGCAGATCAACCAGTTCCCTCCCATACATCTCACTTCCATGCATAGAAAGTTAAGCACCACTATGGAAAATATTACTCCAGTTTTTCCACATGTACCAAATCAAATATAAATGTTGAAGCTACATCAAAGGTCAACCGGACTAACAGCAAAACAATGATATTTAATCTGTGTATGGCTATATATGCACCATCAAATAGTGAAGCCTGACTACACACAGGGAATAAAGGGAACTCAAAAAAGTTTATCTTGTCTCCTAAATGTCAGCAGCAGTTGTGTGATTAGAATCAAACATTACACTGTGTATTTGAAGAAGGGAAAGTTAAATTCGTTATTGCAATATAACAAACACCTTAGTTGCCTTTAAGCATAGCAAGTCAATAATGAAAATTATGAGGTTTAAAGTTCAAAGCGCACCTAACATCTTGAGTAGACAACATTCTGGTGCCATGCATTGCCCTTTTTACATAACCAAACCGATCTGCTTTAACTAGGTTGCCTTTCTCTTTGTCTATAACAAGACCTCTAATTACCAAGTCTGGATCAAATGCAAGTCCATCAACTGGGAAACCTATGCTTTGTAAATTTCCCATGCAATAATCATAAGCCCGTCCTTCCCAGGCCTGCAGTAGTACAAATACACATAACTAGATCTTAAATGATCAAATCCATATAAAATGAAGAGTCTAACTAAACAAATTGAATTGATAAGAGTTAGATTTCATTGATAAGTAATCACGGATAGATGTTAAGAGAATAAGGAGTCATGTTCACCTTCACATTGTAATGTATCAAAGTGTAGTCCATGTCATATCCAATGGCACTAATTGACCTAAGATTTAAAGTACGACTGCAAAATATGCCGCGGGATGAATTCCTTGCTGACGAGGGACTCTGAGAAACATTGGATGTTATTAGAATAATTAACCTTAACAAGAAAAACTTGATAGTTGGTAGACATCAAGCACAGCAAAGGAAGAGCATAGGAGTTCATGTTACGAAAGTGCAAAACACTGTATTCAATTAGATTGAGAAAACACATGTAAAAACATTTCAGTAATGCAGAAGGGGTAAGTACGAAATGCCAAATGACTACCTCAGATCCAATGATTAAGCGTGAATAGCAAAAGTGAAGATTGAGAAGATGAACCAAACAAAAAACGTGAAGATTAAGGAGGTGGTGGTGATCAATGAAGACAAATTATTATCATTACAAAACTAACAAAATATAACGATAAGGAAAGAAGGCTGACCGAAATGCCCAAGTCATTAAGCAAATTCTCAGCTTCTTCAGCCTTTTTTCTAGCAACCTCCTCAATTGGACCTTGTAAAGTTGCTGGACCATCAATTCCTACATGGAATGAACAAGAAAGACCGACACTTAACTAGTAAAAAAATAATCAGATTTCAGCAAAAACAATCCCTCAGCCTAGCAGCTATTATGGTGTGGTAAATTTCAGCGGGAGAACACTCAATAAGACATTGTTAGCAGACAACAGAACATGGGAATTTGAAGAGAGAAGTGATGAGTTACCAACGGCGTCAAGATGGTCAAAGTTAAGATTCAAATCCCCTTTAGTGCTCTGTCCTAAATAATCAACCTCGTAATTATTAGAGGGTGTGACTGAGAAGACTTGTTCTCCAACACTACAACAGCACGCCATCATCATCTGAGATCTTTTAATGTTATTTGCAAACATGGGTCTTGGTCTGACAAAAAGAAGAGAATTAGTGGTTGCCGCAGCAGCCATTGGAAAGCCACAGAGGGTGTCTTTTTGCAGCAAGAAGAATTTTCCCAAAACCTCCGCCGTCATAAACATAATAGTTGTTTGCTTCACTAGCTCTTCTAAGTAACAATTCAACAAGTCTATTCTCGTACAAGCAGTAAGACGTGCTGCGCTGCTTGCTATACCTATCAGGGAGGGAAGGAGGGTTAGCAGCAGAAATATCTGGATGGACAGTAGAGGGAGGGTGGATGCTGCGCTGCGACAGACCCTCTTGTTCTATTATTATTATTACCACAGCTAGGTTTGGTGTATTTGGGAGTCAAATTGTTTGTGATTTTTTAAAGTATTTTGAAAAAAAAACAATATATTAAATTATTTTTTAAATAATTTTAATGTATTAATATTAAAAATTAAATTAAATAAAAAAATAAAAATTATTTTAATATATTTTGAAGTAAAAATATTTTTGAAAAACATAATATAAGACAATGTCAAACACACTATTAGTAAATGGAATAAAAATTTAAATTATTTTTTTACATAAAAAAACATCTAAATATTTTTATATCATAAATTTTTTAAATTGAAAAATAAAAAGAAACTATGTTTTTCAATTGATAAAATAAAAATAAATAGAAACATATAAATTATAAAAAGAGTGATTAATACTAATAAAATATTAAAATGGAAAGCTAATTTAGTAAAAAAAAAAAAAATAGATACATATATTTTACCTTCTCTATTCTTTTTATTTTATTTACTTTCAATTATTATCAGACTAATTTTAATTGCTAAGTATATAGGAATCTCATTCTTATAAATATATCGTTCAAATATAACTCATTGATTTAAAATTTTAGAGGAACATATTTTTTTATTTTTTTACAATAATTAAAACAAATATTCATAAAAACTCTAATGATTGAAATTATATGGCAAAAATATATTTCTCTTGTAAATTTCTCATTTTTTTTGTTTTAATATAACAATGATTTTTTTTTCAATAGCATGATTAATTTATAAAAAAAAAACCTAATGCAATAAAACAAATATTTGACAAAACTCAAATAATTTAAATTTAGTAACAACAAAAATATCTTTTTTTAGATAAAAACACTTTTTTGTTATTCGTTAATTTCTTTTTAATTTAAGAAGGAACATGTTTTTTTTTATCTAAAGCATAGTTACTTTAATAAAAAAAAATATGATGATATGTAAAACAATTATAAAAAAAATATTTTAAAAATTTTCATTCGTATATAAGGAAATAAAAGAATAGTTAATTCATGGAAATAACATAAATAAAACGACAATGACATTAATAACAATAACAATAATAAAGTTAATAAAATATATACTCTATCTAATTGAATATTTATGCTAACTCTTTTAGAAAAAAATCATCACTTTTCCTTAACATATAATTAAAAACAATTAATATTATAATGACAAAACATTACAATAAAAACCTCAAATATTATTTTAAAAAAATAAGATAATTGAATGATTTTTTATATATCTAGTTAATTATATAAATAGAATTTAATTTTCAAATTTATATATATATATATATATATATATATATAATGGGGAGGGTTTACAGCATAAGCCTATGCACACCTGAATCTAAAAGGTTGGCCCATGTGTTTGGGTTGTAGAGCCCAAGCCATTTTTGTTTTATAAATAGCGAACAACATGTCACCTGCACTGGTAGACGAAGTGTA
>Ga0307515_10006590_pt1 | contig 23179 bp, 20 predicted proteins | sample 17_EM_MG_FD_194513 | JGI IMG/M metagenome (GOLD analysis project Ga0307515, IMG submission 194513) | Populus trichocarpa ectomycorrhiza microbial communities from riparian zone in the Pacific Northwest, United States - 17_EM | ecosystem: Host-associated > Plants > Roots > Unclassified | place... | reverse complement strand
CCGCCCCATGGGGCGACCACGGGGCGCGACAGCACGTTCACGAAATGCAGCGACACCAGGCCCTGCGCCACCGCCATCTCGGCGAAGTGGCCGATGCGGCCCAGGTGGTGCGCATTGCCCAGGGTCATGATGCAGCTGCCATGCGCCTTAGCGCGTGCCATGCCGAGCTGCATGGCCTGTTCGCCCACCACCTGGCCGTAGCCGCGCTGGCCGTCCAGCGACAGCATCGTGCCGATGTCGAGGTTGACCTTGACTGCGGCATTCGGCACGAGGCCGCCTTCAAGCACCGCGTCCACATAACGCGGCACCATGCCCACGCCATGCGAGTCGTGCCCGCTGAGGTTGGCCAGCACGAGGTTGGCGGCAACCTTGTCGGCTTCTTCGCGGCTGCTGCCGGCGGCTGCGAGGATGGCGGCGACTTGGGTCTGGAGGTCTTGGGCTTGGAGGGTTTTGGACATATGAAAAACTGTTGTTGAGGTTCAGGAACAGGAGAACTGCCACGTATCCCCGTTCGTCCTGAGCCTGTCGAAGGACTTGGTACAGAGGCTTCGACAGGCTCAGCCTGAACGGGGTAGGCGTTACATCACCGCACCGACTTGCCATGGCACAAACTCGTTTTGCCCATAACCATGCCGCTCGCTTTTGCTCTGCGTGCCCGAGGCCGTGGCCAGCACCATTTCGAAGATGCGCCGGCCCATTTCCTGCACCGAACTGCCACCGTCGATGATCTCGCCGCAGTTGATGTCCATGTCTTCTTCCTGCCGCTGCCACAGCGCCGAGTTGGTGGCGAGCTTGAGCGAAGGCGAGGGCGCGCAGCCATAGGCACTGCCGCGGCCGGTGGTGAAGCAGATCACGTTGGCGCCGCCGGCCACCTGGCCCGTGGCGCTCACCGGGTCGTAGCCGGGCGTGTCCATGAAGACGAAGCCGTGGGCTGTTACCGGCTCGGCGTATTCGTAAACGCCTTCGAGGTTCGTCGTACCACCCTTGGCCACCGCGCCGAGCGACTTCTCCAGGATGGTGGTGAGGCCGCCAGCCTTGTTACCGGGCGAGGGGTTGTTGTTCATCTCGCCGCCGTTGATCTCGGTGTAGTGCTCCCACCACTTGATGCGGTTCACCAGTTTTTCGGCGATCTCGGGTTGGACGGCGCGGCGCGTCAGCAAGTGCTCGGCACCATACACCTCGGGCGTTTCGCTGAGGATGGCCGTGCCGCCATGGGCCACCAGCAGGTCTACCGCCGCGCCCAGGGCCGGGTTGGCGCTGATGCCCGAGTAGCCGTCCGAGCCGCCGCACTGCAGGCCGATGGTGATGTGCGAGGCGCTGCAGGGTTCGCGGCGCACGTCGTTCACGCGCGGCAGCATCTCGGTGATGAGGGCGATGCCTTTGTCCACGGTCTTGCGCGTGCCGCCGGTGTCCTGGATGTTGAACACGCGGAAGTTGTCGCCCTCGCGCAGAGCGCTGTGGGCGAGCCAGGCGCTGATCTGGTTGGCCTCGCAGCCCAGGCCCACCACCACCACGCCGCCGAAGTTGGCGTGAGTGGCGTAGCCGGCCAGCGTGCGCTCCAACAGCTGCATGCCCAGGCCCTCGGTGTCCATGCCGCAGCCGGTGCCGTGCGTGAGTGCGACCACGCCATCGATGTTCGGGAAGTCAGCGAGTGCCGACGGATTCGTCTGCCGAGAGAAGTGCGCGGCAATGGCCCGTGCGGCGGTGGCCGAGCAGTTCACGCTCGACAGGATGCCGATGTAGTTGCGCGTGGCCACGCGGCCATCGGGCCGCTTGATGCCCATGAACGTGGCTTCCTGGCGCGGGGCGGCCGGTTTCACGTCGGCGCCGAAGGCATAGTCGCGCGCGAAGTCACCCTTGTCCGGTCCCATGTCGAGGTTGTGCGTGTGCACGTGTTCGCCCGGCCCGATGGCGCGCGAGGCGAAGCCGATGATCTGGTTGTAGCGCCGCACCGGTGCGCCGGCGGCGATGGCGTGGGTGGCGATCTTGTGGCCCGGCGGGATCATGCCGCGCACGGCGATGCCTTCGACTACCGCGCCGCTGAGCAGTTGCTGGCGCGAGATCAACACGTCGTCCTTCGGGTGAAGTCGGATGAAGGGAGGGGTGGCGGTGGTGGTGGTCATCGTGGTTCGTCTTTGAATGTGCGGAGAGAAAATTCGGCGTCACCAAGTGCTGTCATCAGCTGGGCTTGGCGCGCCGCCAGCTCGCGCTGAAGCGGCTGTGTGACTTGTCCATGTGCGCCTGCATCGCGATGCGGGCGGCCGGGCCGTCGTGGGCGCGGATCGCGGCGATGATGGCTTCGTGTTCGTCGATGGCGGCGCGCCAGGATTCGACGGTTTCGAAGTAGCCGCCGAGCCGGGTGAACAAGGGGCCGCGCCGCGAATCCCAGAAGGTCTGCACCGTCTCGGTCAGCACGCCGTTGCCGCAGGCCTGCACGATGGCCAGGTGGAAGGCGCGGTCGCCTTCCAGCGGCAGGATGCCGAGCGCCGCGTCACGGCGCATGGCGGCCATGGCCTGCTCCATGGCGCTGAGGTCGCGGCGCCGAGCCTGCAGCGCGGCCAGCGCGGCGATTTCGCCTTCGACCACGCGGCGCGCGCGGATCAGCTCCAGCGGGCCCCATTCGGTCGGTGGCACCTGCACGTCGCGGCTGGCGCCGGCCGCACCGTTACGAGCACTGCGGTCGAGCACATAGACGCCCGAGCCGGTACGCACTTCGACCCAGCCCTCTACCTCCATGGCGATCAGCGCCTCGCGCACCGAGGGGCGGCTCACGCCCAGTTGCTGGGCCAGTTCGCGCTCGGCGGGCAGGCGCGCGCCCACGGCGAACTCGCCGGCTTCGATCAGGGCGCGCAGCTGCTCGGCGATCTGGCGGTACAGGCGTTGGGGTTCCAGGGTTTGCAGCGGCATGGGGGAAATCGGGGGGGGGCCAAAACGCTTAAGGGTAAGCCTTAATTGGCCAAGTGGTAAGGCCAATTCATAATCCCACATTCTGTTCAAGGCAACATCCGGCAAAACCCTGAAGCACGGGGCCGAGGCGCGGATGCGGCACCACCCCAACCCATGGAGATGTGATGAGGCTTAAAGGTAAAACCGCGCTGGTGACGGCGGCCGGGCAAGGCATTGGCCACGCCGCCGCGCTGGCGCTCGCCGCCGAGGGCGCACAGGTCTGGGCCACCGACGTCAACGAGAAACTGCTGGCCGCCTTCGAAGGCGTGGCGGGTGTCAAGGCCTTGCCGCTGAACGTGCTCGACCGGGCCGCCATCCAGTCCGTCATCGCCGGCATGCCGCAGATCGACGTGTTGTTCAACTGCGCCGGCGTGGTACACAACGGCAGCATCGCAGCCGCCACCGACGACGACCTCGACTTTGCCTTCAACCTCAATGTGCGGGCCCAGTTCTGGGCCATCCAGGCCGCGCTGCCGCGCATGCTGGCCAACACACGCCCGACTGGCGCCAATGGTGAGAAGGGCTGGGGCAGCATCATCAACATGGCCAGCGTCTGCAGCAGCATCAAGGGCCTGCCCAACCGCTGCGTCTACGGCACCACCAAGGCGGCCGTGATCGGCCTCACCAAAAGTGTGGCGGCCGACTACGTGGCGCAGGGCATCCGCTGCAATGCCATCGCCCCGGGCACGGTCGACACGCCTTCGCTGCACGACCGCATCAACGCCAACGCCGACCCGGTGGCCGCGCGCCAGGCTTTCATCGCGCGCCAGCCCATGGGCCGCCTGGCGCAGGCGCACGAGATCGTGCCCATCGTGGTCTATCTGGCCAGCGACGAGTCGGCCTTCGCCACCGGCCAGACCTATTCCGTCGACGGCGGCATGACGATATGAACCAGCTCGATCTGCGGGGCCGCCATGCGGTCGTCACAGGCGGTGCGGTGGGCCTCGGTTTTGCCATTGCGCAGCGCATGCTGGCCTCGGGTGGCAGCGTCACGCTGTGGGACATGAACCCGCAGGCGCTGGAAAAAGCCCGGGCCGAACTCGGCGACAAGGTGGCGACGGTGGTGGTCGACGTGAGCCAGCACGCGAGTGTGGTCGAGGCCGTGCGCCAGACCGTGGCGCTCAACCCGGAGATTGATATCCTGGTCAACTCCGCCGGCATCACCGGCCCCAACGTCAAGCTCTGGGACTACCCGCCCGAGCAATGGATGCGGGTGCAGCAGGTCAACCTCAACGGCCTGTTCTTCTGCTGCCGCGAAGTGGTGCCGCTGATGCGCGCGCGCAACTACGGCCGCATCGTCAACATTGCCTCGGTGGCCGGCAAGGACGGCAACCCCAATGCCAGCGCCTACAGCGCCAGCAAGGCCGGCGTGATCGCGCTGACCAAGTCGCTCGGCAAGGAACTCGCCGACACCGGCGTGCGCGTGAACTGCGTGACGCCGGCCGCGGTGAAGACGCCGATCTTCGACCAGATGTCGCCCGAGCACATCGCGTTCATGCTGTCGAAGATCCCGATGGGCCGCTTCGGCACCACGGAGGAAGTGGCGGCGATGGTGAGCTGGCTGTGCACCGAAGACTGCTCGTTCTCCACCGGCGCGGTGTTCGATCTGTCGGGCGGCCGGTCGACGTATTGATCCCTGATGTTCTAATTGAAAACGCAATTCCCCAACTGAAAGGAAACTGATGAAACTCGTGCGTTATGGCAACCCCGGCAAGGAAAAGCCCGGTCTGATCGATGCCGACGGCAAGCTGCGCGACCTGAGCGCGCTGGTCAAGGACATCGGTCCCGATCAGCTGAGCGACGCGGCCCTGGCCAAGATCGCCAAGGTCAAGACCGACAAGCTGCCGCTGGTGCGCGGCAAGCCCCGCATGGGGTGCCCGGTGGCCAAGGTCGGCAAGTTCATTGCCATCGGCCTGAACTACGCCGACCACGCTGCTGAATCCGGCCTGCCGATCCCGCCCGAGCCCATCGTGTTCATGAAGGCCACCACCTGCATCCAGGGCCCGAACGACCCGGTGATGTTGCCCAAGGGCTCGGTCAAGAGCGACTGGGAAGTCGAACTCGGCGTGGTCATCGGCAGCAAGGCGCGCTACGTGTCGCAGAAGGACGCGCTGAACTTCGTCGCCGGCTACTGCACCATCAACGACGTCAGCGAACGCGAATACCAGATCGAACGCGGCGGCACCTGGGACAAGGGCAAGGGTTGCGACACCTTCGGCCCGATCGGCCCCTGGCTGGTCACGCGCGACGAAGTACCGAGTCCGCAGAAGCTCGACATGTGGCTCGACCTCAACGGCAAACGCATGCAGACCGGCAACACCAAGACCATGATCTTCAGCGTGGCCAAGATCGTGAGTTATGTGAGCCAGTTCATGACCCTGATGCCTGGTGACGTGATCACCACCGGCACCCCGCCCGGCGTGGGCCTGGGCATGAAGCCGCCGCTGTACCTGAAGAAGGGCGACGTCATGACGCTGGGCATCCAGGGCCTGGGCGAGCAGTCGCAAACCGTGGTGCCGTTCAAGCTGTAGTCAGGCAAAGGCCTGGCCTCGGCGGCCCCGTGCTTCCTTTGTGGAGCGCGGGGCTTTTTCTTTGACAAGGCCATCCGCGCCGCAGGGTACCCGCTTTCGGGCCAGGAGCCTGAAGGTGGCAGAATCCCCAAACGTCCCACTTCAGTCCAGCGCGCGGGGCAGGCATCGCCTCGATGGGGGACACACTCCGCCTTTGTGTGCGAGTGTCGTTGGCACAATGCCCTGGAGCGGACCTGGACCCCAAACTTGACCCCACTCGCCAAAGCTTCCGAGCCCCTCTCGCCGCAGGTCCTGTCCGCGGTGGATGACCACCGTTATCTGAAACAGTGGGTGGGCCTGGTGTCGATCTGGCTCTTCGTGGTGGTGGTGCTCGGTTTGGGTTTGTTGAGCCAGCGCGAAAAGGTCGGGAGCATCGAGCGCGACCGCCTGGGCACGCAGGCGCGTGTCATCGAAGAAAACCTGACCCGCCAGCTCCGTGGCGCCAATGCAGCCTTGGCAGGGGTTCGGTATGACCTATCGTCCGGTGACCGGGACCCGAAGCAGAACATTGCACCCTTGCGCCTCAAGGTGCTGAGCGATGCCATGCCTGGCGTGCGGGCGATGGTTGTGATGAACCCATTGGGCGTCATCGTCGATGCCGACCGCCACGACCTGGTCGGCAGGAACTACAGCGACAGCCAGACCTTCCGTGTGCCAGCGGCGGAGGCCGACACCACGAAGCTCTATGTTTCCCCGCCGTTCAAGTCGCCGCTTTCGGGCTTCACGATCAGCCTGGGCAAGGTCATGCGTGGCACCGACAACCGGTTTTCGGGCCTGGTGATTGCGACCCTGGATCCCGCGTACTTCGATACCTTGATGGGATCGGTCTTCTATGCGCCCGACATGGCGGCTGCCATCGTGCACGGCGACGGCAAGGTCGTCGTGGTGATGCCCGCGAACCCTGCGTTGCTGGCGCTCAACGTCGACACGCCGGGCTCGCTCTTCAGGCGCCATCAGGAGGGTGGCCAGGCCGTCAATCTCTACGAGGGGACGGGGACCGTCGACAACCCACAGGAAGACCGGATGGTGGCTGTGCGAACCCTGCAGCCGCCAGATTTGTTCATGAACAAGCCCTTGATCATCAGCGTCAGCCGGCTGCGCTCAGAGGTCTACGCGCCCTGGTATGCCGAGGTGACGACGACGGTGGTGCTGGCGCTAGGCATCTGCATCAGTTCGGTGTTGATGCTGTACTACACCCAGCGACGCCACAGGGCGCTTGCCGTGATCAACGCGTCGGTACGCCGCCTGCAGGAAGACAGCGCAAGACGTTTCGAATTCGGCCTGGAGGGGGCGGATCTCGGGCTCTGGGACTGGGAGATGGACCACGATCGGCTCACGATCAATGGCCGTGAAGCGGCCATGCTCGGCTTCGACCGCGACGCCACACTGCATTCGGCCAAGGTCTGGCAGCGCCTGATCCATCCCGGCGACTGGCCCCAGGTGCGGGCCAGATTCAAGGAGTTGCTCGACGGTGAATCGGAGTCCTACAAACTGGAACACCGAATGCTGCGCCTGGATGGCCAGCCGGTGTGGGTGCTGAGCCAGGCGATGGTGATGGAGCGTGCCCAGGACGGGCGGGTCACGCGGATTCTGGGCACACACCTGGACGTATCGACGCGGAAGGAAGCGGAGAACGCGCTGGGCCAGACCCTCAAGCGCCTCGAGCTGGCCATGAAGTGCGGCAGCATCGGCCTGATGGATTGGGACGTGGCCAGCGGTGCCCTGGTGCTGAATGCGCTGGCATGGCAGATCCTGGGCATCGGAGAGCAGGAAAACGTGACGGCGACACACTGGCGCGCGTTATGCCATCCGGAGGACGGTCCGCAGGCGGAGGCGGCGCTGCAAAGGCTGCTGAGTGAAAAGGACTTCGACTACAACCTCGAGTACCGCGTGCGGCACGCTCGTGGGCGTTATGTCTGGCTGAACGTGCGTGCCGAAGTCGTCGAGTGGAATGCCGACGGCGCGCCGAAGCGCTTGATGGTGACTTTCCGGGACATCAGCGCCCGCATCGCCGCGGAGTTGAACCTCCGCTTCGTCAATGAGCAGTTGGCGGAGCTGTCGATCACCGATGCGCTCACGGGGATCGGCAACCGGCGCCGCTTCGACCAGGCGCTGGCGGCGGAATGGGCCCGCGGCGCGCGCAACCGGCAGCCGATCTCGCTGCTGCTGATCGACATCGACTACTTCAAGCGCTACAACGACCGTTACGGCCACCAGGAAGGCGACATGTGCCTGCGCCAGGTGGCCACCATCCTGTCGCAATGCGTCCGGCGCCCCGATGAGCTGCTCGCGCGCTACGGCGGCGAGGAGTTCGCCGTGCTCCTGTATGGCAGCGGCATCGATGCGGCGGTGAAGCTGGCGCAGCGCTGTGTGAACAGCGTCAGGCACGCGGCCATTCCGCATGAGGCTTCGTCGGTTGCGGCCTGCGTGACCCTGAGCATCGGCGTGCACAGCGTGGTTCCTGTGCCGGGCAGCAATTCCGATGCACTGGTGAAGGCGGCCGATGAGGCGCTGTACCAGGCCAAAGGGAGCGGCCGGGCCAGGGTCTGTTCTGCCCTTGGATGAATTGCCAGTTGCCTTCCGGCTCGAACCTGATGCAAAATAGAACGATCGTTCGTTTTATTTTGCCCGGTCCATCCATCTCACCCACCCCACCATGCCCGTTTCCGAACTCCCCGCCAAGCCCGCGCGCGCCGATGCCGTCGACGGCCGTGCGCTGCTGAAGGGCCGGCAGACCAAGGCCTCCATCGTCGACGCGGCGCTGGGCCTGGCCAGCCATATCGGCCTGGAAGGGCTGAGCATCGGTGCGCTGGCCGAGGTCACGCAGATGAGCAAGTCGGGCGTGTTCGCGCATTTCGGCTCGCGCGAAGAGTTGCAGATTTCCGTCATCCGCGAATACTTCAGCCGTTTCGAGCAGGAGGTGTTCTACCCCGCGCTGCGCGCCCGGCGCGGCCTGCCGCGGGTGCGGGCCTTGTTCGCCAACTGGATGAAGCGGGTGGCGGTCGAATTGCAGTCGGGCTGCATCTTCATCAGCGGCGCGGTGGACTTCGACGACCGGCCTGGTGCCGTGCGCGACGCGCTGGTCGGCTCGGTCAGCACCTGGCTCTCGGCCATGAACCGTGCGGTGGAGCAGGCCAAGGAGATCGGCGAGCTGCGCGCCGACGCCGACGAGCGGCAGATTGCCTTTGAAATCCACGGCCTGATCCTGGCGCTGCATTACGAGGCGCGGTTCCTCAAATACCCCGGTGCGGTCGAACGCGCCAACACCGGTTTTGCGAGCATCCTGGCCCGCCATGGCGCACCCAATGACGGCCTGGCTTCGTCCCCTGTACCCATCACCAAGTCCATCACTAAGTCCGTTACCAAGAAGCCGGCATCGCGCCGTGCCTCGAAATCCATCCCCACCCCATCGAGCCCCAAGGAGTAACACCATGCCGACCTATACCCCGCCCCTGCGCGACATGCAATTCGTGATGCACGAAGTGCTGCACGTCACCGACGAGTTCAAGACCATGCCGCGGCATGCGGAGGTGGACGTCGACACCATCAACGCCATCCTGGACGAAGGCGGCAAGTTCGCCACCGACGTGATTTTTCCGCTCAACATCAGCGGCGACGAAGAAGGCTGCGTGCTCGACAAGACCACCCACGAGGTCACCACGCCCAAGGGTTTCAAGGAGGCCTTCAAGCAATACGCCGCGGGCGGCTGGCCCGCGCTGGCCTGCGACCCGGAATACGGTGGCCAGGGCCTGCCGATGGTGGTCAACCAGTGTTTCTATGAAATGCTGAACTCGGCCAATCAGGCCTGGACCATGTACCCCGGCCTGACGCACGGCGCCTACGAAGCCTTGCATGCCCACGGCACGGACGAGCAGAAGAAGACCTACCTGCCCAGGCTCACCAGCGGCGAATGGACCGGCACCATGTGCCTGACCGAGCCGCACTGCGGTACCGACCTGGGCCTGCTGCGCACCAAGGCCGAACCTTTGCCCGATGGTTCCTACAAGATCACCGGCAACAAGATCTTCATCAGTGCCGGCGAGCACGATATGGTGAGCAACATCGTGCACCTGGTGCTGGCCCGGCTGCCGGGTGCGCCGGAAGGCAGCAAGGGCATCAGCTTGTTCATCGTGCCGAAGTTTCATGTGAAGGCCGACGGCAGCCTGGGCGAACGCAACGGCGTGTACTGCGGCGGGCTGGAGCACAAAATGGGCATCCACGGCAATGCCACCGCGCAGATCGTGCTCGACGGCGCCATCGGCACCATGGTCGGCCAGCCGAACAAGGGCCTGCAGGCCATGTTCGTGATGATGAATGCCGCACGCATCGGCGTGGGCATGCAGTCGCTGGGCCTGACCGAGGTGGCCTACCAAAACGCGCTGGCCTATGCCAAGGACCGCATCCAGAGCCGCGCGCTCACCGGCCCGAAGAACAAGGACAAGCCCGCCGACAGCATCCTGCACCACCCCGATGTGCGCAAGATGCTGCTCACCGCCAAGGCCTATGCCGAAGGCGGCCGCGCGCTGAACCTGTACTGCGCGATGCTGATCGACCGCGAACTGCACAGCCCCGACGAGAAGCTGCGCAAGGACTCCGCCGAAATGGTGGCGTTCTTGACACCCATCGTCAAAGCCTTCATCACCGACAACGGCCACATCGCCACCAACGCCTGCATGCAGGTGTTCGGCGGCCACGGCTTCATCAAGGAATGGGGCATGGAGCAGTTCGTGCGCGACAACCGCATCAACATGATCTACGAAGGCACCAACACGATCCAGTCGCTGGACCTCCTGGGCCGCAAGGTGCTGGGCAACAACGGCGCCTCGCTCAAGAAGTTCGGCCGCCTGGTTGGCGCACTGATCGAGGAAGAGGGCGTGAACGAGAAGATGGCCGAGTTCGTCAACCCGCTGGCCTACCTCGGCGACCAGATGACCAAGTTCACCACCGAGCTGGGCTTCAAGGGCTTCCAGAACCCCGACGAAGTGGGTGCCGCGGCGGTGGACTACCTGCGCGTGGCCGGTCACCTGGTGTTCGGCTATTTCTGGGCACGCATGGCCCAGGTGGCGCTGCGCGAAATCGCCAATGGCAACACCGACCCGTTCTACCAGGCCAAGATCCAGACGGCGCGCTTCTACTTCGCCAAGCTCTTCCCCGAGACGGCCACGCTGATGCGCACCGCGCGCGCCGGCAGTGCCGCCTTGATGGACACCGACGCCGCGCTGGCCTGATCCAGCCCTCTCAAGAACAAAAATGGAGACACAGATGAAACGTGCACTGATCTCGGTAGCCTTGCTTGCCATGTCCGGCTGGAGCTGGGCTCAGATGTCGCCGGTGGGTGACTGGCACAGCATCGACGACAAGACCGGCGAGCTGAAGTCGCTGATCCACATCGGTGACAACAACGGCGTGCTCAGCGGCCGCATCGAGAAGCTGCTGCGCAAGGAAGCCAAGCAGGATGCGGTGTGCGACGAATGCAGCGACGACCGCAAGGGCAAGCCGATGCTCGGGCTGGAGATCATCCGCGGCGCGAAGAAGGCCGAGGGCAAGGACGTGTGGGAAGACGGCCGCATCCTCGACCCGGAAAACGGCAAGACCTATGCACTGCGGCTCACGCCCATCGAAGGCGGCAAGAAGCTTGAAGTGCGCGGCTCCATCGGCCCGTTCGGACGGACCCAGACCTGGGTCCGCGTCCCCTAACTTTCAGGAATAAAGATGTCCCGATTTCAAGTCAAAAAAGTCGCCGTGCTCGGCGCGGGCGTGATGGGTGCGCAGATTGCTGCGCACCTCGTCAACGTCAAGGTGCCGGTGATCCTGTTCGATCTGCCCGCGGATGTGGCCCCCACGCTCCCCGCTGCGCGTGGTTCGCTGCCCCCCGAGGGGGCGCGCTCCACCTTGGGGCGGCCCGGCGGTGGAGCAGGCCCGAAGAACGGCATCGTCACCAAAGCCATCGACGGCCTGAAGAAACTCAAGCCAGCCCCGCTGGCCGTGACTGAAGACGCCGCACTGATCCAGGCCGCCAACTACGAGGAACACCTCGAGTTGCTGAAAGACTGCGACCTCATCATCGAAGCCATCGCAGAGCGCATGGACTGGAAGCTCGATCTCTACAAGAAGATCGCAGCCTTCGTGGCGCCGCACGCCATCGTCGCGTCCAACACTTCCGGCCTGAGCATCACCAAGCTCAGCGAGGCATTGCCCGAAGAGATCAAGCCGCGCTTCTGCGGCATCCATTTTTTCAACCCGCCGCGCTACATGGTCTTGGTGGAGTTGATTGCCACGCCAACCACGCAACCGGGCATCCTCGACGACCTGGAAACCTTCGTCACCAGCGGCCTGGGCAAGGGTGTGGTGCGCGCCAAGGACACGCCGAACTTCATCGCCAACCGCGTTGGCATCGCCGGCATGCTGGCCACGATGAAAGAGGCGGAAAACTTCGGTCTGACCTATGACGTGGTCGATGACCTCACCGGCAAGAAGCTGGGCCGTGCGAGCTCGGGCACCTTCCGCACCGCCGACGTGGTGGGGCTGGACACCATGGCCCATGTGGTGAAGACGCTGCAGGACAATCTCGACGAGAAATCCGACCCGTTCTACGGCAGCTACGGCACACCCGAAGTGCTGAAGACGCTGCTGGAGATGAAGAACCTCGGCCAGAAGAGCAAGGCCGGTTTCTACAAGAAGGTGGGGCGCGACGTGCTGCGTTTCGATCTGGCCAGCAAGGACTATGTGCCCGGCGGCCAGAAGGCCGATGAGGTCTACGCGCGCATGCTCAAGAAGCCGGCGGCCGAGCGGCTCAAGCTGCTGCGCGAGAGCGAAGGTCCGCAAGGCCGCTTCCTCTGGGCAGCGCTGCGCAACAGCTTCCATTACGCCGCCGTGCACCTGGCCGCGATTGCCGAGACGGCACGCGACGTGGACTTCGCCATGCGCTGGGGCTTCGGCATGAAGCAGGGCCCGTTCGAGCTGTGGCAAGAAGCGGGCTGGCTGCAGGTGGCCGAGTGGATCAAGGCCGACATCGAAGCGGGCAAGACGCTGTCGAACGTGCCGCTGCCCGATTGGGTGTTCAGCGGCAAGGTGGTGGGCGCCGGCGGCGTGCACACGCCCGAAGGCTCATGGAACCCGACGACGCAGGCTTTCGAGGCCCGCCGCGTGTTGCCCGTGCATGCGCGCCAGCTGTTTCCCGAGACCGTGCTCGGCAGCCAGGCCCAGGGCTTCGAGACGGCCGGCAAGACGGTGTACGAGGACAAGGCCATCCGCCTCTGGAGCCTTGACGAGGATGAAGGCCCCTCCGGTAGCCGAGTCCTCATCGCCAGCCTCAAGACCAAGATGCACGCCATCAGCCCCGAAGTGGCCGAAGGCCTGCAGCAGGCCGTGGCACTGGCCGAGCAGGACTACCAGGGCCTGGTGATCTGGTCGGGCGACGAGCCCTTCAGCGCCGGTGCCGACCTGCAAGCCATGCTGCCGGCCTTCATGGCCGTGGGCGTGAGCGCCATCGACGAGGCCGAGCACCACCTGCAGCAGACCATGCTGCGCCTGCGCTACGCCAGCGTGCCCGTCATCTCGGCCATCCGCGGCCTGGCGCTTGGTGGCGGTTGCGAAATGGCCGTGCATTCGGCGCGCCGCGTGGTGGCGATGGAAAGCTACATCGGCCTGGTGGAAGTCGGCGTGGGCCTGGTGCCCGGTGCTGGCGGCCTGACCTACATCGCGCGCCGCGCGGCCGAGAACGCCGCCAACTCGACCGACAAGGACATCCTCAAGTTCCTCACCGAAGGCTTCACCGCCGCGGCCATGGCCAAGGTCGGCACCAGCGCACTTGAAAGCCGCAAGCTCGGCTACCTGCTGGAGAGCGACATCATCGTGCCCAACAAGGACGAGCTGCTGTTCGTCGCGCTGAACGAGGCCCGGGCCATGTTCACCGCGGGCTACCGGGCGCCATTGCGCCGCCAGTTCCCGGTGGCGGGGCGCTCCGCCAAGGCGACGGTGCAGGGCCAACTGGTCAACATGCGCGACGGCGGCTTCATCAGCCAGCACGACTTCCACATTGCCAGCCTGATCGCCGGCGTGGTGACCGGCGGCGACGTGGACGCCAACACGCTGGTGACCGAGGAATACCTGATGACGCTGGAGCGGCGGGCGTTCTGCGCGCTGCTCACGCATCCGAAGACGCAGGAGCGGATCATGGGCATGCTGAGCACGGGGAAACCGGTGCGGAATTGACCCCGGGTTGATCCACCATGCGCGCCGTAAACGCCCCTGCTGATCCCCTCTCCCGCGTGCGGGAGAGGGTTAGGGTGAGGGCGCGTGCTCTGCGCGAGATGCCAACCGAAGCCGAAGCACTGCTTTGGTTCCACCTGCGCGATCGTCGCCTTGGGGGCCACAAGTTCCGCCGTCAGCACTCCATCGGCAAATACTTCGCCGACTTCGTCTGCGTCGAGCTCATGCTGGTTGTCGAGATCGACGGCGGACAACATGTGGAAGCGGCCATCTATGACGAGACCAGAACCAAGCTCATGCAGGCTAACGGCTTTCGTGTGCTGCGATTCTGGAATCACGAAGTTCTGACGCAGATCGATGCGGTGCGCGAAAAGATCCTCGACGCATTGCAGACCCTCACCCCAACCCTCTCCCGCACGCGGGAGAGGGGGCAAGACAAAATTCCGCCCGCCGTGCTGGCGGGCGAGCCAGACCACAAGGACACACTGCCATGAAACAAATCCAAGAAGCCTATATCGTCGCCGCCACCCGTACGCCGATCGGCCGTTCGCACCGCGGGTTCTTCCGCAACACCCGGCCGGACGACCTGCTGGCCACGGTGCTGCGCGCCGCGCTGGCGCAGGCGCCGGGCCTGGACCCGGCGGCCATTGAAGACGTGATCTGCGGCTGCGCGATTCCCGAAGGCGCGCAGGGCCTGAACGTGGCGCGCATCGGCGCGGTGCTGGCCGGGCTGCCCAAGAGTGTGGGCGGCATCACCGTGAACCGCTTTTGCGCCTCGGGCCTGTCGGCGGTGCAGATGGCGGCCGACCGCATTCGTGTGGGCGAGGCCGACGTGATGATCGCCGCCGGCACCGAGAGCATGAGCATGGTGCCGATGATGGGCAATTCGCCTTCGCTGTCGCCGGCCATTTTTTCCAACCCCGATGACATTGAAAGCTACGGCATCGCCTACGGCATGGGCCTGACCGCCGAGAAGGTGGCCCAGCAGTGGAAGGTGAGCCGCGACGCGCAGGACGAGTTTGCCTACCAGTCGCACATGAAGGCGCTGGCCGCGATGAAGGCTGGTGAATTCACCGGCGAGATCACGCCGGTCGAAGTGGAGGAGCGTTCGCTCGACCTCGACTCGGCCGATGTCGGCATCAAGACCCGCACCGTGAGCCTCGACGAAGGCGCGCGGCCCGACACCAGTGTCGAAGGCCTGGGCAAGCTCAAGACGGTGTTTTCCGCGCGCGGCTCGGTCACGGCGGGCAACAGCTCGCAGACTTCGGACGGCGCGGGCGCGCTGATCCTGGCCAGCGAGGCGGCGGTGAAGCGCTTCGGCCTGAAGCCGCTGGCGCGTTTCGTGAGTTACGCCAGCCGGGGCGTGCCGCCGCACATCATGGGCATCGGCCCGATCGAGGCGATTCCGGCGGCGCTGCGCTACGCCGGCCTGCCGCAGGACGCGATCGACTGGATCGAGCTCAACGAAGCCTTTGCCGCGCAGTCGCTGGCCGTGATGCGCACGCTCGGGCTGGACCCGGCCAAGGTCAACCCGATGGGCGGCGCCATCGCCCTCGGCCATCCGCTGGGCGCCACCGGGGCGATCCGCTCGGCTACCGTGGTACATGCGCTGCAGCGCAAGAACCTGAAGTACGGCATGGTCACCATGTGTGTCGGCATGGGGCAGGGCGCCGCGGGTATTTTCGAACGGGTTTGATGCCCGGCGCCAAGCCCGCGCAGACGGGCATGCGCCTTTCTTCTTTCCTACCAGGAGGCAGCCGACATGCAACGGATCGAATTGCAGCACCAGGACGTGGTCCTTGCACTGCGGGTGTATGAGCCCGAAGGCGGCGGCGTGCCGCTCGCCAACCTGGTGCTCGGTGGCGCCATGGGCGTGAAGCAAGACTTCTATGCCCCCTTCGCCGAGTGGTTGGCCCAGCAGGGCTACCGCGTCACGAGCTTCGACTACCGGGGCATGGGTGACTCCCGCCGGCCGCCGCAACGCCGTTCGCTCAGGGGCTTCGAGGCCAATCTATTCGATTGGGCCAACGACTACGAAGCCGTGGTGGGGCATGCCCGCGCGGCCTGCCCTGCGGCGGCGCTGTACCTGCTGGGGCACAGCCTGGGTGCGCAACTGCCAGGCCTGTTTCAGCGGCCCGAACAGATCAGCGGCCTGCTCAGCCTGGCGTCGGGCAGTGGCTACTGGCGCGAGAATGCGCCGCGGCTCAGGCGTGCGGTGCCGTATTTCTGGTGGCTGCTGGTGCCGCTGGCCACGCGGCTGTGGGGCTACTTCCCCGGCCGCCGGCTGCGCAAGGTGGGCGATCTACCGGCCGGCGTGATGCTGCAGTGGCGCCGCTGGTGCCTGAACCCGCGCTACAGCGTGGGCGCCGAAGGAGCCGAGACGACCCAGCGCTACGGGCAGGTGCGCTTTCCGGTGCTGGCCCTGTCGATCGCCGACGATGAGCTGATGACCTTGCGCGGTACGCAGAGCCTGATGAGCCTGTACCCGAATGCGCCCAGGCGCATCGAAGTGGTGGCACCAGCCGACGTGCAGGCCCGCCGCATCGGGCACTTTGGCTGGTTTCGCGACAGCTTCAAACCCACGCTGTGGCCGCGCACCATCGTCAGCCTGGGCGCCCTGGCCAGCCTGCGGCCGGCTGGCGGTGTCGCCCATCCGACAACCTGAATCCATGCTTGTCAACTACAAAGCTGTCTACCAAAAAGAGTGAGCGGCAGGGCTGTCCGAGCCATATTTCCTCCGCCACAATCGCCCCTCGCTATTTCCTCGCCATTCCTTCGCCGCGCACCGGAGCACCACCATGAACGACATCCTGAACCACACCGAAGCCGGTGTCATGACCATCACCTTCAACCGGCTGGACAAGAAGAACTCCATCACCACCGCCATGTACGCGGAGATGGCCGACATGCTGGCGCGGGCCGCGAGCGACAGCGCCGTGCGGGTGCTGGTGTTCCAGGGCCATGAAACCATCTTCAGCGCCGGCAACGACATCGGCGACTTCCTGAACAACCGCTCGCCCAGCCTCGATACGCCGGTACTGCGTTTCCTGGCCGAACTCAGCAGCTTTCCGAAACCGATACTGGCGGCGGTCTGCGGGCCGGCCGTGGGCATCGGCACCACCATGCTGCTGCATTGCGACCTGGTGTATGCGGGCGACAACGCGGCGTTCTCCATGCCCTTCGTGAACCTGGGCCTGTGCCCCGAGGCCGCGTCGAGCCTGCTGGTGCCGCAGATGATGGGTTATCACCGTGCGGCCGAAGCCCTGCTGATGGGCGAGCCCTTCATGGCCGAGGCCGCGCTCGAAGTCGGCCTGGTCAACCGCATCGTGCCGCCCACCGAGGCCAACAGCGTGGCGCTCACGCAGGCGCGCAAACTCGCCGCCAAACCGATGACGGCCCTGATCGAAACCAAGCGCCTCATGAAGAAGGGCCAGGCCGCGCAGATCACGCAGCAGATCGCGGAAGAAGCCGCGAGCTTCGGCCGCATGCTGCAGGCGCCGGCGGCGAAGGAAGCCTTCGGTGCCTTCATGGAAAAGCGCAAGCCCGACTTCTCGCAGCTTTGATGGGGCCGGGGTGAGGGCGCTGATCGCTCCCAGCCCTGGTGGAACCGGCTTGCTTATGATGCGATGCTCCGCCGCTTCCACGCATCCATTCCAGGAGTTCCCATGTCCTACATGCTGCTGATTCTCGAACCGCCCGGCCAGCGTGCCGCACGCACCGAGGCCGAAGGCCATGCCGTCTACGACCGCATGCTCGGCTTCGCGGCCGAGCTCAAGGCCCGCGGTGTGCTGAAGGCGGCCGAGTCGCTGCGCACCGACACCGATGGCGTGCGCATCCGCACCGGCCCCGGCCGCAGCCAGACGCTGGACGGCCCGTTCACCGAAGCCAAGGAAATGATCGGCGGTTTCTTCCTGCTCGACTGCGCCACGCGCGAAGAAGCCATCGCCATTGCGCGGCAATGCCCGGCCGCCGAATGGGCCACGGTCGAGGTGCGTTCGCTCGGCCCCTGTTTCACGTAGATCGAAAACACGTCTCAAGGGTTTTCACTGAGCCAGGGCTTGTCGATTTCGCCCGGTCTTCTTCGTCGCGGGAGTACAAGCTGAAAAACTTCGGCTGAAACCCAGGAGAAGCCATCATGCGATTCATGATCATCGTTCGGTCCATACCGGAATTCGAGGCCGAGCCCACGCCGGTGCCCGACGAAAAACTGTTCGCCGAAATGGCCAGCTACCACGAGGCGCTGGCCAAGGCCGGGGTGCTGCTCGACGCCGCCGGTCTGCAGCCCAGCCGCAAGGGCTGGCGCGTGCGTTACGACGCCCGGGGCCGCAGCGTTACCGACGGTCCGTTCACCGAGACCAAGGAGCTCATCGCCGGCTACACCCTGATCCAGGTGCGCTCGCGCGAGGAAGCCATGGAATGGAGCCGGCGCTTCCCCAACCCCGTGGGCGAAGGCCAGCCCGCCGAGATCGAAGTGCGCCAGCTCTATGAGATGGACGACTTTCCGCAGATCGACAGCGCCCGCTGAAACCACCATCCACCACGCACTACCCCTGACCCCAAAGGAGCCACCATGCAACGCCAGATTTTCGTCAACCTGCCCATCAAGAACATGGAGAAGTCCAAGGCCTTCTTCGCCGCGCTGGGCTTCGGCTTCAACCCGCAGTTCACCAACGACCAGGGCGCCTGCATGGTGGTGAGCGACACCATCTTCGTGATGCTGCTGGTCGAGCCCTTCTTCCAGACCTTCATCAAGAAGCCGATTGTCGACGCCACCAAGGCCACCGAAGTGTTGGTCTGCCTGTCCTGCGAGAGCCGTGCCGAAGTCGACGAATTCGTGGCCAAGGCGCGTGCCGCAGGTGGCACCGTGCCGAACGCGCCGCAGGACCACGGATTCATGTACGGCCACGGCTTCGAAGACCTCGATGGCCACATCTGGGAGCTTTGCTACATGGATATGTAGCAATGTGGCTCACCCCCAGGCTTGCGCACTTCGTGTCGCTACACCAACCCCCTTGCAGGGGGCAACACCAGCGGCCTGGCAGAGCCAGTTCCGCGGTGTTTCTGGAAGAGGCAGCAATGCCGATGAACCTTGCTGAGGCTGGTTGATGCACTCCGCCACCCACCAGGCCATCGCCGCCGTCTGGCGCATCGAGTCCGCGCGCATCGTGGCCGGTGTGGCGCATCTTGTGCGCGACATCGGCCTGGCCGAGGAACTGGCGCAGGACGCGCTGGTGGCCGCGCTCGAACATTGGCCGGCGCGCGGTGTGCCCGACAACGCGGGGGCCTGGCTCATGGCCACCGCCAAGAACCGCGCGCTCGACCACTTGCGGCGCCAGAAGGTGCTGCAGGGCAAGCTCGCGCAGATCGGCCAGGATCTCGAAGCCCAGGAGGCCTTGATCGTGCCCGATTTCGTCGATGCCCTCGATGCCGCGCGTGCCGACCAGATCGGCGACGACTTGCTGCGGCTGATCTTCACCGCCTGCCATCCGGTGCTGTCCACCGATGCGCGGGTCGCCCTCACGCTCAAGCTGCTCGGCGGCCTGAGCACCCACGAGATCGCGCGGGCCTTTTTGGTGGCCGAGCCGACGATTGCGCAGCGCATCGTGCGGGCCAAACGCACGCTGAGCGAAGCGCAGGTGCCGTTCGAGCTGCCGCGTGGCGATGCCCTGGACGAGCGGCTCGACTCGGTGCTCGAAGTGGTCTACCTGGTCTTCAACGAAGGCTACACCGCCACCGCGGGTGACGACTGGATGCGCCCCGCGCTGACCGACGAGGCGCTGCGCCTGGGCCGCATGCTGGCCGAGCTCGCGCCCGATGCGCCGGAAGTGCACGGCCTGGTGGCGCTGATGGAGCTGCAGGCCTCGCGCGCCGCGGCCCGTGTCGACGGCGCCGGCCGCCCGGTGCTGCTGCTCGCGCAGGACCGCAGCCGCTGGGACCACCTGCTGATCCGCCGCGGCCTGGCTGCGCTCGCGCGTGCCGAGGCATTGGGCGGCCAGCGGGGTTCCTATGCGCTGCAGGCGGCCATCGCGGCCTGCCACGCCCGGGCGTACAGCGCAGACCAAACCGACTGGGCCCGCATCGTGGCCTTGTACGGCGTGCTGGCCGAAGTGGCGCCTTCGCCGGTGGTCGAGCTCAACCGCGCGGTGGCGGTCAGCATGGCCGACGGGCCGGCCGCGGGGCTGGCGATCATCGACCGGTTGCAGGGCGACAAGGCGCTGCAGGGCTACCAATGGCTGCCCGGCGTGCGTGGCGACCTGCTGGCCAAGCTGGGCCGCTTCGACGAGGCACGGGCCGCCTTTGAGCATGCCGCCGGGCTGGCCCGCAACGTACGCGAACGCGCGTTGCTGCTGGAGCGTGTGCGGGAGCTTGGTGCGCAAGGTGGGACACCATGAGCGCCATCGTCACCGTGGAGTTCGCCGCCAGCCTGCGCCGCCATGTGGACTGCGCGCCGCAGCAGGTGGCGCCGGGCACGCTGCGGGTGGTGCTGGAGGCCGCGCTGGCGGCTGCGCCCGAACTCGCGCACTATGTTTTCGACGACCAGCGCCACATCCGCAAACACGTGGCGGTGTTCATCAACCACGACATGCTGCGCGACCGCGTGCGGCTGGACCAGCCACTGGCCGCGGGCGACAAGGTGCTCGTCATCCAGGCGCTCACCGGCGGCTGAGGTCTTCACTCTTCACTCTTCACTTCACCAAGGAGTCTTCGATGCACACATTGCTGGCAGCCACCCGCAAGGGTTTGTTCGTGGTCCGGGGGGCGGGGGCCGCCTGGCACATCGAGGCGCTGCACTTCGCGGGTGAGCCCGTGACCCAGGTGCTGGCCGACCCGCGTGACGGCGCCTGGATTGCTGCGTTGCGCATGGGGCATTTCGGCGTGAAGCTGCGCAAGAGCGGCGACCAGGGCGCCAGCTGGCAAGAAATGGCGGCACCGGCGTTCCCGCTCAAGCCCGAGAGCGGCCCCGGGGCCGATGACCCCACGCCCTGGACCGTGGACCTGATCTGGTCGCTGGCAGCGGGCGGTGCCCGCGAGCCCGGCACGCTCTGGGCGGGTTGTCTGCCGGCAGGCTTGTTCAAGTCGGAAGACGGCGGTGCCAGCTGGGCTTTGAACCAGCCGCTGTGGCACGAGCCGCGGCGCAGGCAGTGGTTCGGCGGCGGTTATGACCATGCCGGTATCCACTCGGTGCTGGTCGACCCGCGTGACGCGGCCCACCTGACGCTGGGCATCTCTTGCGGTGGCATCTGGCAGAGCTTTGACGGCGGTGCGCACTGGGCCCTTACCGCCGCCGGCATGCGGGCCGACTACCTGCCCGCCGACGACGCGGACGACCAGAACACGCAAGACCCGCACTGCCTGGTGCAGTGCGCGGCCGCGCCCGATCAGCTGTGGGTGCAGCACCATTGCGGCATCTACCGTTCCGGCGATGGCGGGCAGCACTGGCAAGCCGTGCCCGCACCCGCGCCCTCGGGCTTCGGCTTCGCGGTGGCCTGCGATCCGCGCCATCCGCAACGTGCCTGGTTCGTGCCGGCCCAGGCCGACATCTGCCGCATCCCGGTGGACGGCCGCATGGTGGTGACCCGCACCGACGACGGTGGCGCAAGCTTCCAGGCTTTCGGCCAGGGCCTGCCATCCGGCCATGCCTACCACCTGGTCTACCGGCATGCGCTCGACGTGAGCGGTGACGGCCAGACCCTGGCCATGGCCTCCACCACCGGTGGCTTGTGGCTCAGCACTGACGCCGGAGAACATTGGCAAATGGTTTCCAACGATCTGCCTCCGGTCGCGGCCCTGCGCTTCTCTGCGTGATCTAGGCCGGCACGGCCGCAGCCCCTGGCCGGTCCCAATGCCGGTGCGCCGCGATCGCCTGGATGAAGGCTTGCGCGGTGTCGGGCGCGGCCTCGGCCGAGCCGGTGCCCAGCACCACGCCCGGATGCGCGGAGAGTTCATCCTGGCTGGCGCCGGCGGCGATGCCCAGGCTTTGCAGCAGCCGCGCACCGTCGCCGAGCGCGCACACCGGCTTGCCGTGTTTGTAGGCTTCCAGCACGTAATGCACGGCGTCGCCAATGCCTGCGAGCGTGGTGGTACTGCCGGCGCCGCCGGCCACCAGCACCGCATCGAACATCACCGATGGGGTGTTCACCAAGGTGTGGTCCACCGGTATCTGTCGCCCGGTGGCCGTGGCGACCTGGCCCAGCTGGGGGGCGACGATGCGGGTGATGGCCCCCGCGTCCTTCAGCGCCTGCAGCACCGGGCGCAGCCCGAGCATCTCCACCCCATCGGCCACCAGCACCGCGACCTTGCGCGTCGGAATGCCCTTGCCCGGTGGGCGCTGCATGCTGAGCGCTACCGACTCTTCGATCGGCAGCGGGAGGCGCACGTCGCGAAACCCGGCCCGGCCCGCGGCGGCGCGGGCGTCGGGCGCGTTGATGCCCAACGGTGCCGCCACCTTCTTGGCCAGCATCGCGTCCACGTGCGCCAGGTTGTCGACCACGCGTTGCCGGATGGCCGGCATTTCGAGCTTGGACAACTCGAAGCGGAACGCGGCCACGATGTGCTCCTTCTCGGCCGCGCTCTGGCTGTGCCAGAACAGCGCGGCCTGCGAGAAATGGTCGTCAAAAGATGGGCTGCGTCCGCGGAACTTGGGCGACGCCATCGGTTCCGGCTGCACCTGGAAGCCGTTGCTGCCGCCGTCGACGCGAAACTCCTTGCCGCCCGCGCCCAGCGTGTTGGGTTCATAAGCGGCATGGCCGCGGTCCACCGTCTGCCGGTGCATGCCGTCGCGCTGGAAATTGTGGAAGGGGCAGACACCCTTGTTGATCGGGATCTCGTGGAAGTTCGCGCCGCCCAGGCGCGAGATCTGCGTGTCGGTGTACGAGAACAGCCGGCCCTGCAGCAGCGGGTCGTTGCTGAAGTCGATGCCGGGCACCAGGTGGCCGGGGTGGAAGGCCACCTGCTCGGTCTCGGCGAAGAAGTTGTCGGGGTTGCGGTTCAGCGTGAGCTTGCCGACGATTTCCACCGGCACCATCTCCTCGGGAATCAGCTTGGTGGCGTCGAGGATGTCGAAGCCCAGGCTGTGTTCCTTGCCTTCCTCGATCAGCTGCATGCCGAGCTCCCACTCGGGGAAGTTGCCGGCCTCGATCGCTTCCCACAGATCGCGGCGGTGGAAGTCCGCGTCCTTGCCGGCGATCTTCTGCGCCTCGTCCCAGGCCAGGCTGTGCAGGCCGAGCTTGGGTTTCCAGTGGAACTTGACGAAGTGCGCCTCGCCGCGCGCGTTGATCAGGCGGAAGGTGTGCACCCCGAAGCCCTCCATCATGCGCAGGCTGCGCGGGATGGCGCGGTCGCTCATGGCCCACATCAGCATGTGGGTGGTCTCGGGCATCAGCGAGGCGAAGTCCCAGAAGGTGTCGTGCGCGCTCGCGGCCTGCGGCATCTCGTGGTGCGGCTCGGGCTTG
>Ga0307515_10006589_pt1 | contig 23183 bp, 7 predicted proteins | sample 17_EM_MG_FD_194513 | JGI IMG/M metagenome (GOLD analysis project Ga0307515, IMG submission 194513) | Populus trichocarpa ectomycorrhiza microbial communities from riparian zone in the Pacific Northwest, United States - 17_EM | ecosystem: Host-associated > Plants > Roots > Unclassified | place... | reverse complement strand
TTTTAGCTAGTTAGCGCGTGCCTTAATTTAATAAAGGCCTTAGTTAATAGCTAGGCAATAGTCCATAAGTTCCTTTAATATCTATACCGTAGTATAAGCTGGTAATACGGCCCGCTATAGGTCTAGGGTAAGCTTATTAAAGAGGTTTAGTAGTAGGTCTTCCTAGGGGATCTAGGCCTATCCGGCTAGGTATAAAAAGTGGGTTTAAAAGGCTAAAAAGATCTCTATTATTTTTATATTTAGGCTTTTATAGCTAAAGTAGGCGTTTTATACTTTAAAAGGGTCTTTATAAATAGAAGATAAGTATTTAATTATTTCTTCTTTAGAGATAAAGGGGTCTGCTAAGTCTTTAGTGTATTACGGGCGTAAATATGTTTAGGCGTCTTTGCTAGTACGGCTAAAGATATAGGCTATTCTAGCTTGGGCGTTAGGGAAGTAGTCTATATTAACTTTAAGCTTATCCCGTAATTAAAGCTTCTAATTATTAAATATAGGGTCGGTTCCGTCTATAAGTAGTAGGGGGTCCGCAACCTTTACTAACCGCTTTAGTGCTGTATAGGCCTTAGTAGATCTACTAAGGCGCTAGGATAGGGCCTAAAGGACTATAGTAAGTCTTTAGTTATTTAATAATGACTTATTATTAGATATAGGGGTATCTCTAGCTTTAAGCAGCTCTCGCAGTCGTTTAATTTCAGTATTAGTAGCTGTAAGCTCCGCCTAGGGGGTTAAAACGTTAATTATTTCTTTATTTAAAGTATTTAAGGGTCCTATAGCTACTTTACCTACTACTGTGTTTTGTAGCATAGTAGTATGGGTGTTAGGTAATTCTGGGTAATTTCTTTAGGGGTTCTAGTCTATGTGTGTTTTGTAGGTCCTTTCCTTAGGGTTCTATTCTTTTTTTTAAGTCCTGTCTTTATGGTCCTAGTAATGTCCTTAGGGTCCTATTTTATATTCTTATCCTATTTATAGTCTTATAGATATATTTAAGTTCCTTCTTAGGAAGAAAAAGTAGAGTGAGCTTTAAATAATATTAGCGACTTAGTTAATTGAGGTATAGGTACGGTAAAGGGGACGCGTAAGCCTATATAATTAGATTGTTTATAAATAAGAATCTAAAGCTAGGGAAAGGAAAGGAGAAGAAGAGTAGCGCTGTTTAATATTTTATAAGATCTTCGCGTTATATGACCGCAATATGCGGCAATCTATAGTAACTTGCCAGTGTGAAGTTCTGCCAAGTTCTGCTAGTGCCGTAACAATAACGTTTTAATCTTATTATATAGTTTATATATATAGCTTAATAATATCTACTTTACTATATATTATTATCGCTTATACTTACTCTATAATACTATATTATATTAAACCTATTCCCTACACCGTCCTAATTAGTATAAATAACCTAAAAGCCCCTATATCCGTAAAAGACCTATACGCTATATTTACTAAATAAATAAAGACTCTATAATAGGCTTTTATAGACACCCTTGCCTATTAAAAAGCCTACTATTATAAGTTAATTAAATCTCTAAAAAAAAGAAATTAAAGAGATCTGCCGAAACCTATTATCTACCCTACTATTACCCCTACTCGCCACTACTAGTATTAACCTATAAATACTAGGTAGAGAGAATATGTCTAGAACTAGCTCCTTAACCCTAAATTCGCTAACTATTACCCCTAAAAAGAAGTTAACTAAACATCTCCCTAATCCTCCCGCTTATTTAGGTAAAAGAAGTAAACTATACTCCTTCCTTAACTAACTTAAGAATAAGCTAAATAGTAATATTAATTGTTACCCAACTTCTAATAGCTAGTTATATTACGCTATAAGCCGCTTAATAAAAGACGCTATAGAAACTATATACCCGTTTTAGCTAAGTACTATATAAGGTAATAAGCTCTGTACTATTTAGCCACACAAACCTATAAAAGGTAAACGAGTGACTATATAACCGACTACTAGACCCTATTTCACTAGCGTTAGCACTACCCTCGTATATCTCGGATATGGTTAAAATGACTTATAGGCTTCGGAGTTAGGGGTCTACTTTCATATATTTATACCACTTGATTTCCATAGATTTACAATAAAGTTGCTCGTTTAATACCCACACTGCAAAGCTTATAGACTAGCTTGATGCCAGACACGGCTATGTGGAACAATATATATAGGCGAGGTGACTTTATTACCTGACAATGCATCCCTCCTAATAGTAACTGTCCATAGGCGTAATTCCCTATCCTGTGGTGAGGCTTAGGAGCGTGGCTTAGTGCCGAGCTTCGGTCGTAATGCTGGCTCGCGGATATGCATATCGCGTATAATATATACTGGACCTCTAGCAGCTACAGCACGGCGCCTAAAGAGGCCGCCTTACGCTTTGGTTGTAGACCGGCTAGGCTGTTCCTGAGTTAGCCTGGGGTTTAAACGAGGTTCGAACCCACGAGGCCCTGGGTATTAAGCTAGTCACTATATAAGGTAATAAGCTCCGCACTACTCAGCCATATAAACCCATAAAAGGTAAATAAGTAACTAGCTTCATGCTAGATATAGCTGTACGGAACAATATATATAGGCGAGGTGACTTCGTCACCTAACATACTATAAAAGAACTAGTTACTATACTAGAAGCATCTTATAGCGACCCTAACTAAATTACTATAGTATAAAGAAAACTAAATAAGATAATATAAGGCTTTAAGAGCTTTCTATTATACTTTGCTGAATTCTACTACTATACTAAAGAGACTAGATGGAATAAACCCGCCTTAATTAATCGCCTAGTAGAGTCCCTAAACTCTAAACTAAAGGCTTTCCTTATAGGAGTTAAGCTATTAGATACCCTTACCACCTATACTAATATTATTAATAGCTTATATAATAATATACTACGCCTCGCCCTAAAATATATACCTTAATATACTGCCCCTTAGCTATATAAGACCCGTAAGGACCTAGATACTATAAATATTAATACTAAAACCCTTTCCTACGCCCTAAAAGGATCTGCTAAATAAGAATAATGTATTAAGCTTAGCCTTTGCTTTAAATATAAAAGTAACACTTATATTTTAAGTTACTGCTCTATCCTAATGCCTAAGATATATATATAAACAACTAGTATAAACGGCTAATCGCCTTAATTAAGCTCCGGTTACTAACCCTAATCTTTATTAGGTTTTAGCCCTATATCTAGTAAGCACTACTTATAAAAATTAAGCTATAACTAATATGCTATAAGAACTCCGCCCTAATTACCTATAAAAGGAAGGTTTTAGAGCTAAGTCGCTCTCTAAAATAACTCTGTCTTAAGATCTTATTAAATACTTTAAATATTACAAACTTTAACTCTTAGGATTATAGTATAACCGTTAACTGCCGCCTTTAGTAGAATAGTTAGTAGGCTAATACCTAAGTCCTAATTAATACAGGAGCTAGTAGTATAGGATTTATTAATAAGATCTTTGTGTAAATAATAGTTTTACCCTAACCCCCCTTAACTGGTATATTAATGTATTTAGATTTAATAGTAAACGTATGGTCTTAGGCTAAATTACCTATATAGTATACCTAAGACTCTAATACCTAAACTATAAAGAACTGATTAGGCTTTTTGTTACCACCCTAGGTTATTTAGTAATTCTTAAATAACCCTAGATAAAGCTATATAAGGTAACCATTAATTAGGATAACCTTAAGCTTCTATTTACTACCCTATATTATAAATAAGAGTACTTTATAATATACTGCTCTAACCCTAAACTAAAATTTAGGAAATCTACTAAGATTTCTATTAATATCTACTCTACGCCTAAGGAATTTACCAGATTCTACTAGTATAGGAATTTTACTAAATTCCACTAATATAAGAATTCTACTAATATCTACTAAGGACCTGAAAATTCTATTAAATTCCATAAGTTGTTATTAAGCATTATACTACCCCGGACTAAGTAAAAGCTTAAGCTTAGTATATAAAACTACTAGAAGAACTGGTATCCTATAATAATAAAAATACTTAAAGAACCTAAACCTAAATTTAATACCGACTCCGCACCTAATATTAAACCTAAAGCTAAATAAAAATCTATATAAGAAACTACGGACAACCGGAGTAAGCTTAATACCCTAAATATCCGCATAATTAGAGCTACCCTACTAGCGCAACTTACTAAGAAACCTAAATATACAATCTTCGCTGTTACGATAGCCGATATTAAAAAGGCTTTAGCACTAAAGAAGTATATTAACCCTGCCATAAAGGTACTAGTAGAGTATTATTACCGCCTAGATGTATTTTTATAAAAGGAAGCTAATAAGCTACTAGAATACCAACTATACAACTATAAGATTATACTTAAAGAAGGAAAGCAGCCTAGATTTAAACCCCTATACGGGATATCCTAAAATAAACTCTAAGTACTATAAAAGTATTTAGATAAGAACCTAAGTAAAGGATTTATTAGAGCAAGCTTATTGCCTATAGCCGTATTAGTAATCTTTGTTAAGAAACCTAGCGGTGGTTTACGCTTCTATATAGACTACTAAGCTCTTAATACCGTTACCATTAAAAACTAATATCCAATCCTATTAATATAAGAGATACTAAACCGGCTAAGTAAGGCTTACTACTATATAAAGCTAAATATTATCTTTATATTTAACCACCTCCGTATTATAAAAGGAGATAAATAGCTTACTGCATTTCGTACCCAGTATAGATTATTTAAATATTTAGTAATACCCTTTAGCCTTATAAACGCTCTAAGCTTGTTTTAATATTTTGTAAATAATACCCTATATCCTTACCTAGATATCTTCTATACTGCTTATATTAACGACATCCTAATATATAGTAATAACCTAACCAAATATTAGAAATACGTTAATTTTATCTTATAAGCCCTATACGGAGCTAGTCTATAATTAGATATAAATAAATACAAGTTCTATTATTGGTATTATAAGGTAATATTACGTATCTACAAGTTATAGGTAGTATAATAGTTATTGGTTGATATTCTTCTTCTTAGAATGAGGAAGGGCGAGAAGCTTAAGACTCCTCGCTACGCTAGTGTCGCGGCGACATGTAATAACCGCTTGCCTTATTCCCGATACTAGCAACTCTTCTTTTATGGTTGCTACCTATATATAAATACTGCTTAACTAGTGTAGCGTTATAGGACTATCCTGCAATACCTTACGCACGTCCTCCGATTAAGCCTAGTTATAAGACCGCAATTTGCCGTAATTTACCGTATTCTACTATACTATGGAATTCTACCGAATTCTATTAAGCTATAGAATTCTACTAAATTCTGCTAGGCTATGGAGTTCTACTAAATTCTGCTATGCTATAGAATTCTGCTAAATTCTACTAGGCTATAGAGTTCTGCCAAATTCTGCTATACTATGGAATTCTACTAACTTCTGCTAAGCTATAGAATTCTGCCGAATTCTGTTAAGCTATAGAATTCTGCTAAATTCTGCTAGGCTATAGAGTTCTACTAAATTCTGCTATGCCCTAATAGCGTATGGTACGTGCTTATTAACTATTGCCATTATAATATAAGTTTTGCTCCTACTCCCTTTTAACCTAACCTTTAACTCGTATATATAGAGTATTTATATTAATAAATATCTCTAGAGCCTTGTTTGGGTTTACCTTCGTTATTATATCTACTAGGTTATCTTAGCCATTAATCTATTAAATTTTAAAGAGTTTTCGCTGTTTGTAGGATTGCTAAAGTGCCATAATATTAATTATAAGGCGCTTCTCCTTTATAGTACTAAGCTTAACTAAATACTTATAAAGGGAATATAAGTCGGTATATATAATTATAGGGATAATAGGAAGTGCGAGTTGATCTATAATTATCTTTAGGGTAGTTCTAATTGCAATTACTATATTAACTCCGCTAACTATTTTATATATCTCTAACGCTAGAACGCTTCGAGTAACGCGCTTACTCTTAGTTAAGCTTTAATAGATAAGGTTGTTATAGATTATAAAGTTATTCTCTTTAGTAGATTTATTCGCGATAATAATCTTATATCCTAACTAGGAGCTAAAATCTTTATTATTTATAAACGATCTATTAATAAATATAAAGAGCTTAGCAGTAGGAAAGTTAATAGGCACGTAGAGTAGTCCCCGATTAAGATAGTTTATTTGCTAAAAAAGACGCTTATTTAGGGCAAAAACGTTATCCTTAGTTAGTTCCTAGTATTAAGTGGCAATAGAGAGATTAAATAAAGCCTTAGGTTAATAGATAGAAGTAATATAAGCTTCGCGAGCGCGTTGCTCCATATATCCTTACTTTAGAGAATTAACGTTAATAACGTTAATCTTCTTGCCTTAACCCTTCTGGCGTAAAGCAATAGAATTCTGGTTTAGGGAGAGAATGTATCTATTAAAGAGTAATAGTGTTATTAAATTAAGCTTTTCCTTTAGCTTTGCTATAAGATTTACTTTTACTAGCTTATCTTCTTTAAGAGCTAAGAATTGGTTATCTCCTAAGATAATTATATTATTAGTTTATATGCCGACAATTCTAAATAGGGTTCCTGTGGTTATAATAAGGAAGTATAAATTAAATGTAGAAGTAGTTATTAAAAGTTTCTCTTTATAGTGCTTACTATAGGTAGCCCACTAATAAGTTCCTACCTCTGCGATTCTATATAATAGCTTAAGCATAACTATAATTATATCCTCGGGATATTAGTAGCGAATTTACTCTAAAAGGTATGCTAATATTAAGCGCTAGAGGTGCGTCTCTAATTAGGTATAGGTTTAAGTAATATCTTATAAATAAACTACTATTTTATTCTTTATTAAGGAGGGAGCTAGCGTAATAATAACTTGTTAACTAGCTTATTAAATTATAAGAGATTGCGTAAAAATTACCTCCTTACTATTATCGTTATAGCCTTAGATAATAAGCCTTAATTTCTTAAATAGGGCGTTAGTAGCTTTACCCTTAATCTCATTAACTATTTTTAACTTAAAGATGCGAACTCTATCGAATTTAGTAGGGTTATACTTCTTAAATTTGAAGACTTTTCTTATAATAAGACTATCGGTCTCTTACTTATTAGATGCTTAGAAAGGAGTTCCTAAAGTTATAATACAACCTTCCTTTTAGAGCTATTTTGCGAGTTTAAAGTTATTCTTCTCCTTAGCTATTATAAAAGCCATTAATAACTTAACTCTATTTTTAATGGCGGTAATAAATTGCTCTTTAAAATTAATAAGATATTAGTAATTTTATAATCCCTTTGGGTGACCTCTACCGCGCCATAGTTACGGCGCATTTACTATAATTGTATTAGAATTATAGTCGCCTTCTAAAGTATATTAATTATAGTTCTCCTCTAAGGTATCTTTTAGGGTATCCTATAAAGGCTTAGAACTTTTATCTTTATAGTAAGGCTTAATAACAGTTAAATAGAATTAAGTGGGTCCGTAAGGTATCTAAATAGTATAAGTTTAACTATTAATTACAATAAGTTAATATAGGCCTAACTACCCTCCCTTTTTACGCTATATATATACCTTAGACTAGAGTAGCAGATTAAGCGTAGTTAAGGTGTTTAAGCTATTTCTTATTCCTAGTGCGTTGTTAACCTAGTATATAGCGTAGAGACGTTAGACCTCCTTTATTGCCTTATAAATAGCCTTAGCTCGTTATATAATAGAGGGAAATAATAAAGAATTATTAGTTATTTAAGGGTAGGCGCTAAAGACTAGTAATATAGGTATAAGCCTATCTAGGCTAGCGGAATTATTAATAGCCTTAATAGCTATTTATAAGATAAGCTCTTTACTAGTACCCTCTAGTTTTAAAGAAATAATCTTATATATGCGGCGTAATGGCGTATAATATTGTTCTACTTTTTTAATACTATTATATGCCTTAATAGGGACTTCCTTAACCTTAATTACTATTGCCTTTATCTATTATCGAAACTTTATAGATAAGAAGTTCTTTTCTATATTATAGACGATTTAATTAGGGGGTCCTAGGTAGACATTAATTTAGTATAATTAAAGGGTATCCTATACGTTCCTAGCTAATATATCCTTTAAGAAATATGTGGCTTAAAAGAAGGTTAAGAAGTTAATAACTTAGAGTATTAGCTTACCGTTAAGATATATAATGTTAACAATAATACAGAAGTTAAAGTTGTAGTTATCTTTAAGGGTGAACTTAAATTAGCTAGGGGACTTCTGGTTTATTTAGTAGTAATAATAGTACTTTATAAAATACTAAATTGCCTTAACCTTAACTTTATAGCCTACTCGCTAAAGAACCCTAAGCAATTAATAAATAGATAGGTAGCTAAATTAATGGTGTAGTTAACGTAACTCTAACTTAGTTAGGTGGCTTTAAGTAATACTCTTTTCTAGTTAATAAAGGAGTAACTAAGGGTAACCCTACTTATATATAATAGGTACCCAATTATCTCCCTATATAAGCATATTTTTAAGGTTATTAAGCTTAATACCTAATTTAGCTATATCTTTAATATAAAATAAAAACGGAGTATTTATAGGAATAACGTGGAAAGTAATGCACCCTAAGGGGGTTTGGACCCTAATTATGCTAAGAGAGATTATAGTACCCTTACTAAAACGTATTATATATTGGCCTGCCATTAATTAGTTAATCTAGATAGAGGTATTAAGTTATTAAAGGGCTTAAACTTAAGGTTCTCTTGCTGTAGATACTCCTACAGCTCTAGTATCTGGCATAATACTATAAAAGACATTCGCCAAATATTTATTATCAAAGGAAAATACAAAGCTCTCCTTTAGCTCGTTAAAGATATTTAACTTTATAATAAAATGGAGTGTAGATTGGTTATTAAGAATAGTAACGGTTTATATACTATATACCTTACTATACTTAATAAAGTATTAGTTAGGTAAGTAGTCCTTAATTTCTATATCCATAAGGAGCTGTTTAGCCTTATTAACCTCACCCTTAAGATTTTCTACGCCTTTGTATTAAACTAGGAAGCTTTAAAAGTAGGCCGTAGTAACCTTATAATTTCTAATACTTCTTACACTCTAATAAAACTTATTATATACCCCCTTTCGCTTATTAAGGGAGTGTCTAATTAACTAGTAATTTGGCTTCTTACAGACGTAGCACTTTTTTTAGTAATTACTTTAAAATAAACCTCTATAAGGACCTCCACAATTGCCTTATAGTTAACGTTAATTATACCCTTTACTATATTCCCTACTACGGCCACTATATATTTAGTTAGTGTTACGGCACCGTTACAGACCCTAGTTAGGGGCTTGCTTGGAGACTTGGCGCCTATATATAGACGTGTCCTTTCCTCGACCTTCTTCTGCTTCTTAGCTTAGTATCTTCGTAATATAGCATTCTACAAGCTTTAGTTTAGAGGCATTTGTACAAGCCGTAACATTATACTAAGCTTACCCACCTAGGGGGGACTTTATTCGTTTTGAAGCTCCCTCTTTACCTCGCCTGGGAAGGCCTAGATAATCTCCTACCCCCGTTCTACGTGTTCTAAGGGGACACGCGTTAAACACCCCTAGCTGCGCGTCGTCGACGCGTTGAGTTGCTATTATTGAACCGGGAGCCGGTATTTAAGCAGCTAGAAGGTCTCCTGTGGTTACGATTAATGGCTAAGGACATAATGGCTTACAGCCTACTGCTACCCTACTAGATTGAGCGCGGCTCTCTAGAACCCCCCTGACCTTTTTAACTAATATGGAGTTGTATAAGCTATAGAGACGACCTTAGTTAAGACTTAGCCTAATGTTATCTCGGTCCTAGACGATCATCTAATTATAAGCTGCTTATATAAAGATTAATTAGCTTATAATAATGATCGTCTAGTATACGGTTCGGAAATTTGTTAGTCCCGCGCGCTAATTTATATGTAATCCTTATATAAACTCGCGCGCCATACTAATTTTTCAGCTATTAATTAATAACAAACTAACGCCTTTATAAACAATCGGCCAACGTTATGTTCTAAAACTTTATAAAATGATTCTAACGCTGCCAAAATTATTGCAAACGGCCTGGTGGTTACCGCTATATTTCGCCTTAAATATTACCGCTAAAGTAGTAAACATTTAGCCAGAGCCATCAACCATTACCAATCCTTAACGTTTAACCTCCTATATCAATATTTATAGTAGATAAATACCTAAATAGCTAATATATTGTATCTAGATTAATTCTGTGCCTTATTACCTACTTTATTGCTTCTCCGCTACCTGCACTAACCTACAAACCCCCTATCGACTCCGTGTTTACTAATAAGCTATATAGTACCGTTTAGTATAAAGAAACGCTTAAAGGCCTTAATAAAGAGGCTAAAGGTTGGAAATGCGCCTAGTATAGTACGCGACTGTCCTACTGCTAGCGAGGTAGTGGATAATACTATTGGTGCAGCAGACCTATAAATATCTTAACTCTTTACTAGCTTGGCCAGCTAGGATGCACCTTAACTCTCTACTAACGTGGCTAGCTAGGATATACTAAAGATGCGGGTAGCTAAAGCTTAGAGAAAAATCTAAGATAAGAAGAAGCCTAATATAACAACCCAAGTACGAGATAATGTAATTTAGGGTACTATATCACTACTATACGGCAATAAATTCTATGTAAAAAAGGAGTAGGTAACCTATATTCGGAGGCTTATCTACAATCACATTAATGTTATCCTTATTGCATAAACTGGCTTTGGTAAAAGCCTTATTATGCAAGTAATTTCAATCCTTTATAAAAATACTACATCGCTAGTATTTCTTCCCCTAAACGAGATTGCAAAAAAGCAAGTTCAAAAGGTTAATCAGATTAGTGGTAATGCGCTACTCCTTAACGCCGACGTTAAGGATATAGATAAAGCAATTAAGAATGCAAGAGCCGGCCTGTATACCCATATCTTCATTAGCCCTAAGCTTACCAGTATACCAAATTTCCGTTCTCTGCTTAAAGACCCTAAGTTTAAGAAGCGATTAGCCTTAGTTATTATCAATAAAGCTTATCTTGTTATATAATGGGGCAAGAAGTTTCGCCCTAAGTATGCGCAGCTACGCTATATACGCAATCTAATTAGAAGCTTAGTTCTGTAGTTTGCTTATTCTATAACTTTAAATTTGGAAACGTTAGAAACGGTAAAGAAATTATTAGGCTTTAATAATACTAATATACACCTTAAGTAGACTTCTATTACCCGCAAAGAGCTTATCTTTTGTCTTGGCCAGATACTAAAGGATAAAATTGCTAAATATACCTCGCTCCGCTTCCTTCTTAATAAGGCTGTTAATCCTCTAACTATTAAAACGTATATTAATCCTGCCATCTTTTAGAGAGGGAGCCGCTTAGCTACTCCGCATAAGATTCTAAAGACTATTATATTTTTTAACACTAAACTTTAAGCTATAGAGGCGTATAGAAGCATGTCTAAGTACCTATAGTAGCTATATCTAGCTTAATATACTAAGAATATCACCAGCTTAATTATGGCCGTATTCCATTAAACAATCTTATTATTTAGCAAGAAGTTAATACTAGCTAAGTTTAGGAAACTAGTAGAGTCTTCTAAGATTCGAATTATTTTTGCCATAGAGGCTATCGGGGTTGGCGTTAATCTTCTAGACGTCCGTAGAGTGGTTATATATATAATACCGGCGCCTAAACCATATTTCTCTCTTCTTTTACAGCGTAGTGGTTGAGCTGGCCGTAATAGTAGAAGGGCTGAAGTAATCTTTCTGTTTAAACACTGGTGCTTTGGCGAACGAGACCTACTCCTATAGTTAAAGCCGAAGGCAGTACACCGTTTAAATTCTTGTTAACAGCGATAGTCTTGCATACTATTATCCTATCCTTCTTTTACCTCTTAACCGTTACCATTACACCGATCCCAATCACCGTTAGTTAACTCTATAAACTTAGATAACTTATTAGCTAGTAATACTATCTAATTAAAGTAGGGAGGTAAAAAGGAAGATAAGTAGAGGCGTATAGAGATAAGAGATAAGTTTTTCCAGCTATGTAATGACTATAAGTGTATTAAGGAAACACTATATAAGTATTTCGCCGAGCCTAACGCTTTAATTGCTGCCAATACCAATAAAGGCTCCTGCTGTAGTCGCTGTAATGATTTACTTTAGTTAAGAACGCCCGAATGTAAAATATATAATAAGAAGGGGGCAAATCTGGATACCAAAAAGAATTATATCCTTAAGAGACTTTAGACGTGGGCTTAAACATCAGCAGTACCTGCAGCTATTAGTGGATCTGCTCTATTTCCAACACATTATACTGTTGCCGTTTTATATACTCTGCTATATTAAATAGCATATTAATTCCACTTAATTACTATACGTGAATACCTTAACGACTATATAAACAAATAGGAGCACGCAGATCTACTATCTGAAAGTCTATAGCAGGAGTTGCATACGGCCGGTCTTAAATACGATTATATACTATACCCTTCGTCATAGGGTATAGATGCGATATTTAGGATTTCTGGTGTTAATCTGACGCCGAGCCGGAGTTAAACTTTATTAATTAACTCCCTGTTTAATGCTGCTATATCTACCGCTACTACTAGTGTCGCTACTATATCCGCTGTACAACCGCAACTCTCTCTAGGCCTACCCCTACGCTAGCCTACTCTGCGTAATACTTAGGTGCTATTGCCTGTAAGTTATAGCCTATTAAGCTTGTAAAGCCTAAATATATAATATATTTAGAACATACTAGATATAAGGAAGAGGAAGAGGTTCTAGTCCTTATCGCGGTTATAAAGGGTAAGGTAAGCTATTGCTATTCTAATAATATTTTAATAAGGTTAATACAAAATCTAAATAAATATAAGTAGATCCTAATTTAGTCTAATAGATATAGGTAGATCTTAATTTAGTCTAGATCCTTAATTCTAACCTAAATAGGCAATTATATATATATTAGAGTTAACTAAAGAGGGCGTTTTAGGAGCATATTTACTAACTTTTTAATAGTTAAGCAATTTTAATACTTCCTACCTTCTAGCCTTTATTTTACACCCTATATATATTCCGCTAAGCCTGCTTACTAATAAGCTGCTTAATATATATATAGTAGTATATAGGGAGCTTTAGATTTATAGCCGGATTAATATTACTGCCGCTATAGGCTCCTATATATGAAAAGAAAAACAACCTAAAATAACCAAGGGCATTTAACACTACTACATTGCCTCCCCTACCTAAAACGTTGTCCCCTAATATTTCCTTACAATTTTCTTAGTAGGTAATAAATGCCTAAAAAAAAGAAGATAATCTAATACCTAACACTCCCCTAACTTCTTTAAAGCAGCCTATACTCCCTTCTTAATCATTATCTCTGTATTTTGCCTATTATTTTTATTCGCGACGTTTTCTACCTTAATCTCCGCACTTGCATCCTCTTGCGTATTAACAGCTTTAGCTTAGAGTTTTAAAGACACTCTTCTTTAGATAGCATCTACCTCCGCTTGCATTTTCTTCTATAAGGAAGATTGTAGAATATTAGAATTAATTGCCTGCTCTCCTAAAGCAGCACCTTTTTCCGAAATTGGTAAAGGCGTTAGGCGGTGCAATACTATTGGTTTATTAGTGTCTTCTAAAGTACTAATAACTGTTAATAATCGTTTAGGGGCAGCATCCTGGGGGCCATCTTCCTTAGGCTTACTTAGATCCTTTAGTTTATAGTCGACTTCTATAGGCACCACTTTATTATTAAGGATACTAGGATTAAGGTATAGAGCAGTAGTCCTAGCGCCTTAAGGCGTAACAGCCCTATCCTTACCTTTAGTACAGCCTTTGGAACTATGCTTAGTTAATAGGGGAGCGCTAGAAGTTATATTAACTAGGTTATTCTCGTTTTCTAGATCTAAAATTAGGTCTTTAGGATATTCTAGGTTATTTACGGGACGCCCATATCCTTACTCTTTTGCTAAAAAGTAAGACTTTACTCTAAATACTTCTTGTTTAAATTCCTCTAGCTCTTTAAAGGTATCCTAAATAGCCTTAATAACGCGCGCCCTATATCTTTCCTAAAATGCTTTGTATTTATTATTTAAGGTAGGATCTAGAATTATCTACCGTTTTGCCCTTACTTAAGGGTCATCCTATAAAAGTCTCCTAACTAAAGCATTTAAAAGAGCGCTTTTTGCCTGCAGCTATATATAGGCCGGGAATTTATATAGAGGAATATTAGTAATAGGCCTACTAGTAGAAGTTAATACCGGGGGAAAGGCGTCCAAATTTATCTATATAACCGCCTGCTGGCTCTTAAGCCTAGGGATCTCCAATCTCCTAGTGTTTAGTAGGATTGTAATTAAGTCTAGTATAATAATTAAGCGGCTTAATGTAGCTTAAGAGGCTCCTTGCATAATAGTAGCTTTCGTAAATCGCACTTTACTAGCTCTTAATGCAATAGGCGTCTAGTTAAGCTTAAACTTCTTAGCATTAGCTTTAGTCTAGGCTATTTTTATATTCTTAATACGCCTTTAGCTGTTAAGTTCTCTATGCTTTTAAAGTAAACCTGCCTATTCTAGTATATGCTAATATATTCCGGGCAGGAGCTTAGTATAAGACTAACTTCCCTTATTAATTAAGGAAACATAAGAATGAAGCCAACTTTCTCTAGAATTTAGCCCTCCTTTATATACTCGGAGAAGGTTAATATTTAAGTTCCGTTTTTTAGGAAGGTGGCCTTTAAGGAACTAGAGTGCATAGCTTAGATACGTAATAAAATAAGTAGCACTATTAGTGCGTAGAGCTACTATATACCGGTAGTGCTCTAAATCTATCCAAACTACCTACTGTAGTAGTAAATAGCATATAGTTTAAAGAATACCGCTATCGTCCTTTCTAGCGGTTTTACGCAAATAATACGCGTATATATTAAATTCCTCCTTAAAAATGTCTAGAATTCTAGCGTCTATCCACTATTTAAATAAATCGGCATAGTGGATTCCGAGTAGGTCTTATTTAAGTTCTCCTTTTAAGCCTAATATAAGCTTTTTTAACCCTACGAGGTCTACTAGGTAATCGCTAGGCTATATAGTAGAATAAGCATAAATTCTAAGACCATTATTTATATATTTAGGGCGACTATCTCTTTTAAACTAGAAGTAAGAGCTTTTAGCTATCCGGAGAATGTTAACAGTATTATAGTTTTTAGAGACTGAGTAGATTCGTAAATATAAATTTATAAAAGAAATGCTAGTATCCAACCCTAATAACCCTGCTATTTTTTAAAGATATATCCGGTATAATGCACGGACTTCCATTCTATTTCCTTGCTAGGCCATAATAAACTATTATAAGACAGCTAATATACCGCCCTTTAGCTCTTTCTTAAAATTAAGGGTCTTAATTAGTTTAACTGGCGTTTTAGAATAACACAAGCATTTCATTTTCCGCTTTATCTATGTTTTCCTAATAATCACTTCTCTATTAACTTTAGAGACTATAGCTGCCTTTCCTTTTTGCCTATTAGCTCTACTAGAAGCTAGAGGTTCCGTAGGCCCTATCTTTAGCTTCTTTTTTAGGGATCTTTTAAAAGCCTTTTTAGCCCTACATTTCTGCGGGGAGCTAGCGATAAGGCCATTCTTTAAAGATATAGATCTATTAGATTTAGAGTTTACTTCTTACGCCTTAGGAACCTTACCTCTAAATAGAAATAAGCTACGTAGTATCTTTACGTTTAACCCCTTAATCTCTTTAAAAGGTAATAGTAGAGGTGCTAGGGTAACTGGCTCTGGTGCAGATTCCTCTTTAGTCTTAATAGTTAAGGCTAGCACTAAGAGCTTATAGCCTTGGCTTAGATAATAAATAAGCTTTTATTTCTTAACTAACTCCTTATTAACTACTGATCCGAACTTATACGCGGTAAGGAAGTCTAAAGGCGTTAGGTATAGGGTCCTTAAAATCCCAACCTTTAAGAGTTTTAGGCGGCTTAGTATTATATTATTAACTATTTTTAACGTATCCTTTCTAGAGACCTAACCCCTTTTTGCCTAATTAATAAAGATATAGATGCTCTTTAGTGCGTAGTATATATAGAAGAGCTTATAGGGACCTTCTAAAAGCTCCTCTTTTTACTCCTTCTTAATTATATCCCGTACCGCTTTAATCTTATTAATTTTATAGGTAATCTTAGAGAGCTTTCTAATGTCTATAAATGCATTTTCCTACTCTTTACCTTTTAAGTTTCCCTTAAGCTCCGCATCCTTCTTAATCTTAATTATCGCATTTTTTATAGCCTTAACTACATTATGCTCCTGGTTTAAAATAACCTACATTAAACTATAATAGATGTTTACGCGCTAATTGACTAGATGGCTTTAGGTAGCTCTAAGGATAACTTTTATTATTTGCGCCTTTCCTTAGTATATAAGGGCTATTGATTAAATAGTAGGGGGCGGAGGCGGCGGCTTTCTTTTTAAGCGGAGTTCTATAGTTCTAGGCATTTTTATAGTGAAATTCCGTGTGTATAACGGGCGTATAGGTAGTATTTTAAGAAAAGAGTTATAATAGTGCCTTCTTAGCGCTTAAGAAAAGTAAATAAGTGCGTATAATTAAATAAGATAAGATAACAGGAAATTAAAATAAAGGCCTTGTGGTATTTTCTAGAAAAAGGTGAATTAAAAAGGGCTATTATGTGAAATCTTAAGATGTTAAGGAACTTTAACCGGCGGTCGAAGTTATCTAATTAGTTAGATTCTCCTTACTAAGACTTTTATATGTTAATAATATAAACATTAATAATTTTCTAAAAGAATTAACGAGACTTAAATAATGTTTAATTCTGGCCTTTAGTATACTTAACCAAGATTCCTTAAAGTAAAGTAATTCTCCTCTTAGCTTAAAAGGAAAATAAATATATTAATTCGAAAACTATAAAGCGTGAAAATATAAAATACTTATAAGAGATAGCTATTAGTAATAAAGATTAGGGGAAGAAGACTACGCATTTCTTATAAGAACAGTTATTAAGATAGGATTTAAACCAGCTCTAAAAAACTAAGCTTCTTTTCTTAATTCCCTATAGCAGCGAGATAAGGTAGAAGTATAGTAGAAAATTCTTAGTCCTTATAGTTGCTTTGCGTGTTTTATATAGAGGTAAAAAAAATAAAAGAGTTACTTCTTATAGACAGTTATTCTAAGTAACAGCTTACTTATAAAAGGATCTTTATAGGAGGCTACTTCTTAGTAGGGTTTATGTGATCCTTAAGGCGCAGTAAAATCATAGTATGGCTAGAAAGGAGGGACGTATATAAAGAATAGGTATAAAGAAGGTAGGAGGACCTTATAGATAAGGAGCCGGCTAATCCTTCTTAGAGGACACCTTTCTTAATAGCTGATATTACTTTATGCTGTGCTAAAGCCTAACTTTACTTTCTATAGGATATAGAGCTAGTCCCCCCTCCCCTACCTAAGAATTTGACTGTCCCCTAGTTAAAGCGTTTATACTCGCTCCTATTAAATACTGTTAGCTTAGTTATCTCTACCTCTTATATTAATCTTCTCCTTTATAAGGCTTCTTCTAGTTCTTATACTCGCCTTTACGCCCGCGTTTATCGTGACGGCAGTTTAGTTATTAGTTTGTCTACCTATACTATAGCTTCCTCTTTAGGTGCCTCTTCTTCTGTAAAGACCTCTTCTATATTACGGTTACTATTATTTATACGGTTTTTTGGTCTAATTTCCTTGGGATCTTATATAAGGAACCGTTTTAACCTATTCCTATATAAAGTGCCTCTTATTTTAGTGCCATTAAGGTCCTTAAGTTTATAGAAACCTTTTTCCAACGCCGTTTTAATCCGGAAGGGGCCCTGCTATTTTAGCTACAGCTTTTACCATCGCGATATATCTTTTGCCTTTTTTACACCCTATAATAGTATAAGCTCCCTAGGCTTAAGCTCACTTTTACGGGTATTCTTTATCTCATTAAAGTACTCTTTATTGGCTAGATAATAGCGGCGCACCCTCTCCCGAGCTTCTTTGTTATTCATTTCTTGCCGCTTAAACTATTTCATTTTTAGTATAATTAGTTCTTCTATTATCTTTACCTTATTTTATGGGAGTGTCTGCTATATAGGGAGACAGAGTTTAATTGGGAGCATATGTTCTTATCCGTAGACTATTCGCGCTGGTATTATTCCCGTTATTACCTTAACCGTTATTTAGTCAACCCAAAGGGCTTTTAGCAGGTTCTGTACCTAGCCGCCTCCGTACTTTACTAACGCTGCTACTAGGGGTTAATATCCTCTCTTAACTAGGCCTTGTCCTTATGGATAGTAAGCTAGCCTAAAAGGTACTCTCTAGCTACCACCAGATACTGCTTTTTAGATTTAGCCGTTAGCATATAGACAATATCCATTAAGACCCGTTCTTAAAGGGCAGCTATTTAAGTTAGATGTAAGGCTTCCTTCTCTCGCTTTAATAAATATCTCTAGCACTTAGGACATTTTTCTGTATATTTCTTAACCGTTTTATAGAGTCTAGGCCACTAATATCGTGCTGATACCTTTGTGTACGTTCCTTCCTTTCTACGGTGTCCATTCTCGTCATACATCTGTCGCACTATTTCCTTCTAGTGTTCCTCGCCATCTACTACTCTTCGCAGTGGTATATTCTTGCTTATTCTTCTAAACAGGAGTCGTTCTTTAATCTTAAATTTAACTGCCTTACGTTTAAAGCTTTTAAACTCTTTTGTAGTTATCTCTTAAGGTTTTCGGAGCGTTAATAGCTATCGCGCAATCTTCTAGCATTCTTCAGAGTACGTATTATCAAGCGGGCTGTCGTTTAGATCTTCATTTCGCAGCACTGTCGAATTTATTGCGTACGTAATATACCTAAGCTCTAAATCTATAAAGTCCTCTAGATCCTCCTTAGGTTCGTCTTTTAATTCTCCCTCTTGCGCGGGCTATCGGGGCAAGCCGTCTGCTGCGCTATCCTCCTTTCTAGGTATATACCGCATATTAAAATCCCATAACTAAATCTAAGCTAATTAACAAGTTATTAATGGGCCAGGGAGATCCGTTGCTAACCTATTGAGCTAGGCTACTAGGGTATTAGCATCTATTTTAACTGTAAATCGCGCTCCGTATAGCTAAACTCAGAACTTCTTAAGCGTATAAAGTAGAGCTCTACACTTAAGCTTTCTAGAGTCGTACTTCCGTTCTTCCTTTAACCATATCCCGCTTTTAAACCTGCATAGGTGGCGCCTGTCTTCTTTATTAAGTTGGTTTAACGTTGCTCCCTATCTAGCACCGCTTAAGTCTACTATTAATATAATTTCTCCTGCCCTAGGCGAATAGTCAATTTGGATTAGTATTGGCGCTGTGGTAATAGCTATCTTTAAAGTTACTATTGCTTATAATTGCTCTAGTCCCTAGTAAAATATTATACCCTCCCTAAGCAACCGTAATAGAGGCTCCGCTATAATGGAAAAGTTAATAACCTATATCCTATAGTACGTGCATACCCCTAAGAATGCTCTAACTAACCGGACGTCTTTATATTCTTCCTATAGAATAATCTTCGCTACTTTTAAGGCCTTTAGTAGTTGTCCGTCACCATTATAGAGGTATCCTACGATTACTATTTTAGACTTGTAGAAGTACGATTTGGTACCGGAAATTATGCAGCCTGCTCTTTCCAAATCTGCAAGTATAGCGTCCAACTACTAAATATGTTTAAGTATGTAGCGGCGTATACCTAATAAAGCCTCCTTACCTCCATAGGTTATTTTAGCTCCTTTTACCGTAATATTATTAAAAAAGGGTGCTGTTATATTTAGGATATGCTTCTCTAGGATCTTTGTAATTACTAGTATAAACTAGGCTACCGAATTTGTACCTCCTATAGGCAACGTCGTTTATTATAGAATAAGTCATATATAAAAGCAAAAGCCGTATAGCTTAAAAATAGAGAAGTCTAATGTTGTTAGTAGAAGTAGGAGGTACTCGCAATCTACCAATAAACATTTTTATTATACTAGAGAGGTAAAGGAATAAATAGAGGGGAGAAGGAATTGTATTGTGTTAAGGTAAGGTAAGGTTAAAACTTAAGCTCCTTCTATAATATATATAACCCCAAGCCTCCTATATATAATAAGAAAATAAACTAAAATAACTAAGGCATTTAACACTACTATATTACCACCCCTACCTAAAACGTTGTCCCCTAACGTTTCCTTACAACCCCCTTAGTAGGTAATAAATGCCTAAAGATAGAAGATAGCCTAACGCCTAACACTCCTTTAACTTTTCTAAAGCCGCCTGCACTCCCTCCTTAATTATCGCTTCTGTTTCTTCCGCATTATTCTTATCCGCAACGCCCTCCGCCTTAAGCTCTGCACTTATGTCATTATTCGTACCAATAGCACCAGCTTAGAGACTTAAAGACACTCTTTTTTAAACAGTATCTATTTCCGCCTGCATCTCCTTCTACGTAGAAGATTGTAGAACGCTAGAATTAATTACCTATTCTCCTAAAACAGTGCCTTTTTCCGAAATTGGCGAAGGTATTAGGCGGCTTAATACTACTGGTTTATTAGCAACCTTTAAAGCATTAATAAATGCTAGTAAATGTTTAGAAATAGCACTCCGGAAGCCATCTTCTTTAGGTTTACTTATATCTTTTGGCTCCTAGTCAACTTCTATAGGCACTGCTCTATTATTAAGGATATCGGGACTAAGATTTAGGGTGGCAATCCTAGTATTCTAAGGCGTAGTAGCTCCATCTTCGCTTTTAGATATCCTAAACAGCCTTAGTAATACGCGCCCTATATCTCTCCCGAAATGCTTTATATTTATTATTTAAGGTAGGATTTAGGATTATCCGCTGTTCTGCCCTTACTTAAGGATTATCCTATAAAAGTCTTCCAACTAAAGCATTTAAAAGGGCACTTTTTGCCCGTAGTTATATATAGGCCGGGAATTTATATAGAGGAGTATTAGTAATAGGTTTGCTAGTAGGAGCTAATACCAGGGGAAGGCTAGCTAGATTTATCTATATAACTTCCTACTAGCTTTTAAGCCTAGGGATTTCTATGTAATTAAATCTAGAGTAATAATTAAGCGGCCTAATGTTGCTTAAGGTGCTCCTTATACAACAGTAGCTTTTATAAATTGTACTTCTTTAGTTTTTAACGTAATAGGTATCTAGTTAAGTTTAAACTTCTTAGTATTAGACTTAGTTTAGGCTGTCTCTATATTCTTAATATGCCCTTTGCTATTAAGTTCCCTGCGCTTTTAAAGTAAGCCTATTTATTCCGGGTAGGAGTTTTATATAAGACTAACCCCCCTTATTGATTAAGGAAATACAAGAACGAAGCCAGCCTTCCCTAGAATTTAGCACTCCTTTATATACCTAGAGAAGATCAATTTTTAAGTTCCGTTTTTTAGGGAGATGGCTATTAAGAAACCGGAGTGCGTAGTTTAGATATGTAATAAAACGAGTAGTATTATTAGTGCGTAAAGCTATAGTATGTCTATAATGCTCCAGATTTATATAAACTACCTATTATAGTAAAGAATAATATATAGTTCGGAGGATACTATTTTTCTCTTTCCTAGCAGTCTTTTATAAATGGTATACGTATATGTTAAACTCTTCCTTAAAGATGCCTAGAATTCTAGCGTCTTTCCACTATTTAAATAAATCGGCATAGTGGATTCCGAGAAAGTCCTATTTAAGTTCTCCCTTTAAGCCTAATATAAGCTTTTTTAACCCTACGCGGTCTACTGGATAATCGCTAGGCTGTAATAAACTATTATAAGATAGAAAGGATACTGTCCTTTAGCTCTTTCTTAGAATTAAGAGTCTTAATTAGTTTAGCTGGCGTTTTAGAATAATATAAGCATTTCGTTTTCCGCTTCGGCTATAGTTTCCCAACGATTATTTCTTTATTAGCTTTAGTAATTATAGCTACCTTTCCCTTCTACCTATTAGCTCTATTAGAAGCTAGAGGTTCCGTAGGCCCTATCTTTAGCTTCTTTCTTAGGGATCTCTTAGAAGCCTTTTTAGCCTAACGTTTCTACAGGGAGCCTATAAAAAGGTTATCCTCTAAAGACGTAGATTTATTAGATTTAGAGTCTACTCCTTACGCCTTAGGTACCTTGCCTCTAATAGAAACAAGCTACGCAGTATCTTCGTATTTAAGCCTTTAACCTCTTTAAAAGGTAATAGTAGAGGTGCTAGGGTAACTGGCTCTGGTGCAGATTCCTCTTCTTTAGTTTTAATAGTTAAGGCTAGTACTAAGAGCTTATAGCCCTGGCTTAGATAATAAACGAGCTTCTACTTCTTAATTAGCTTCTTATTAGTTACCAATCTAAACTTATAGGCGGTAAGAAAGTCTAAGGGTGTTAGGTATAGAGTCTTTAAGATCCCAGCTTTTAAGAGTTTTAAGCAGTTTAGTATTACATTATTAACCATTTCTAACGCATTCTCCCTAGAGATCTAACTTCTTTTTACCTAATAGATAAAGATACGGATACTTTTTAGTGCGTAATATATATAGAAGAGCTTATAGGGAGCTTCCAAAAGCTTATCTCCCTACTCCTTAATTATATCCCGCACCGCCTTAATTTTATTAATTTTATAGGTAATCTTAAAGAGCTTTCTAATGTCCGCAAAGGCGTTCTCCTACTCTTTACTTTCTAAACTTCTTTAAGCTCCCTATCCTTTTCAATCTTAATTATCGCATTTTTTGCAGCTTTAACTATATTATGCTCCTGGTTTAAAGCAGCCTTAAGGATAACTTCTATTATCTGCGCCTTTCCTTAGTATGTAAGGGCTATTAACTAAATAGGAGGCAGAGGCAGCGGCTTTCCTTTTAAACAGAGTTCTATAGTTTTAGGCATTTTTGTAGTAAAATTCCGTGTATATAACGGGCGTATAGATAGCAATTTAAGAGAAGAGTAACAATAGTGCCTTCTTAACGCGAAAGAAAGGTAAATGGGCGCGTATTACTAAATAAGATAGGATAACAGGAAATTAAAATAAAGATCTTATAGTATCTACCAAAAAGGTGAATTAAAAAAGGGTCGTTATATAAAATATTAAGATATTAAGGAACTTTAACCGGCGGTCGAAGTTGTCTAATTAGTTAGATTTTTCTTACTAAGACTTTTATATGACAATAAC
>Ga0307515_10006588_pt1 | contig 23185 bp, 14 predicted proteins | sample 17_EM_MG_FD_194513 | JGI IMG/M metagenome (GOLD analysis project Ga0307515, IMG submission 194513) | Populus trichocarpa ectomycorrhiza microbial communities from riparian zone in the Pacific Northwest, United States - 17_EM | ecosystem: Host-associated > Plants > Roots > Unclassified | place... | reverse complement strand
TGTTGCTTACTAACTTTCTTTCCTGCTCCTTGAATGCTAACAAAATGAATGGAATGGGTTCCTTGATTCTTAAGTCTCGTTTCCTCTTGAACAAGCATGTTGTGCAATTCATGCACATTTCATTTGTTCTTCATAGTATTATAGTTCATTTGAAAAGGACCATAATCAGGAAGTAACGAGTTAATAATAAATTGCACAAGAAAATTCTCATCCATATTCATTCTCAATGACATAAGTCTTGTTGCAATATTTGTCATTTTAATGATATGCTCGTGCATGGTACGAGAACCATCAAACTTTATGGTGGTTAAAGTACCCATTAATGTCATAGCAAGTAGGAGCAAGCAAAAAAATTAAAAAACCGATTAAACCGAGAAAACCGGAAAAAAAATAATCGAAAAAATCAAATTGTGAAAAAAAACCGATTAAACCGATTAAAATTTTGAAAAAACCGACTGGTTCGGTTTTGGTTTTATAAGCCTAAAACCGAAAAAACTGAACCCAAACTGAAAAAAAACCGAGTCAAACTAGTTTTTGTCCTAAAAAACCGAACTGAAACCGGTCGGTTTGAACCGGTTTCGGTTTTTTTTTAAATCGGTTTGGTTACTTTTTTTTATAAAAACCAAACCGAACCGAAAATGATTACCCCTAATAGCAAGTGACTTACCATCAGTTTATAGGAACGCTCTTTCACAAATATCATAAATTCCTTAACAGTTTTAGTTTTAGGAAGAGCAGACTTAATATTATTTGTTATATTTTTTGGTATAAACATTAGGCTCAGTTTGTTTGATCTTTTCCAAGCTTTATGGAAAGATTTTTGTTTGGCACTGCTAGTGTCAGTAATAATAGTGGGTTTCTCAACTTAAAGTGTCAAGTCGAGATTCAAAACACATAGGTAAAATTGGATTTGTTCACACCAATTTAGAAATTAAGCTCATTAAATATAGGAATAGACAAGCATGCGAATGAAGAGAAATATAAATAGATATTGCAAAGATTCATAGAAATACTCAAACATATCTCCTTTGAGCAATGCAACAATATACAAAAAACAAAATCATAATGATGCTAATATAATATATATGCACTAATTAAATGCATTCACTATCTTTAGATATATATAAACATAAATTATAGCACATATTGAATACCAGCAATTATATTTATTAATCATAAAAACTACTAATCAACCTTTGGGTGATCCTACGATGTCTTATAATAATTAATTTTAATTTATTCATAAATAAATAATTATCATGACATTTATAAACATCAAAATTTATAGGTGATTGAAAAGAAAGAATATTGTACAAACTCATTTGTCTTAGTGATTTGACTTCTTTGATGATTAACAACCGATTATAATATAATTTTTAAATTGTAAACATGGTACTTAAAGATAAATATTCTAACATATAGTCATAAATATATCATGTTCTTAATTTTTATCTTAATCATGCTTAAGAACATATAAACAATAATTATTATATATTAGAAATAGACTAAAATGCTAATTATTATAAAGTCTCCATTCCTATACAAATACTACCTATTAATTATTGGAGAACTTATAATTAATTTTGGATCAACACTTTAATCCCTCGACTTAACCACCTGGATTCGACAATTCTCAGTTATGCAGTAATATTGTAGTTTTGTATTTGAATAGCCCCTCGTGGACTCATAGAAATATGGTGGCTATAACATTATTATTATTATTATTATTATTATTATTATTATTGTTTGAAGTTAGGAATCCTAAGTATAATCCAAGAGCCAAAATTCTTTATCTCAATAGCATATTGCATCGTCCTTTTCTGCAACTGTTTCTTTAATTTTATTTGTGTAGGCGCAGGCCTAGCAAATTAGAAAATGCCAGAATATATATATATATATATATATATATATATATATGATCAACTGGAAGCGTCATATATAGCCTAGGTTTGGACCACAGTACCAAAGTATTTTATGTGCGTGCAGTAGTAGTTTTTTAAATTTCTGGGTAGGTTTTTTTTAAAAAAATCCATCATCAATTAATTATAAGAATACAAACAATAATATTCTTTTTATAAATATTCATATACAAAAATCATTGTTAAATAGAAAATTATCACCAAAGCATTTTGTGTGCGTGCAGTAGTAGTTTTTGAAATTTCTAGGTAGGTTTTCTTTTAAAAAAAATCCATCATCAATTATAAGAATACGTACAAACAATAATATTCTTTTTATAAATATTCATATACAAAAATCATTATTAAATAGAAAATTATTTCTCAAAGTTGACTTTAGAATGAATATTTCATTCAAACATTTAATAGCTTATTATTTTATTTATGTAGGTCACACATCTTATATTAACTTGTCTTTTTGAAAATAGGATCTATCATGTTACATTCCATGTGTGAATGCATCTCATAAACAAGTGGAAATCAGCTAAATGCCATTTGATTTGATTAAAAGTAGTAGATGCTGCTATGATAATGAAACATGACTTCACATTGCTTGACCTAACCTTATAAAAGTATCAAAGAAATTAAGAAACACAAAGAGACTTACAAAAATATATATTACAGAGAATTAAGGGCTTTTTGCTGCAGCAATGGATGCCCCCGCATATGAACAAGTTTCACCAGCAGTTCCTTCATGGCTAAACAAAGGAGACAATGCATGGCAAATGATAGCATCAATTCTAGTTGCCACCCAGAGCATGCCAGGGCTTGTCATACTCTATGCCAGCATAGTCAAGAAGAAATGGGCTGTAAACTCTGCCTTCATGGCCCTCTACGCCTTTGCTGCTGTCCTCATTTGCTGGGTGCTTTTATGCTACCGAATGGCCTTCGGCGATGAACTCCTCCCCTTCTGGGGCAAGGGTGCTCCAGCTTTAGGCCAAAAGTATCTAATAGCCCAAGCCAGGATCCCTGAAAGTACGCATACACATGAAGATGGAACAAGGGAAACTGTTGCGCCTTTGTATCCAATGGCCACACTTGTGTACTTCCAATTTACTTTTGCTGCTATTACCCTCATTTTGCTTGCTGGTTCTGTTCTCGGCCGCATGAATATTAAAGCTTGGATGGCTTTTGTCCCTCTATGGCTCATATTCTCCTACACTGTTGGTGCTTTTAGTCTATGGGGCGGTGGATTTCTTTATCATTGGGGTGTCATTGATTACTCCGGCGGCTATGTTATTCACCTCTCCTCTGGAATTGCAGGGTTGACAGCAGCTTATTGGGTATTTTAAATCATTCCCTTTCCTAAATAAAAAACAAATTGGAGTTTTTTAGACTCTATATTTCACTCTTGCAGCCATGATGCTAACCTGTTGAAAGTGACACAGGTCGGACCGAGGCTAAAAAGTGACAGGGAGAGATTTCCTCCTAACAATGTGTTGCTGATGCTTGCGGGTGCTGGCCTATTGTGGATGGGCTGGTCAGGATTCAATGGCGGTGCACCCTATGCAGCAAATATCGATGCTTCGATGGCGATGTTGAACACTAATGTATGTGCAGCAACAAGTCTGCTTGTATGGACATCTCTGGATGTTGTATACTTTGGTAAGCCATCGGTGATAGGAGCTGTCCAGGGCATGATGACAGGACTAGTTTGCATCACTCCAGGAGCAGGTTGGTGCCTTTTTTTTGGGTCTGTATCACAGCGATGTTAGCATTACTTTACTTATTAAATCTATGAATGGTGTTTATGCAGGACTGGTTCAATCTTGGGCGGCTATAGTGATGGGAATACTTTCTGGTAGCATTCCATGGGTGTCTATGATGATACTGCACAAGAAATTTGCCCTGCTTCAAAAGGTATCGTCACTTTCCAATTTTGTTGCTTCTCCTAGAAATGCACGAGTCTAACAGAATTCTAATCTATTATTACATCTTTTCCCACCTCCAATCTAACGAGAATCTTGGGGTTTTGCCCTAACTAGGAGACTTAAGGAAAGAGGGGAAAATTGCAGTTAAGATATGCTAGGTAGTTCCCCAACAGAACTCAAGAGTATACCATCAAGCCATTCAACTTTTTCATGATTTTTTCCTCAATGGATTAACAAACTTAAATGGAGATGATAATTCTTCAACTCTTATATGGGTGGATGATGACTTCATGACCAAGTCCTCATCTTGGGCCAAAATATTCTCTTAGAACTTGCAGCATTTTCATTACCATGTCTTCATTTAATACTTCTTCTATCCTTGTTCTTTGCCAATATAATTCCATTTATCATTCTTATGATTTCACCATCAAAACTTATCTGTAAACCTTGAAATTATGTGATGAATGACTATAACAACACTGTGCCATCCTTCCAAGTATTCGCTTGATTTCCCATCCACCTATTTTGGATCTTATTATTCATCCTGAACAATCTGCCTTGTCAGGCAGAGTCCTACAACATAATGAAAAACATTAATTACAGTCAAAGATGAGAACATAACTTTGAATACAACTATAATTGAAAAACAAGACGACAACGTTATCAGAGTCCTGTTTTTATGTTTGATTGCTAAGGTAACAAGGATAATCATGGACTATTTACCGATTAGTATATAATAAAGTCCATAAATAAACTTTTTCCAATTGTGTGGTAAATTTTACAGGTGGATGATACGCTAGGTGTCTTTCACACACATGCAGTAGCTGGGCTCTTGGGTGGACTTCTAACTGGTCTTTTAGCAGAGCCAGAACTCTGTGACCTTATACTGCAAGTGAATACAAGGGGTGCTTTTTATGGTGGAAATGGCGGGGTGCAATTCTTGAAGCAAATGGTTGCAGCCCTTTTTGTTATAGGTTGGAACATAGTGTCAACAACGCTAATCCTTCTATTTATAAGGTTGTTTATACCATTGAGAATGCCTGAGGAGCAACTTGCAATAGGAGATGATGCAGTTCATGGAGAGGAAGCTTATGCTTTATGGGGTGATGGAGAAAAATATGATCCGTCTAAGCACGGTAGGATTACCTCCTTGTTTGGAGAGGAAACAACACAGTCTCCGTATGTCAATGGCGCAAGAGGTGTAACCATAAATTTGTAAGCTAGATGCCTGCATACACCAGCATACTTAGAGCATTTGATTTCTTTGTATATATTAGTCCATAGTCTGATTTGTAAGTAGAATTTTGATGTTTCTAAATTGTGTTGCCTATTTCTAGAGTTGCATAACAGCTTAATTAATGTGAGTAAGAGGACAATAACAGATGAACGAGGATGATTTCCAGAGAGAATTATTTTTCTCCGTTATTATTATTTAGTTTATGAAATTAATAAAAAAAAAATTTCTAGTTTGTTTAAGATTTTTATTGATGTTACCTTATTTTTAGACTTTCTGGACTAATCGGAGTTATAAACCTTTTAGAGAAGTGGACTAATCGGAGTTATTTATTCAGTAATAAAAATACGAATTAGAGTTTTATATGACAATGCTATTCAGTTTTAATTTTGTTTTTCTAACCTTTTTTTTTTTTTTTTGTTTCCGTCTATGTTAGTTGGTATAATAATATAATGATCCATTTCATTATTTGTTTGTTAAGTGTTGCTAAGTAACCATTGTTGGAAGAGGTCATGGAATAAGATTTAGGGGATGAGTAGGTTCCCTTCACCGAAGAGATGTCCATGAAATAATATGATATTTTCCTTAGTTAATTTTATGTTTTTTTATTTTTGTTTTTGTATTTTGTATTATAAAGTTTTTCTAGTTTTTTTTTTCTATTTAAAGAAAATAGTTTTCCTGCAAACCTTTGGGAAAAATTTACAAAATTAATGAGGAAAAATTTTACTAAGTGAGTGAAATGAATATTTAACTCGGGTGATGATAGATGGGAGAAATTAAAATATATGTGTTTACAGAATAAGAAAATAATTTCGAGAAAAAATAAGGGAAATGGGGAATAAAAGTTAAGAAGAGAACTACATGAAAAAGTGTTGGTGAAAACCGCGATTAAAAATTGATAATGTTATCGTGAAACGATAATAAGTCTGTAGATGAAATAAATGATGAAAAAGAAAAATAAAATGATCTCGTCTACACCACCAATTGGGTCTAATATAAGGTCAAAATTAAAGAGGATCAAAAAAGAAGTTAATAGGCTAAGTTTAGAGGTTCAGATTAAAAAGGATCAAATCTGTAACACTAGACTTTTGGCTACTAATTCATCTGGATGAGAGAGAACGACGTGTTGGAAGTTGGGCTTGGAATCAGATTTGGGTTGTAATTCCAATATTGTCCAATTTAACAATATCAAGTATAATTCTCGATCTGACCATTGGAACAGACTGAACTTTTATACGGAGTCTCCTGACATATTGTTATACCTCATGTTAGAATTTTAAGGCAATTAGAGTTTGGCAAGGCCTTATAAAAATGTTGAAAGTTCGACTGAAATACAGGAAAATAAAACATGTGCAAAGTAAAGGGGTAAAAAAGACTTTAGCCAAAAACCCATCCCACCATCCTCTTTATATTCTGGCATGGGCTCTTGGAAAAGAGGAAAAGAAAGAAAAAAGAGAGAAAAGCTAAGTTAAACACTAAAATCTTTGAAAGGGGGTATGAAATTGGATCCTATACAAAATTATGATTTGACATAAAATCTAGATTGGTTACAATTTCAAGCTCATTTTATCACCATGTAAGGAGTTCTAGACTTGATTATACAAGCTTAAATGAATACGAATGGAATTGATGCTTGATTTCATGAATTTGAGTTGGGATATTGAATGAAAATTTGAAAAAAAAGTGAGATTGTTATATTGTTGTGATTGGGATGGAATAGAATGATAATGTTTTGGATTGATGAGCAATTGAAGAAGAAAATTGGGTGTTCTTCCATAGGTTAAGGCCGGCTATTAAAGGGAAACTTAGGGAGGTTTAGAAAGTTGATTTTCTTGTGTTATTAGATGTAGTATTGATGATATGAATTCTTGAGAATTATTTATATTGTGCTTGAGTTATGTTTTGATGTTGAAAAGGTATAGGTATAGTTAAAATTTATGTGAAAGGGTAAAGTGAGTGCAAGTGATTAGAGATGAATTTAAATGGGATTTTTGGTATGTTGGGTGAGAATAAAGAAATTATGTATGATTGCAATTTAAGCACCTTAGACATTATAGATATAAATTAATATGGTGAAATCATGTTAATTCAGGAGAGATAGGATCTTAGGCAAGTGGAACAGGATCATCTCGAGTAGTACGTAGGTGTTATTTACTACACTTAAATTTTAAAATTATTTTAATGTTTAATTTCAATATTTCTGGTTATTAGATGTGTTATCATTATTATGAAAGAAGGAATAAAGTAGATGATAATGATGTGAATTATTGAAGTTTGTTGGATTTATTGGCATCTGTGAAAGGATAGCCGAATTGTTGACAATCAGAAAGATTGTCGGATTTATTGGAATTCGTGGAAGGATTGCCAGATTGATGATAATTAGAAGGATTGTTGGATTTATTGGCATTCGTGAGGGAATTACTAGATTGTTGACAATTAGAAAGATTGTCAAATTTATTAGCATCCATGAGGGGATAGCTGAATTGTTGACAATTAGAAGGATTGTCAGATTTATCAGCTTTCATGAGGGAATTGCTGGATTGTTGATCATCAGAAGGATTGTCGGATTTATTAGTATTCGTGTGAGGATAGTCAACTAGTAGTAATAGGTGTCATAGAGTTTAACTTAGTTGATCAGGTCGTCGGTGTCACGAAATCGACTAAGTCAACTCCTATTTAGTTTGACATGAAACTCGGCCCGAACTAGGTCCTAGATTGGCGGTTACCAGGTTGACTTGCTGGGTAGGTCAACTCGGGTTTAATAACATTGCTTCCAAGGAAGCTGCCAACATGAACCATAGGACCAAGACCCAAAAAAAATCATCATATTAAAATTAAGATTATGGTTTCAAAACTGAAACATAGTGTGGAGAATGACACAAATGGTGGATTACTCATTTGGAAGTGTGGTATTTTTTATTTTTTTATGTTTTTCAAAAATATGTTTTTCTTGAAAAGGTATTAAATTAATATTATTTTTTATGATTTTGATGTATTAATATCAAAAAAAAAATTTTAATATATTTTCAAGCGAAAAAACTTTTAAAAAACACTATGCATGACAATACTAAACACGCACTTAAAACAGTGGCTCTCCTAGTCCATCGAAATTAGCCTCCCTTTGTACTCATGCATGCACACATACGTATATGTATGTACAACAAGATCCCAAAAAAAAATTGTCAAACATATTTTCACACCATGTGGACCTGCTAACCTCTCACCAATGACAATTACATCTATGTTTCATGTGCAAATTTTTCCACATGCAAACCCCAGCATCTCCGGTGCATCAGGAAAAACATAGTTACTAGAGCCCACATCATCGTTGACTCCACATGTCTTCGTTTACTTGGCCTTGATCTGAGATTCTTCCACAATGTTAAAGAGTCTGTTCATGACCAATGTAAGCATCCTATGCTACAACAGCATGGGAGTTTCCCATGATTGGGCGAGCACCATTCTTCTTCCAGTTTCCGGCCCATCTAAACATATGTATTCCCTGACTTGGTGGTGTAAATGAACTTTGTTGATCTCTCACCGGATGGACCAAGACGGCAGGAAGACAGGAAGAGTTCCCATCAAATAATCTCTTAATGGCTCTGGCTGGGGGTGGTATTTTTTGGAGGAAATTCGTTTACCGCTGGATTCCTCCCTTGCAGTTCTCATCACACATCTGTGCAGCCACCAGTATCCTTGTCTGGACCTGCTGGGATGTCCTCTTTTTCAAAAAGCCGTCTGTGATTGGAGCCATTCAAGGAATGATAACAGGGTTGGTGCGCAAAACTCCAGCTGCAGGGGAGGACCCTTCCGATTAAAAATCTAAATTGATCAAACCTTCATCTATACTAGCTCACTCTTCATTGCCAATTTCCTTCCACAGGTCTTGTTCAGGGCTGGGCAGCACTGGTGATGGGTATAACATCTGGAACCATACCCTAGTACACCATGATGCGTCTGAGCAAGAAGCTGCCACTGCTGCAGAAAGTTGATGATACCCTTGGTGAAGAAACCTATGCTCTAGTTGGACAAAGACAAGGGAGAATCTACAAATAATAGTGGCAACCTTGATGGTGTTGAGCTCCAGCGTCCCTGGGTTTAGTTTGAGAAAGGAAGCAGTACGCAAAATATCAGTTGTCACGGACAAATATTAAACCATGAAATAGAAATTCGAGTTTGTAAGAATCTTCAAAAATTGATGGATCTTCAAGCAACTGTAAGTCCTTTAAGTTCTAAAGTTTCTAAGCCGAGAAACAAAAAAAACAAAAGAAAAAGCTTATAATTAAGTAGCAAAATCGAGGATACAATGTTTACTAAATGTTAAATTTTATATATCACACATTTCTGGAGAATGGAATAATCAAGGAGGTTGTTGTAAACTACTCAAGCCTTTCCCAATCCTGAGTAATTCTTGTTGAAGATGGGATTGAGGGTGGGGGACTTGAGCTTCCCGATCCAGAGTCGAAGGTTTCCCACTCAGTTGTCACTGACGCATTGCCACTATTGCCCAATGGCTTGGGATTTCTTGCCTTCAGGCTGTCTAATATCTCATGGAAATTCTGGACACGACGAACCTGTTGAAGGGAGCTATTAGTTGATGCAACAGCATTTAGGACAAATGCAAACCTCAATTGTAAATCTAAAAAGCTAGTTAATGAGAACGATATACATATATATATATATATATATATATATATATATATATATAGACACACACTAACGCACAAAGGTTAGATCACTGTGTTTCATGGCCTTAAAGGAGGGAGGGGCCAGGACATGCAAAATAATTTATAAAAGAGAATGCATGCGGTCCAAAGAAGTAGAGAACAAGCATGCATTGATACGTTACAAGGCCTCCTGCAATTATGACATTACTCACATCAGAGAATGTGGTAAATCAGAAAAATCAAGAAAGTTTCAGAGACTTTTGGAAGAGAAGCTGCCGTGAAGTAGAAGATGATTATACACCTTTAAACAAATAACCCCTCCACCACACACAAACAGAGAAAAAACTAGAGTGAGGGGTTTTTTAGTAAGAAAGAGGTTGTTTTAGGCCCAGAAACAGTTCTATACATGCTTCCATCCCACAAATCCCTGCACCACAAGGTCCTTTATGTAGTCAGTACGAAGACTTAGAAGCCCTATTTACTTTACCAGAGCAAGAGTTCAACATTGTTGTCTCTAGCACGCTAATCCATAGCCAGCACTACTTTCCTCCATTATTCATCAGCTTTGGTGGCATGGGCAACTTAACATTTTAAAACCACCAATGCTCTTGAAAATGTAACCCGTTATGCAAAACATATGGATTTACAACTCAAATGACAGGGAGCATTTTAATGTGACACAAGGATCGCAAACCCATAAACTTGATAGTGATTAGCAATTCAACATGTAAACAGAAAAGAAAAGAGAAAAGAAAGAATAGGATAGACCCTCCACCCCAACCCCCAACCCCAACAACTGCCCTGTTTTTTTTCTAACACAGTCTCTGTTTTTCCTTCTTTTTTTATGTTCTCTGCCTCTATCTATATACCACCTCTACTTCCACTCTTTGTTTCTTCAAATCGAATAATGACAAATGGAGATATATTGAACAGAGAAAAGAAATTATCTGGGTTCATGGTTTTTCTCTAAGCATTAAGCTATATATAATTTAATTTTATTGAGCTATTAGAAACTAATTCGGCACTACTTTGTTTCTCTTTCTAGCAAGCATGATTTTTTAACAAATCATTATTTAATCGGAGTTTTGAGAATCTTGCACTCGTCTTTAATTCTGAATTATTTGGAATCATTATGTTTACTACTGATTTCTTTAACCAATCTTTGTTTTCTTTACTAATTTTAATGTTCAGAGTACAATTTATATTGATCACAAACAACAGTCATGACAAAATCAAGCATCTTATTATTAAAATAAAGTAATTGGTTGAGAAAGAAAACTCAATCTATATGAGACCTATGTATTCCAACTCCTACATTTTAATCATAATTTGCACAAATTTTGAAGGTAATTTCGCATCTACATTTTGTTTATGACCATTTCATGCACATCTATCCTCACGTAAAATCACAGAATTCTACAATTGGAGTTTACAAACTGAGATTATAGACCTTCAGGCCACACATAAAAATGAGTTTCTAAGAACATTGAATCTCGAGTTTATCAGATAGAAAATCTTCCATCTTCAATATAGCATGCACATGCTACACTCAGGAGCACTTATTAGTTAAAACTCAAACAAAGCACAATTCATCTATTCTACAATGCGACAAGCAGATATAGAGAAAATCAAGTTCAACAACACAAACACAAACCTCAGCCTTTCGCTGCACCCGTGCTTCCCCTTCCGCCTCAATAGCATCCAATTTCAGCAACTGCCTCATGAGCAACTCCGAAAAAACACCAAATTCATCCTCCGAAACCCTAGTCCCGCCACTCACAGCCACTTCCAAAGCACCCACCTAAAAATCCAAAACACACAAAAATCACCACAACAATTAACAATAACAATAAAAAATCACAACACATACACAACTAACAATAACTCACTCTTTCCGCAAGCTTATCAATCTCCTTCCTCGTTTCGTCAATAGCTCGAAAGGCCTTCGACATCTCCTTATCGTTTCCCTTCACGTCCTCCACATTTTCCTGCATTGTCGCCGTTGATGTGTCCTCGCCTTCCTTCATCTCCTTCCTCGCCACGTCCTCCAAAACCAAAATCTTGGAGTTATCCCTCACGCCTGCCTCCTGCAAATTCTCTCCGTCCTCCTTTTCGTTTCCTCTGAACAAAATCCTCTGCTTTTCCGATTCCAAACCGGTTTGCTGTTCGATTACCTTTTTAACATGCCCTAATTAAAAGGAAATTTATTTAATTATCACTCCAAAATCTTCTAAATTAAAGCATTTTAATGGAGAAAATAAATACTAATAAAAATAAAAATGGAGAAAAATAGGAGAAATTACCGAAAGTGGAATGAGCAGGGACATGGAGTTCGAGGTGGGAGGGACCGTGAGAGACGTTGATTTTGATCAAGTTATGATTAAACTGTCTCCCTCCATGATTAATTTCTTCATTTTTTGAACTCATTGAATTAATTATAAAAAATTAATTGAGCAGGAAAGGACGGAGGCCTTCTTTTTTTCTCAATTCAGGGGGAAGATAAACGGTTGGTCGGTTTCAATGGATGGAGACTCCGTCCGAAGAGATTTTTTTATATATAAATAAATAAATATTTTTGCATTCGAGATATATATTTAGTACATATACTTTTGATGTTTTCAGATAAGTACCTGCTGCACCTTATTTTGATACCCAAAATATTCTAATACTAGCTATTTAACGCACGGGCACGGCTTGTAAAGTTTTTTTCAAAAAGCCTATTCTGAAGTGTTTTTAATATAAAAAAAATATGTGCAAATATCTAATTGAATAAATTTGATAATCATCTCTATAAAAAACCAGAAAAAAAAAATCGTTAACAATAATTAAAAAAAATAAAAAAATTAAAAGATGAATATAGATCAAGAAATTTAATCATACGAAATGAGAAATTTATTTGATTGTGTTTACTGAATTTGTTTATTAAATTGGCAAAAGATAATAGAAATAAAAACACAAATGAAACCGGTTAAATAAACCTATGCTCTAAAAAAATTACGCAAGGTCAAACATATTGGGAATATTATTTAAAAATAATTATTTTTTATTTTGAAAAATAATGTTCATTTGTATAAAACAAGAAAAATATTTAGATGAATTAGAATAATATCTTCAAAAATTGAATACAAAAAAATAATTTAAAAAAATATATATTAAAAAATTACTTAAAAACATGACATAAATCATAAGACCGAGATAAACTCATAGAAAATAAATTGAAGATAATAAAAAAATCAATATTTAAAAAAAACTAATGTATAATGATAATATTGTAAAGGAAAATGAGAAACAAAATGGGGGGGGGGAACAAACAAGATTAACTTTTTAAATTCATGATCCAGGTTATTAGATCGGAAGCACTACAAATAAAAAAAAAATGTAAAGCTCAATCCCCAACAAATCAAATGTCGAAAGATAAAATCCGGAAAAAAAATCAATTAAACAAAATGATCTAAAAAAAATATAATGAAAAAAATGAGGGTGAAAATCAAAATAAAAAATAAATTAGAGGACAAACTAAAATTTTCAGTTTGAGGGTTAAATTGAAACAAAAAATAACCTTGACAAAAGGAGAAACAAATAAAAAGAAAGAAGGTCAAATTGGAAAAAATAAAACAATATAAACTTTGATTGAAGGATGAAATTCAAAATCAGTAAAACTTTAACAAAAGGGTTGAGGAAAAAAATAAAATAATAAGGACCAAAATGAAAAAAATATCATATGAGAAATTGTAATTGAATGACTAAATTAAAAACAAACAAAACTTTTATAAAATGGATAAGAATAAAAATAAGAAATCAAAAGAATAAGGATTGAAATTGAAATACCAAAAACAAAAAGGAAAAATCTGTATTTTTCCTAGCATGAGAGAGAAAAGAAAGGGGAAAAAAAGAAACAGTTACCGGTAACAAACCACACATCATTCGCCGTCATGCACCACACCAGGAGAAAGAGGACATGTCAGCGCATCCAAAGATATAATAGAAGGTCAAGTTTGGTCATCGAGCGGCGTTTCACGCGCTACTCGAATGACGTGAATGTCACCCATGCGCTAGCGTGTAATGAGCATGCACTAGTAGATTTTCAGGAAAAAAAAAAACCAAAACACCCCTCATTACAATGAAAATTACAAATAAACTTGTATGAAATGACAAAAAAACCCTAAATGCATATCTTATTTTTTGTCTTTCTAAGGGAAAAGTCATATTTCAATTGTAGCCTTAGAAGGGAAAAACAAAAAAAAATCATTGGTCAACAGCTCTATTATTTTTTTATCTGGAGTAAAAAAATATTTTTACTATTTTAAAGTTTTTAGAAAGATAAAAAAATTCTTGGTCAACAGTTTTAAATTTTATTAAATTTGAGGGTAAAATCATATTTTTACTATGTAAAAATTTTTAAAAAAACTAACATAAGCCCAAACAATCTTTTAATAACTAATGAGCCTCTAGAAAAAAACCAAACTACCTTTATCACAAAAACTTCTATTATTTTCACTTAAAGATAAAATAATAATTTCACTGTAGTAGTTCATTCATGTTAATTAGAATTTGTAATTATCCTCCTACAAATTTGTCAAATTGATTCAAAATTGCATCAATTAAATTTTAATTTGTGAATCCATTGGATAAAAAATAATGGTGAAATATTAAACATAAAAAGGATAAAAATTTTAAATAGAAAATATATTATTTCAAGTGATAAAAGATGTGACAGTGGCCTTTTGCTTTATGCAAGAGAAGTAGATGAAAATAGTAATTATTTTTTAAAATATTTTTTTGTTTAAAAATATATTAAAATAATAAATTTTTTATTTTTTAAAATCCATGCACATCAAAATAATTTAAAAACACTAAAAAAATTAATTTTAAATAAAAAATAAAATTTTAAAAAACTCATTAAAAATGTTTTGTTAAACAACCCTAAGAGATTTGAGTGGTGGCATAACCCCTAAATTCCTTTAATGATGGCAATTAGATCCTTGTTTGTATCATGGTTGATATTTTATTATTATTATTAATGTGGGTGTTCGGGTTAGCTTACATATATCTCGATTAATCTTATGAGCTCTAAAGTTAATGATCATATAAGTCTTTAGTAGTCTTAAAATTTATAGTACTCAAAGTTATATTTTTCAAAAAAAATTTAAGAACTTAAATTATACTTTTTCGAATTGTATCATGATTGACACTTGACACAGGGAATTAGAGAGAATCCTTTACTATAATTCCAATTGGACCGATGTCATGTGAAATTCGAATTAGGCAGACCGATCAACCTGGTAAAAAAGGATGGAGGATGACGGAAATCGAGGAATCGACGGCAAAAATATGATATGGGTTTTCTTATATTCTTTTAGGGTTTTTATCTTTCCAGCATCCATGAGTTCTTGCTAGCAAAATTATAAAACCCGGATAAAATGATCTGAAATCTTAAGCCACCTAGCTCTTCGCCTGAGAAAAGTTTCAAAAAATACAATTGACTAAATTTTTTTAACATGATTTAATATAATCCTTATGAAAACTCCATTTAATTTTTTTTAAGAAAAAATCTTTAAAAAATATTACTTTAATTTTTTCAAAAAAATAACCCATGACATCATTGCAAAAGAAAAAAAAAAGCCATACGTTAGACAATCATGGAATTCGAAGAGACCAGTCAATAAAAACAGGCATTCGTAAGCAATACCTTATTCTCCCCGAGGGTACCTCAGAATATGGTACATGACAGTCTAACAGCTTGTAATAAGAAATGTGATCAAAGAAAAGCTCAAAATGAGAAGAAGCTTCTAAGGCAAACAAGGTTCTTGAAATCACTGCTGTAAGAACAATCCCAAACCATACGAGAACAGCCAAGAGCATTAAAAGACATCACCAAGAGCAGCTGACACTGCAGCAGAAGGCTTCTTTATCGTTTCCTGTGTCTTTCATCCCTTTCACTACTCCTGCGTCGCTTCCTGTGTCTTTCATCCCTTTCACTGCTCCTGTGTCGCTTCTTGTGTCTTTCATCCCTTTCACTACTCCTGTGTTGCTTCCTACGACGTCTTTCATCCTCATCAGAACTTGGTGAATCTGACTCTGATTCGGAACTGCTGGAATCTGAATCAGATGAACCAGAACTTTCAGATTCGTCATCTGATCCAGATTCTGATTCTGGCAATTGTTCTTGTTGTTGCATGATCATCCTAGGCATATTCTTCAAGTACTCGCGCAAATTTTCTGTTATACCACCAAGCCCAATTGATGTGAAGAAGTTGATGGCAAACCTCGTGTTCTTGGGGTTATCTTTTGGAAAAATTGAATCAAATGAGTCTCGCATGGTTGGATCTGTGAGGCGCTCATTCAGTGTTCGTATACCAAGATGCTCTGACAATTCCTGCACCAGACATGACAACACTGAAATCAATAACTTAATCAAAAGGAAAAGTTCCGTACATATACCATAATGTTCAATTAAAGAATATTTCCTTTAGCCTTTATTTATCCGTTAAATGCTTTCTGAACAAAAAAAAAATAACTTGCAAGGTAGAACATTTGCATTGCCAACTGACATTTCCTCGATGGTTGGTTATATCACCAGGGTCATCAGTTATTTGAAGGCAGTTCACAGAAAACAAGGTTCTTGATCAAATTTATGCAGCAGCTTGTGAGAGTAGCTAACATTTAACATTATGCAAACCAACACACCGCATTGTCCCATCTTGTAGATGGAAACCCAGATGCATAATATTGCAAAACTTAAAACTAAGGAAACAGAAACAACTAAGAATGATATAAAAGTAGGTCTCTCTAATCACCTGGAAGAGAATCTTGATAAAAATACGGGATGAAGAAGTTGTATCCTCCTCAGTCAATCGTATGTAGGCTAAAACATGCCAAGGCAATGCATCCGTGCCAAGTAAATGGGCAAAAAACTTGGCCACATTGCGCAGCTTATTTGTTTCAAGACGATGAATCATCGAGTACTGTTGAACAAAGGACTTCTCAAAATTTTCCTGGTGCACTTTGTTGATCATACAGAATCGCTGCCCCAAAAGACCGTAATAACGAAGATATGTCCTCTCTTGACTGCAGCATTCCAAGAGCATAATGCACAGCTCCATCTACACAAACCAAATGAAGAAAATGACTAAAGTGAAACAACATCCAACATAATAGAACTGACAAGTTAGTGTTTCTCGAAAAGAAACAAAATTCTAAGTCGTTAATTCTTAAGTGTGGCTAGAATTTATATCTTTCTATAACCAATGTAAAAGCCCATGAGACAGATCTCAGCAGTGGATGATGGAGTGAAAAGTGACTTGTTTCAGCCAAATTATGAATAGTCAAAGACTGCTTTGTTGATTTTACACGGATTATAATTAACATTGAAACTCAGGGACTTGGAGATAAATAATAAAAAATATGAAGCAAAAGCTTAAGCAGGAAATCTAGCACACATGAAGGAAAATGAAAAATAAAAACATACTTTAAGACAGAAAGTCAATCAACTGGCCAGCATAATACAATGCATTAAGCTAGAAATACTCAAATAGTCCCCAAGCAACCAGAAAAAAGAAAAATGTACCCACGGAACTCAGCTTCAGCAACATCAAGTTGCAGCGCCAGCTACAGTAACTTGAAAATGCTGTCCTAAAAAACTATTGGATCCACCAAATATATAACAACTCTCAAGATTATTGCACTAAGGGGACCAAATCACAAACATTGACAGTTAACAAAATAGTTCTAAATTAGTGGAAAGCCAGTAACACAAGGAAATGAATTGCAAATATGCCACTGAGTCAGAGTTTTTATGGCTCACCTCTTGTCCCGGCTCTAGTTTAATTTTCAGTAGTTTGTGGCCAGCCTCCTCAAAATCTACACTGGACATTATTGTCAGATAGATTGTTCTCCGAAGGTTTATAAGGTTTGTTTCTGTCTGATCATCTATTCGCATCTGCTCTTCATCTTCTTCCTCGGATTCATCTTCGTCATCGTCATCGTCATCCTCCTCATCACCAGAAGCTGCATCAGAACCATCTTCGTCCTCAGACTCCTCACCAAGAAGGCTTTTCTTCAATTCTTCATAGCGCTTCTCATTCTCCAGGAAATTAGGATCTGGTTTGAAGACATCTGAAGAAGAACAAACAAAAAAGATTCACAACCATATATACAAGAATAGATAATCAATCAATCTGTGAAAGACAACTCAGTGTCCTGGACATACCAAGAGTGATCTCTGCAACTATGTCCTCTGAAAGAGATATCTCATGAGTTAACTGGTCTTCCTGGTCTACAAGGTCCAATTCTGGACGAACAGCAGGGTACCCCTGCAAATGAAATTCACCGAAAGGTTGTTCAGCCCACACTTGCCTTATTGAACAATGAACAAATATTCCGGTGAATAATATATCACAGAAAAATATAAGACACAAGAATGCACCTGAAATTTCGCTTTTCTTATAGCAAAAAGGCCTTCAATTAAAAATTGAACCCTCTTGTCTATCTCTCCTTCATGAAGAATTCCACGAAATCGCTCAAAAGCTCCTGTAAAATCACAACACCATAAATAAAAGACTGTAAAAGAGATAAAGGAATGTCATACAACCAGATGCATTTCCTCCCAAAAAAAATGTTTAAAGCAAACCATTAATGGCAAACCCATCAAACAATAAGAACCGAAATTCCAAGGCGTTGAATACCCAACGCAAAATAAGCCACTAAAGCTCCAAACCATATGTTTTCTTAAATAGAACAACAAACTTCAACGTGTAATTTTCAGCTGAAAGAAACAACTTTGCACTATTACCCAATTCATTATCAATCCAGCACATGTCATTGGTAAAGCTACTGGCCACTACGAATGTGGAATGGCAATGTCTCTTTCAAAAAGTACATGATGCAGCCATAGGTTGGTATGATCATGCTGTTATCTAACCTAGGTCAGTATAAAATGAAAACAATGTATAGTTCTAATACAGATGTCATAGTTGTGCCAGAAACCTTACATATAACTAGATATCTAAGGGAGAAGGGAAAGATTCCTTCAAAAAATGTTCATTATGTAAACAAGAAGAGAATTAGTTTTGAACATATTGATATCTTGCCTGTGTCTAAAAAGAGTTATATTAGGAAAGGAGGTCCATGGCACCTATAGAAATGATAAGCAAGCATGATGTCCCCTTTATATAACTTTACATTTCAAAACCTAAAAATAAATGGAACATCATTCCAAATACAGTGAAAATATTAGTCAAATCCTCTGATGGATTGGTGAATGAAAACAAGCCACTGTCAATTGCAGACAGGGATCCCTGAGTTCCACTAAAATACCAACTAAGAGACAGGGTAACCTAATTACAAATATAATCACAAGATGAAGACTAAAAAATCCTAAGAAGAGAGCTATATAGTCCCTAGTCAAACAAGCATATTAAAAGAATTCTGAACAAATGCATATATATGCAGAGCAGTATTTTTACCATCTAAGCCTTTTGGCGACACATCCTGAAGCATTGATCCACATTCTGTGACAAACCCCACAGCCACCTCAACACTGTCGTCAGTGGGATTTTCCAGCAAAACAGCAAGGAGTTCTAGAGCAATAATCTCATGAGCTACTTGCTGGTTTACAAGATGTGCTATAAATTTAACAGCAGCTAACAATTGAGGCTGTAAATATAATAAACAGGTGAAGACAATCAAAAGCAACTCAAAGTATTAACAAATGTTCACAAAAGCAAAAATCCTCCCAGTGAAGTGAGTACGTGCAAACACATACCTTGTCATTCCGTTTGAAGGCTCTCTTTAGCTGCAGAACTATCCTTCTCAACAGAAGATCACCCACCTCAGGGAACTTGGTGTTGACAACAGCAACCAGTGCAGCAAAAACATCAGTGAATCTTGAAGATGCCATCTGTGACTTCATACAAGACCGGCAAAAAAGTCCCCTTCCCCGTATCAAATTCTCGGAAAACAGTTCTGGGATGATATTCTTTATATTAGAAGCATTAACCTTGTTCACAAGTCCATTAATACTCTTACGTAGTGCATCCCAAGTCAGCCTTTGGTACTCAGTACTACTTTTGTCTTCAACCTCTTTCATCATCCTCGCCAACCTAAATGGAGGAATATAAACCCCACCGGTCTTACCCAAAATCGAAGCATCGGCACCCCCATTTCCTTCTTCCGCTGCCATTTCTCTCCTAGGTTTCGACTCTTCAGCAGTCCTGCTACGACCCTCCTCTTTCTCCTTCAAATTCTCTGCTTCTTTTCCCATCTTATTCCTCTCCTTACCTCTCCCATTCCGTCTATCACCACCATCATCATAATCTCTATCTATACGCCTCCTATCCCTATTCCTATCTTGCTCCGATTTTGTTCTCACCCCACTATCATCCTCATCATCTAAAGCCCGATGCCTTTCATGCCTGTCCCTCCTTCTATAACTATCCTCAATTTCTCTCCTTCTATGCCCATTCTCAAACCGATCATTTCTCTCTCTTTCTCTCCTCTCCCTCTTCTTCCTCCTATCATCCTCTTCATCAGAACTCCTACTAACCCTTTCCTTTTCCTTCTCCTTCTCCCGATTCTCTCGCCGCCCCTCATGACTTCTATTTTTCTCCACCAACTCTCCTTCTTCCTCAGAACTCTCCTTAACTTCCTTCCTCTCTCGACTAAATATCTCCTCATCTCTAGCCCTATCGATAAGCTTACTCCTTTCACCGCGCTTATCTTGTTTTTTCTCTAATGATTCATCACTTCCAGCCCTATCGATAAGCTTACTCCTTTCACCGCGCTTATCTTGTTTTTTCTCTAATGATTCATCACTTCCAGCCCTATCGAGAAGCTTACTCCGTTCACCGCGCTTATCTTGTTTTTTCTCTAATGATTCATCACTTCCAGCCCTATCGCGACGCCTACTACGTTCGTCGCGCTTATCCTGTCTCTTATTATCTAACGATTCATCACTCTCATCTCCACGGCCGCCCCGAATACGATGACTGTCTGATTTTGAATCTCTTTTACTATCACGAAGACGACGTCTGTCTCTCTCTTCATCACTAGATTCACGGCTGCTGCTGCTGTATCTTCTCGGCATAATTGAAATTCAAACCCTAATTGAATCTTAAAACTATACTAATCCTTCAGCAAATTAATAAAAACCTAAAGCTGTTAAGAGTAATTTACTTCAGCGTACCTTAAATCACAAATTGCGGAGAGAGGGAGACGGTGGTGAGATGTGAAGGAGATCGACGAGGCGAGAGTTGGCTGTTTTTTTGAAAAAAAGAGAGAGAGAGGGATCGAGTGGCGATATGGTATTTTTATTGAGATGTCCAAACAAACCCTTGAGTGGACACTGGTTGTGGCATAATTGGCATTCCTGATGAAATCGTCCCTAGACTCCCTACTTAAACGATTGGCCGCCCTAGGCTGAGAGCGAAATTTTCATAAACGTAAAAAAAAAAAAGTATGCAAGTGGCTAGATTTTTTTTAACATGATCATTAATTAAACGTAATCCAACAATTCAAATTTAAAAACTCAGGAATCATTATAAAATTATTGAAAAATATATGAATATAAATAGTTGATTTAACTAATTTTAAAAAAATAATCAAAAAAATAATTGGGATGATTGATGAAACCATAGTTTCAAAATAATATTTTTTTAAATATTAACATGTAAAAATATTAGATCAACCCAAATCAATTCGAGTTAACCCACCAAAACTATGATCTAGATCATGGATTTCTCTAGCTTTAATAATATTTTTTCTAATTTAATTATATGATAACAAAATATAAATATCAATTTAAAATCAACTAAATATAAAAAAGATGAGATTAAAAAAAATTAAAAATCCATTTTTAAAAATAAAATTGTAAAATAAAATAAAAGGCAAGGTTAGATATGCGGGCCTGGATGAGCCAACTTCTTATGCTATGAAAAAATTCTAGGTGCTCGCGTCTAAGGTAGACCCGCCTGCCTAGCCATATTTGTTTTTTAGGAGTGAATGACGCTTTGTTTTTTTAAAATCAAATCACATCTAATTAAATTATAAAATAATTCAATTAAAATAAATAAAAATTTAAAAACATAACAAAAAAGATTTAGAAGTTTCATTATTCATGTAAATAGTAAAGCACCTAGGGTTATATCCCATATTTTTTTAGTTTATAAGTAATATGTTTTAATTTAATTTTTTTTATTGAGGAAATTGTTTTACTTTGGATAATAAAAAAAATTGTATTTTGGAATTTTATTTTATTTTATTGTTGATTATTAATGAATTATTTTTCAAATCTTTTTTTTTCTTCAAAAATTGGGGTCAAATTAATTGCAATGTGCTTTTAGATTTTAGATCAAATATGTATTTAAAATTATGCTATTATTTCTAAAATAAAATTAAGAATATATTCTTAAAGTATATTGATTTAATTTCTTTAAAAAAAGAGACATTAATCATTTAAAAAAAAACATTCAATAAAGTAAAACTTACCTATCTTTTAACAAAAAGTAAATTCCTAAAGAAGGAAAAGGAAAACATTGATTGAATAAGAAATTCCCAAAGGGATAAATTTTAAATAGTAATTGAAAATATATGTTTAGTTTAAATCCTAAAGTATATGATAAATATTTATTTCCCGTAAGAATGTATGGAAAACCAAAAAAAAATTATTAGTTTTCATAATCTCAACACAACTGAATAACAAAAACTTATATATTAACCATCTAGGTGATGACCCAATGATAAAAGTTTGGGACCAAGAGGTTTGCTCCCTCTATGGTCTCAGGTTCAAGCCCTGTGGTTACTCATATGATGGCCACTGGAGGCTTACATGGTCGCTAACTTCAGGGCCCGTGGGATTAGTCGAGGTGCGCGCAAGCTGGGTCAGACACCCACGTTAAACTAAAAAAAAAAACTTATATATTAAATTATTATTTAAAAAAATAAAATTGTGTCTATAAGATTCGGGCTTGCACTCATGGGTCTGATAACTATGCCCGTATGCACATGGCTAGATGTGCACAGGCTAGCGTCAGTGCTTTCTATTTCTCCCTCCTCCTCTATCTGTATTTAATAGGGGTGATTATTTTTAATTTGATTCGGTTTTTATTTAAAAAAAAATAACCAAACCAGAATTTTTTAAAAAGAAAAACCGAAACCAGTTCAAACCGACCGATTTCGGTTCGGTTTTTTAGGACAAAAACCGGTTCAAACCAGTTTGGCTCTGGTTTTTCAGTTTTGGCTCGGTTTTTTTTATTTGGCTCGGTTTTTTTCCGATTTGGCTTCATTTTTTTCCGGTTTTTTTTGTTTGGATTCGGTTCGGTTTTTTCGGTTTCAGACTTATAAAACTGAAACCGAACTGATTGGTTTTTTTAAAATTTTAATCGGTTTAATATGTTTTTTTTCACGGTTCGATTTTTTCTGGTTTTCTCAGTTTAATCAGTTTTTCGATTTTTTTACTTATTC
>Ga0307515_10006587_pt1 | contig 23185 bp, 14 predicted proteins | sample 17_EM_MG_FD_194513 | JGI IMG/M metagenome (GOLD analysis project Ga0307515, IMG submission 194513) | Populus trichocarpa ectomycorrhiza microbial communities from riparian zone in the Pacific Northwest, United States - 17_EM | ecosystem: Host-associated > Plants > Roots > Unclassified | place... | reverse complement strand
TAAATCCAATCGATGGAGAGCTCGACGACGGATCACTGGGGTGGAAATAATAAGTTTAGCCTATAATCAACGCTTGGTATACTCATGGCTGGCAACTTAAATTCCCAGTTACCTATTTATCTAGATATTTTTTTTTCTTTTTTTTTTAAAAAAAATGGGTATTAGATCAGTATGAGCAATCCGACCAAAAGCCATCACATAGGAAGCATCATCAATTTGACCAGCTCGCATCAAGCTCGATCAAGAAGGGATTTTTGATGATCCAATCCAAAACATTAATCTCAAGATTCCAAGTTCTAACAGATAGGATTAACTACGAAAATATCATCAATCTGTCATTTTCAATGTTGGCTTTACCAATATATTTAACCAATTTTATCATCTACATTATCTGCTTACAGTTCCGATGTTTCCATCCAAATTTCAGTCAGATTAGCTAATGAGTTTCAATAAATGGTAGGAAAAAATTGGAGCAAAGAAAATGAAATAAAAAAAAGGTGTTTTGAACATTAAAAAAGAACGATAGTTCATATCAGAATACAAAAACAAGTAAATATTTGTTGATATCAGATGATTAATCCCAAAGTTTGCATCGATAAAGTTTTCAGTTGGATTTGTTCAAAAATAGTCAAAGAATTACAAACAGCACAAACAGCAATATTGTATCTATTTAGTCGCCCTTCAGTGTGTCGAAGTTTGAGGGAATATTTATCGATTATAGATTGAGATTATGTTGTTTTTGTGTTTTAAGAATATTTTTAAAAAAAATTTAAATTTGTTTTATTTTTTTTTGCTTGAAATTAATATTTTTTTAGTATTTTTTAATTATTTTGATACGCTGATATAAAAAATAAAAAAATATTATTTTAATATATTTTCAAGTAAAAAATATTTTAAAAAACAATTCTAATTATACTTTTAAACATATTTTTAACTGTGAAAATATAACAACGGTTATTTTAAAATAATTATATGTCATTGAAAAGAAAAGGATGCAGATCTGGGGAATGACATCACATGAATTCCAAGTTTTGCTTGGAAATTAGTTGTGCCCGCAGCTCTAATTAATTCTTAAAATGAGTCACTACGATTTGATCTTTATATATAAATAAAGTCAAGTTAATAGGTGTTTTTGAGTAATTTGATTTTGAATTTACAATTACATTTACATAATTGTTTTATGTGAAAGATGCTTTTCTTTAAAAGTGAGTGTCGTTCATCGAAAAATCAAAAGCTTTATTATTGTATAAAAGATCATAAATGCTTTTTTTTTATTTTTTAAATGAGTATGTTTGAGAGTGTGGTTGTAATTCTTTTCAAAAGATTTTTCTATTCAGAATTGTATTTAAATAATATTTTTTTTATTTTTTAAATATCATTTTTGATATTAGTGTATTAAAATGATTTAAAAATACCAAAAACATATTAATTTAAAGAAAAAAATAAAATAAAATATTTTCAAAAACATTTTTAAAACATAAAAACAAATATTACCTTAATAACCCTGTATACACATGTGCAAAGTGCCTGTTCCACTTGCCTTTAAGTGTGTTTTTTTTTTTTAATTTGAAAATAATATTTTTTAATACAAAAAATTAAAAACACTTTATTTTAATATATTTTAAAATAAAAATATTTTTTTAAAAAATCAAACATTAAAAAAAAAAACATGGTAGAAACTGAGCCTGGTGGATTCTAGAACCAAGAGAATCAAACCCAAGTCAGATATGGCAGGATCAAAATTATAATCATGGGTTTTTATTTCTCAGGCTACTCACTGGTTACATAATTAATTTTTTATTATTAATAGCAGTAAAAGAAAAGAGAAGAAAAGGAAGGTTAGCGGCTCGAGAAATCAGATATGCCTTCGTAAAGACAATCGTATCTATCGAACGGCTATAAATCTAAGTGCAACGTAAGAACATATTCCTGGTAGCACCATAAAATACACTACCCTTGACTTGCAAGAGTAAGCAAGCAATCGGTGTAAAAAGAAAGGGGGGAATAGCCATTACAACACACAACTTGAATAATAAAAGAAAAAAAAAGGAGGAGAAGAAGAAGAAGACTTTAGAGCTTTCTTTGCCTCTCTGCAACCTTCCCCTTTCTCTCTCTCTCTCTCTCTCTTTTATAATAAAACAACCACCTTAGATCTAACCCTAACCTTCTCCCCTCACCAATTCCCAGGTACCGACTCTCTGTCTATTCTATAAAATATATACACATGTTTTCGTCTAATTATTTTGTTAATGTTCATTTGACGTTATGCATTGATGTTTTTTTTTGCTTATGTTGTCTGGGGATTGGATTGTAGAATAATGGAAGTACCGTCGACGAGTCAACAGGAGTTTGAGTACCTGTTCAAGTTGTTGTTAATTGGGGATTCTGGTGTGGGAAAGAGTACTCTGCTTTTGAGTTTCACGTCCAAGAATTTTGAGGATCTTTCTCCTACCATTGGTCAGCTTATATTTTTCTTTCTCTCATTAATTTGAGTATTGTTTTATATTTTTTTTTATGTTTGGAGTATGTGCAGAGTTAATGGGCAACCTCTCTTGCTTTTATATTTGCAGCGACTTGTCTTTGTATCGATGTTATATTTTTGGGTTTTGGAATATAGACCAATTGTTTGTAAAATTAGTTTTAGTGTAGCTCTAAGATTTATTTATTTATTCCTGTAAATTTGTAGGTGTGGATTTTAAAGTAAAGCATGTCACCATAGGTGGGAAAAAGTTGAAGCTTGCTATCTGGGACACAGGTAACTGTCTGTCTGATAATGGTTTGTTTACTTAAATGTTCAATTAAGTTAGAATTTGTTTTTACATAATGTTGTCATTAGAATAGAGAGATTGGCCGTGATTGGTTGATGCATCGAGGTCTGGAGGAATTTCTGATCAGGGAATAACAGTTCCTCTGGTTAGAAGGGAATGCTTTAGTTTTGCTTGGTTGATTGGGTTGATAAAGGTTTATTTTTTCTATTTTTTCATATTGCAGCTGGACAAGAGAGGTTTAGAACTCTAACTAGTTCTTATTACAGAGGAGCTCAAGGGATAATTATGGGTATGTGTTTTCATCTTGTTTATCCCTCCCTTGTGTTTTGTCTTGTTTTCTTGCCCAGCCCTTAAATGTTCTTTGAAGCTTGTCCGGGAAAAGTTGATATTTCACTCTACTGTAATGTATGGTTGATATTCTCTCTATGTAATTGGATCTATTCATCACATTGACTTGGGGACTGATTATAAATAATTTACTTATAGTTGTGAAAGAACTATCTACAAATTGTTGGATGGGACAGATTGTTGCTTTGGTTTCAGTTGTTCTTATCTCGCTCCTCTTGCTTAATGCTGTTGTCTTTGGAATAAGTACAGTGTATGATGTAACACGACGAGAAACATTTACAAATCTATCTGAAATATGGGCAAAGGAAATTGATTTGTACTCAACAAATCAGGATTGCATCAAGATGCTTGTTGGAAACAAAGTCGATAAGGTATGTATAAAATTGCACTGCAAATTATTTGTACTATGGAGGGTGTGATAAGAATTTGCCCTTTTCTTTTCTTTTCTCTTTCTAGATGAGGATGGATTTACACAGCCTTTTCACTGTTTCAATATCATTTCAAGTGTTCACATACACACACAACACACATTTATATATGTAATAAGCATTTGTCCGTGCATGCATCTATATGTATGGTTCTGAATTTCTCTTATAATTTGTCAAAGGCTTCTTAGATACAACAACATCAAGCACGTGTCTTTTTTATAGGTAGCATATCAAAAGGTTTTACATTTCAATGTTTTTACCAACATTTAATCCATTTTCTTTATTTCACAGGAGAGCGAAAGGGTTGTCACCAAAAAAGAGGGTATTGACTTTGCTAGGGAATATGGATGCCTCTTCCTTGAATGTAGTGCAAAAACTAGAGTCAATGTGGAGCAATGCTTCGAGGAACTTGTTTTAAAGGTAGATGAAATCTAGCACCTGCCCCGTAGTTCTTTGTTTTGTAATCCGTTAAAGCACTTACTTTGGTTGGGACAAGTTTAGGTTTGTTCTGTATCTTTTCTTAATTTGAAACTTTGAAGATTACATTTGCTGCCCCGTGTGTTCCCTTTTCTGATCAATCAGTTGCTACTAATTTAACTTTCAAGTACTTTTTATCTGTTTCAATTGAGAATCTACGAAACATGTTTGTTGCATTTGAGTGAATTTGATCCTTTTTTCTTCTGGTACAAATTTATATAGATTATTGTCTAATTCTTTTAAAATGATGCTTTAAAGTTTTGAGTTTTCCATCACGCTTTGCTTAGCATTGGAAGGCAGAATTTCATGCTTTCAAAATGGAACTTATGTGTAGAACTTCGGATGGTAAAACAACCTGTGTTTTCATATTTTAGCACAGTGCATGCATTTTCTTCCATCGTGATGCTAATCATGAATGGTGATGATGGTTTTTTGTTGATATGCAGATTTTGGAAACGCCTAGTCTGTTGGCTGAAGGCTCTAGTGGTGTGAAAAAGAACATCTTTAAACAGAAGCCTCCAGAGGATGTTACAACCAGTAGTTGTTGCTCATGGTAATTGCAGAGTTGAACTCTTGCTACTGTCTTTATCGAGTAGCCTCTGGTTTTCCTGTCCTCTTCGATATAATATTGTGTTTTACGTCAACCTTCAACATTAAGCTGTACATTAGTTATATAAAAAAAATGACGTTATTTGGTTGAATCTATGTTCTTTCCATTATTTGACCAGATTTATTTTCCTTCTCATGAATTTCTTTTATTCCCTGCTCCCCTTCTATTGGGGACAAAGTATAATAAGCTAAAAGGAAGAAAATCAGGGCTAGAATTTTGTGAGCATAAAGGAGAAAGAAAATGGGGTTATATTAGAAATGCATGAGCTGATTCGTCGGTGCACAATTCTCCAAGGAAGAAACAAGACTCGCAGAACTTGAGCATATCATCCAGTGATATAAACTTCATGAATATACCCTTCAATAGAAAATTTGGCTTTTTTTTTCTCCCAGTTCGGCCGCCTGCAAATAGTTATCAGTTGAATGTGAATATGCTCCTTATTTTATTTTATTTTTATTTTGAGCCACTGGCTATTTTCTATAATTTTGTTTCAACTTCAGTTAAGCCTCTAGCGGGGTGCAAATTATCAGGGATAAATTGGGCAATTAGTATATAAAATGCAAATAAATGGACAGGAGTAAAAAGTTTTGGTGAAATAAACATTTTTAGGATGTTGTGGTTTAAAGATATAATATTTGACTAAGGATGTGTTTGGGAATGCTGTTTAAAATGAATATTTTTTTTAATGTTTTCATAAATGTCAAAAATTATTTTTAAAAAATAAAAAAACTTTGATGCATTTCTAAGCGAAAAGCATTTTGAACCGTCACTACTATAATCCTAAACAGACTCTAAATATCATGGTTGGAACCATGATATCAATTAATTTTATTGTGGTTCACAATCATGATAAGATTATAATTAATGTCATTTAGTCAAATTCTTACAAATTGGTCTAGCATTTCATAGTAGTTAGTTAAACTAGCGGATTAGTTGAAACTGAAAAACAGAGGTAACCTTATGTGTGAATAATAAATTTTGGAGATCTTAATTGTAGTTTGTTTTTTAGTTTACAAGTTGAATAAACATGTATATTTTGATTCATAAAACATATTGGAACAAAAGGATTCATAAAAATCATAGTTTTGTTGTGAACTGGTCGACCGTTTCCAATCATTAGATAAACCGGTTGATTGATTGAACTAGAAAATTAGTAATGAGGCTACTACCCCTCCTAATAAAAAATTTTCCCAACATCTAAATACAACAAAAAAAATATTTTTTTTAGATTTATTATTTACTTTGTTAATCTTACTTTTAATTTAGTTAATGATTTTAAAGGGTTAAAATTTTTATAATTTTAATAAGATTTGGGCAGAATCTCTCCTATACAAGAATTATACATAAGACATTTTGTAAAAAGAAACAATTTGAATTCTGGTCAATTAGATGTAATTTTAATTAAATTACATTACTCTAACCCTAATTGGTAAAATTCATATCAAATTCTCAAAATTTAACGTTAAAGAAAATTTACCAATAATTAAACATAATTCATGAAGCTCAATTGCATTAAATCAAATCCAAATTCATAGCAAATTAATATAATTCAAAGTAAATACCAAATTCATGAACTTATAAATAATTTAATAGAACGTGTAATTCATCACGCAAATACAACATTCATACTCTCTTGTATTAAATCATCAAGCGTAGTTAATTATATTATTATCTGATTCCAACAATACATAAAAAATCTCTAATTCGACAACCTAACATCAATTTAACGCAACACAAAATTAATTGAAATAATTAATTCATGGAAATTCATAAAAACATCGCATAAAAGAAAGATAAAGAAAAGATAAGTGTGATTGCCAACGATATAAATGATTAATGATAAAATTGAAAAACATAAACTTTAAAAAAGGAAAAAAAATAAACGAAGCAAACTCGGGTGAATTTTCTAAATCTGAGTTAAAATCTCGAACTCACAACCCATTAAATCTTAGACCAAGACTGAATTAAGAAGTTCAATTCCTAATCAATTTAATGTTGGTTAGTCAAAGTAAACCCAACAAAGAAAAATAAATAAATAAAAAAACCCGAGAAAACCCGGGTCATTTTCAAAATTAGTAAAAAATCCAACAGAAAGCAAATAAATAAAAATAACTGAGCCCAATATTTAATTGAATAAATATTGTAAGATGAAACTTAAAAAAAAATGATTTTAAAAAAAGAAAAAAAAACAAGCAAATCTGGGCGAACCTCTCAACCATGGGTTAGTCTATAAAACTCGATTTGTAATCAATCTGATATCAAATGATAGAATTTAAAAAAATATCAATTTAAAAAATCTGTAAAATAAAATAAAATAATAATAAAAAGAACAGAGATCAAATTTGACAAGAAAAAAAAACTTAAGAATGATGGAATTGTAAAAAACAAAAAAAAAATATCTCACATAAAACAAATAGCAATAAAAAAACAGAAACTGAATTTGAAAGATTAAAAAAAATTAAAGGTGGATGAAATTAAAAAATAATATTAATTTCATAATTTTTTTTAAAATATCAGTTTAAAGAATTGGCCAAAAAAACTCAATAAAGAAAGACAAATAAAAAGACCCGAGATAGTCAGGGTCATTTTCAATACCAACAAATGTTTTTTCAGAAAGCAAATAAATAAAAAGAATGGAACTTGATCTCTAATTTAATAAATATTGAAGGATAAAAATAAATAAAAAAAGCTTAAATGAAGGAAAATAAAAAAACCAAACAAACTAGACACGAACCTCCTAAATCCGGTCGAATATCTAAAACTTATAACTCGTGAAATCCTGAATTCGGGTTCAATCAAGAAGTTTAACTCTCAACTAATTTAATGTTAAAGAATTAAATCATAAAAAAAAATATCAATTTAAAAAACATGTCAAAATAAAAAAAACACAATAAAAAGAACGATGATTAAATTTGATAGGAAAAACAATCCAAGGAAGATGAAATTGTAAAAAAAATATATGAAAAATGATCTTAAACAAAATAAATAGCAATAAAAAAAATAAAAACCAAATTTGAAAGATAAAAAAAAATAAAGGGGGTGAAATTGAAAAAATGATTTTTTTTTATAGATTGTTCAAAATAAAATAAATAGTAATCAAAATGATATGAACCAATGTTAAGGAAAAAAAATTAAAGGGACTAATCTAAAATTTTAAAGGGGCTGGCACATAATTCGAAGTGGATAGAAAAAAGAATAAAAAGAAAGAAATGATAAATGTTAAGAAAAAAAACGTGTTTGGTGCATGTGCCACTTCATTATGGAGATTATATCAAGACCTTTTAAACATTGCCATGAAAAGAGACATTTGAACTGTTCTAAAAAAAATTAAAAAAATAATCTATCCCAAACAATTTGAAAATAACATTGAATAATAATTAAAGACCATCTTGCCCTCTAATCCTAGCCCAATAATTTTTTGAATATGGAACAAATTTGTCAAAAAATAGTATTTTGAGTTTAAGAGTACAACATCTTCCCTTCCTCCATTAGTCTTAGTTTTTGGTTAATGCAATCAATTAATAAGTGTTTGTTTTTGTTGTTAAAAAATATTTTTGGAAACTTTTATTTTTTTACATTTCAAATTAATTTTTTATATTTTTAAATTATTTTAATACATTAAAATAAAAAATATTTTTAAAATTTTTTTTTAATATATTTATAAATACTTTAACAAACCACCACCACAACTGTTACACTCACTATCCAAGGAAACAATTTAATAAAATACCTGGTGGAACGAAGAAGAAGCATTTTCTTTAATTACTAAAAAATAGAATAAAATATTCTTCTTCAACTTAAAATCATCCATACGCCACTCTACCCACAGTCCATCATCTGCCTTTACTTTTCTTATAAGTCAACTATTCCAAGTTTCCAACCAATCAACCTGACGGACTCCACTTCTCCTCCTTCCCCAGTCGGGGATGACGTCGACGCCCAGCCTCCACTACCTTCTCCACCACCACATCACCAATCACAATCAGAATCAACTTCTCTAAGCTCAAATACTATTATGATCTCTGGTAGAGATCCCGATGCCCTTTTCAGCGGCGGTGGCATCAGGTTTATTTGTTTTTTTTTTTCTTCAAAAAATTTATTTTTAGGTTGCTTTTTCTATTTTGCTCTTATAGTTTTGGATTTTGAACTTGTTTTTGGTTCGATCCGAAATATTAAGTATTAGATTATCAAAATTGAAGTAAATATTTTTACAAGTCAGTTACTGTTGTGGTTTGCAGCTTTCTTAATGGAAGCGGTGGTGCTCAATTTAGTTATGGATATTCGAGTTTTAAGGGTAAAAGAGCTTCCATGGAGGATTTCTATGAGACAAGTATTTCTGAAGTTGATGGTCAAATGGTTGCCTTCTTCGGTGTTTTTGATGGTATTTGCCTCAGCTCTTCATTTCCTTAAATTCATCAAATTAAGAGTGTGTTTTAAACTTAACGGGTACTCACTCGTGGTGTCTTATTTAGGCCATGGAGGTGCTAGAACTGCAGAATATCTGAAAAATAACCTTTTCAAGAATTTAAGCAGCCACCCTGATTTTATCAGAGACACAAAGACAGCAATTGGTATGGAATTGTGTTTGTATTGAATGAGTGCAATGTTGACTGATGTTGATACCTAGTATTTTGTTGCAGTTGAAGCATTTAGGCAGACTGATGCAGAATACCTCCATGAAGAAAAGGCCCATCAAAAAGATGCTGGGTCAACTGCGTCAACTGCTGTTCTTCTAGGGGACCGGTTGCTTGTTGCTAATGTTGGCGATTCTCGGGTTGTTGCCTGTAGAGCTGGTTCAGGTGGCTCATTTCTCTGTCAAGACTGAATTATTAGTGGTGATAGTCTAAGTATTCTTATGGCATCGTAAATTCTTAGTGAAAAAGGGATGTAGTATAAAATGGCATGAAATAGAATTAAGAATTACGGAAACTGGTTATTTATACACGAGTAAACATAGGTTGATGAATAATGATACCAGTTCAGAAAAATGCTTTTACGAGGTCTCTTTAAGGAAAGAGTTCCAAAGTTTCCTTGTAATTTCAAGAGTTTTATTAGATAAAGGGTAGTCAAGAATTACATTTATGAATTGTATTTGTATATTGTATGACTTGTATTATATTTTATTTGTAGCTATTCCATTGTCTATTGATCATAAACCTGATAGATCTGATGAACGCCAAAGGATCGAAGAGGCTGGAGGTTTCGTTGTGTGGGCAGGTGAAACTTGATCATCTTGAGAAATATGTATTCCTTTATTGTTCCTTCATCTGCATTTGTTGTATACTTGTGCAGAATGAATTTCACCATGGATATTGCCATTTCAGGCTGTGGATGCTTTTTCAGCTAAGCAAACTTAGATTTCTAACAATCTCATTAATTTCTCGGAGACTGGAGATGAACTGCCAAAACTCTGCTTTGCTTGATTAATTTCTTCTATAAATTAACTCGAAAACTTTCCAGAGTCTTTTAACAAAGGTTTAGTATTAAGTTGACTTGTAGGTTTTGGCTGTGTCTGCTCTTGCTTTTACATGTAGAAACATAATTTCAAGCTCTTTTAATGTGCTGGCCTTGTTCATTTATTTATCTTGAATGTGGGTACAGTAGGCCTTTTCTTGATTTAATTTTTCAAAATGATATTTTGGAACCATTTTCCATTATGGGTGCAAGTTGGGAGAGCTTTGCTGGTGCTGGCGTTTAGTTGTAGGGAAGGAAAATGATTCTATTATATGCCACTAATTTATTTTTATGCTCGATATTATGATACAGGTTTGATGAAGTACTGGCCAAAAGTATTATGATAAATATCTCTAACATGTTGCTAAAATTTCTAGGAACATGGCGGGTGGGTGGCGTGCTTGCTGTTTCTCGTGCATTTGGGGATAAGCTACTTAAGCCATATGTTGTTGCTGAGCCAGAAATTCAGGTAGTTTTGGGGAGCAAAAATAATCATATGCTGGTTCATACTGTTTTTATGTGTGATCTTGTTGCCATTTTATTCACTGTGGAAATATGGAAGGGAAATATAGCAGGAAATTGGACTTCACTATTATCACATGTCTGTTTGCTTTTCTTGTTTAATTCCACATCACTCATGATCATTCCTGTTCCAATGTTTAGGAAGAAGAAATTGATGGTGTCGAATTTATAATTGTTGCAAGCGATGGGCTATGGAATGTCCTAACAAATAAGGTCAGGCTTTTCTGCTCTTAAAGGATTGTGCAAAATGTTCTGAAGTCTTTCCTAGCATTGAAAATTGTTGATGTCAGTACTATGCATGAAGAATAATATTATTTGTATCCAAAAGCTCAGGAGGGGGGGCGTTGGGGCAGTGGGTGGGGCTAGGCACATGCACAGAGGGTTACTAGTGTTGAATGGCTGGGACGAGATATGCTTTGTCTCCAGTTGATGAGTGTGAATCTTGGCAGTAATTGGTTCTTTTCCTCCTCCTGGATGTCCTGAGTAAAGGAAAAATGTGCCCTTTCTATTTGTTCCCACTTGCCCACTCTTTCTTGCCTCCTTTGTCCTAATTTATGGTACCCAAGGAACCATTAGACTCAGAGTTGGACCCCAAATCATTCTCTTATTGACGGTGGAAATTTGGCTGAACTGTTAATAGTAACTACAGAATTTTTTATCATTGAAAATTCATAGATCGAATGATGATTTTGAAGTTTGAAATCAATAAAACTGGCATTTTAATTCATCTGAGTGTTATGGATGATGTAGCACCTGCTAGATCTTTATTCAAGAGGCATGCACTTAATGTATGATACAGTCTGCCATTCTAGAGAAAGTTACTCTAGGATTGTATTTCTGGAGGATTACATCTGCCCAAACCATCGAAGTTTGAAACTAGGTATAGACTGGTAAGCTTGTGATTGTGTTGGCGAGGATGCTTTCTGTCAGTCAAAAGGGTTGCCTCCCTTTTAGAATAGCCTCTTATTATGGGAAATTCAGTTAGGATTTGTGAAAATCACGAATTCTGGCAGTAGGATGTTTAAATTAGTAGTAAATCTATATTTACTGTCATGGAAGCTTGAAAACATGTTTTCTGGTTTAGTACTGGCTGGATCGAGATAACTACCCTGCAAAATTACAAGTCCATTTTTAGTTGAATGTAGCATGTTAACGTGCTAGCTTTTACGTGCTTCCAGGATGCAGTAGCACTAGTGCAAGATATAACAGATGCAGAAGCAGCTTCAAGAAAACTAATACAAGAAGCTTATGCACGTGGGAGCACTGACAACATTACCTGCGTCGTCGTCCGATTTGATTGGTCACCTGTGTCGTCATCTGATTTGTCATCGTCGTCCGATTCGAGAACTCATGAGCAGGCACATCAAGATCCAAAGTTATCACAGTGATGACAACCTTATATTTATACCCATGATCAAATAGTTTAGCCCGTCTTTGTTTATTTTGTTGATTTAATAGCCATTAAGTAGCATCGCAGACAGAAAGAAAAAAGTTTCTACCAGCGCATTTTTTAGCCGTTCGTTTGGATAGAGATTAGTCGAACACTGTTACAGGCTAGCGGCTGAATTTTCTAGTTGATTATCTTTATTGATGTATTAGTACACGTCTGGCGCTGTTGCGGGTTTCTTGCTGTAAGCTACCTTAACGTCAGAAATTGACCTTGTCAGGGAGTTCTTAATTATTCCAAGAGGACTTCGCGCTTAGCAGGGCCGAATGCAATATAGTGACGGGGGCTATTCTAGCATCTTTTTTATAATTGGGTATTTTTTTAAAGCTGAATCAATACTCTAGAAAATTATTTCAATCGTATGAAACAGCTGGCCAGTTAATTACCAAAATAGCCATGAAATTAGCAAAATAAAACTACAAACACAGTTTCTCACGAAATTATGAAACGTATACAAAAAGAAATTGAGAAAAGAGATAAGGAAAAGGAGCAGAGGTCAAATCATCAATGAAATTTGTTGGCACGCCTTAAGATCTGAATCCTACTTGGTGACCTCTACTTCTTTCACTTCAAATGCAACAATCCAAAAACACAAAACTCTTTCGTCGTGGAGTTTATATGAAAAATGAGCGTTCAAAAGACGAATTTTATTCACACCAACTTTTCAGGTGGAGAATGAAAGCCCGGATAATTCAATGGTGAACATGGTTGGTTAATCCGGTCATGGTGACTGTAGAAAACAATGCACAGCAGTCAGCAGTAGTGAAGCAACAAATACCTACACTTGAATTCCTGCTAACAGATGAGCTAAGGGGTAGATGGTGATGCTTTTGGGTACAGAATCATAAAGCTAGTCTAAATGTGCGCGGGGCAAATGCTCGCATCTAAATGTGCAGTCTTTTCTATGACAGTCATTCTCATTAAGATGGCCAACTGATTACAACTAATTAACAGACTAATAAGCACTTGATTCCCACACTGCTTCTTACCACTGATTCTGCTCCTTTCGCTTTACCAACATGTTATCAGTAACAATACCCCTTTATAATGGCATATTTGAAATTTAGCAATGCAAAAACAGGAGCTTGACACAAGGCAATCTTCAAATGATTAAAAGTCTCTTAAGATTTCTGGCCCCAACTTCAATTTTCCTTCTTTAGCAAATATATTAGAGGTTTGCTTATAATTCCAAGTCCTTTAAAGAATTTACAATAGTATCCTACCAACCCTAGAAACCCTCTCAATTCTTTGACTGATTGTGGAATTGACTATTTTCCAATAGCCTCTGTCTTCTTAGGATCAGTAACAATACCATTTGATGAGATGGTGTGACCTAAATCTTCCACAAAACAAACATTTTGACCTCTTAAGGGACTCTATAACATTTTGGAGTGGTTTATTGGGATCTCACTATCTCGGCTTTACAGATCAAGTAATGCTGGTGTACACTTTTGGCATGGTATTAGTCACTTATCAATTCCAAGTTCTTCATGGATATCTCTTGTTAGGCTGAATTGTAGAGCATTATGCCATGAGAATAGGGTGCAAGTAACTGGAGGTTTTCTTCGTAGATCCTGCAATACATCGAAATCGCTTTAAGAAGGTATAATAATAACACAACGAAAGAAGATGTGCAGTTGGGGAAAGGAATGATTATGTCTGCAACCACAAATCTCCTACAAAACCAGTATATTTCGCAAAAAGGAAAAGCAATATGCCTTGGGTACAGTAACTAGAGAGTGTCTTTTGCGGTGAAGTACAATAAAGAAAAAAAAGCCCAACAAAATTTTCTCCACTACATGTGCGAAAACAAATTTTTGTGCAGGTATAATCCAGCGAAGAATACCTTGAAAGTGGCATCTGGAAAATTTGAATAGGACGCCTGTGAAAGAATTTGATCACATTGGCAAAACACCAAAAATATTTCCTGCTCCCGCTGCCTTTGTGCTGATTGCCACAACCCTTTCTCGGTTGCATACTATCCCCTGAAAAGAGGGATTGATAGTTTGATACAGTGGCTCAAAATTAAAGATTCACATATTTGGTTCCCTTAAAAAGAATGATGTTATAAATTTATAAAGTGTAATATTCAAGACATAAATGGTTCTATGGTGTAGTGGTTAGCACTCTGGACTTTGAATCCAGCGACCTGGGTTCGACTCCCGGTAGGACCTTTCCTTTTGTATTTTCGGTTTTTGCCAACCAGTTTTCCTTCTAAACGGCACCGCACTCAGACACAAACATCTAGTCAGAGTAAATGCCCTGCCAGCCTTATCTCAATGGACCGCTGCTTTTGCTGTATTTATTGATGAGTATGATCCAAGTAGATTTTTAAAATATTTTTTATTTAAAAATATATTAAAAATATATATTTTTTTGTTTTTAAATTTTTTCTAATATTAACACATCAAAAAAATATAAAAATTAATTTTAAAAAAATTAAAATTTAATAAAAAGGCAGTTTAAGGGCAACCCCATAAAAATGCAGATGCTGTAGCTTGACTAGTGCTTTTCTTTTGTGTCGTGGAGCCACCACATACCACGTTCCTTCTCATGATGCTCAATCCCCAAAAGCAACCTTCCTTTATCATCATTATTTTATTTTTGAAGAAATCTTTCCTTTATTCATTGTATATAACAATCTTACGAAAAAGAACGAGGGAAGATAATTCAGGAGACCTTCCCTTTCGAGTAGGTCCACCCAATTTCCTTCTGGGGCTAGATCATAGAGCCCACCTTTAACAACTTGGATCGAGACTAAACCTAACAGTGAACCCCACTACCCAAAAGAGGGACCACCTTCATCAAGCCCACCCATGGACGAGCTCTCTAAACACTAGCCCAAGCCCAACGACAGCTCTCTGACCTGAAATCAATGAAAATCATATGCGCCACCTTGGTGACAGTTAAAATACTGTTTTGCTCCCGCGAAAAGGCAGTTCCAGGTATTTGTTTATTGCAGTGAAGAACTGGAAAGGCGATAGAAGCTAGTGGGGCTCTCCTTAATATGGACATCTCTCTCACACTCAAGTCACTTTTCCTATATTCTCATCTCTTTTCCTATCATCTTTTCATTTCCCAAAACATTTCTGACTCTCCAACTCCTTGGAGAAGAAGCTCCAGTTCATCATTTCACTTTCTTACTCTATAGACACAATCAGCGATGGTGAAGGAAAGTGAGTACTATGATGTTCTTGGTGTCAGCCCATCTGCTTCAGAGGAGGAGATTCGCAAAGCTTATTATCTTAAGGTTTGATCACTTAGAGAGGACCTATATTGTTTGACGCTGTGTTACCGAATGTAGTTAGCAGGGGTATATGGCTACTAGTGATGCCTGAAATACAAAATTTAGTGTTTTAGTTTTGGTTTCTCTGTGGTGAATTTGAGTTAAGAAACATATCCAGGTTGCTTTTACTTAGACTGGTAAAGAGTGAATTATAATCTAAATTGAGTTTAAAAAGTAACGAAAATTTTGATTTCTTTTTAATGGAACCTGGTGCCTTTCAAAAAGTAAAAAATGCTGAGCTTCTTTGCGTCCAAATTGTTTTTCCTCAGGATTTTATATTGTAACTCTGTAAGAGTTTTTGTTCTTTTCACCATGGCTAACTATAAGAGAGAGAGATATTATATTTTACAGGCCAGGCAAGTTCATCCAGACAAAAATCCAGATGATCCACAGGCTGCAGAGAGATTTCAGGCAAGTCCACCCGGTTATGATGGTTATTTATCCCTTCAGCACAGACATAGACCACATCTTTTTCCTTATCAAATGTCCGATTCGTTTCTTAAAATAATTAGGCAAGTGCAAGGAAAATGCAATTAGGGATGAGGGTGTCAGGAGTCGTCTTTCTATTGCTATATCCATTATTATATTGGTAGTGTGTTTCTCGTGTACACCTAGTAAATGTGGAGTGTCTAATATTCCAGAACACAATTTCACATAACAAGCATAGAGAATCTAGTCACAAATTATTGATTGGAAACTACAAAGGGTTTAAACCATTTTAACTTTGGCAGGTTTTAGGTGAAGCTTATCAAGTTCTGAGTGATCCAGTGCAAAGAGACGCATATGATCGAAATGGAAAGTATTGCATATCAAGGTTTTTTTTTATTTTTCTTTTGTAATTTGCTCTAATCCTGTTTAAAGATGATTCTAGTCCCTGAGGTTTGCTTGAAAATATATACCATAGATGTCTTGGCTTGAAAAATGCAGAATGATCAACTGAGACAGTTTTCTGGTCAGTACTAATATATTACTCACTGTAGCAAAACCCTTTCCGAATAATGGCTCGTTCATTTTTCACTGAATACTTTTTAGCGAGTGCAGTTTGATCATCAATTTGGGCATGTAAATATCTATTTTTACTTGCATAATGGATTTGATGCGTCATTAAGATGTAGATTTCCATTTGAATATAGCTGTCTTCGTCTTCCCAGTATGTTATCTTCTCCTTCAAATAATTTGATATCCTACTTCTCAGGGAAACCATGCTTGACCCCACTGCTGTATTCGCTCTTCTGTTTGGGAGTGAACTATTTGAGGACTACGTAGGACATCTGTCTGTGACATCAATGGCTTCTTCTGAATTAGCTAGTGAAAGTGGGAATCCTGATAAAGTACATGAGAAATTGAAGGTATGGAATTTCACCAAGTTCATGAAGTCTTGTGTTTAAGAAGTAAGCAGTCCTGTAAGTACATTTAAACTCAATTATGCAATAGCAGGTAAAATCATCACACTCATATAGAGCTTACACTGTAGTATTTCACTCCACCAAGGAAATTCCAGTTGGTTTGGCCGTTCCCATTGTATTTTCCTCTGTAATTTCACGAATAGCAGAGTACCATGTATTTTGGCTTCGACGTCTACCTGTGTTTTTTACCCTTATCCTACTAAATGTTTCAGCTTTGAAGTTCTAGAATTTCTGTCCCTGTTATCACACATGCTGCAAGTATGCAGTGTGTAGCTTGTTCTAACATGTCTATCCCTACATAACCCTATTCTCTTTTTTTCGTTTCTGTTTTTGATAAGCTATGATGTATTGATTATTTAGACTAACCTGCACCTTTTGTTTCCGGTTTGTGATTATTCATTGAAGGCTGTCCAAAAAGAAAGAGAAGAAAAGCTAGCAAGATTTCTGAAAGATTTTCTTAACCAATATGCTCAAGGTGACAGAGTTGGATTCTTAAGGCGTGCAGAATCAGAAGCCAAGAGGCTTTCTGATGCAGGTAAATTAAACTGAACTCTCCCACCCTTCCTTTTCTTGATACATCTGCAATTTGATTGTTTTCTATGGTTAGAAAACTCCGCAGCGTAGCTTAATATTTCGTTTGACTGAAAGATACAGCTTTTGGAGTGGATATATTACATACTATTGGCTACATATATTCAAGACAAGCGGCACAAGAGCTCGGGAAGAAAGCAATTTATCTTGGGGTGCCATTTTTGGCAGAGTGGGTTCGCAATAAAGGACATTTCTGGAAGTCACAGATTACAGCAGCAAAAGGTATGAGACATCAGCACCCCATACCCACATCTCTGCCTCCAGTAATAGCATTGTTTGTGGGTGTCTGCGTACAAGTAAGCTTACCTAACTAAATATGGAAAGCAAATCCAGGTGCCTTTCAGTTACTACAGCTTCAAGAAGATATGCGCCGCCAATTTAAAATGGATGGAAGCGGCCCTGGAAATGATGTTGAATCACATTTACTTTCAAACAAAGACACATTGATGAACTCGTTATGGAAACTGAATGTAGTGGACATTGAAATTACCGTGATACATGTGTGCCAAATGGTGAGGCTCTCCATTTCAACTCAAGAAAACCTTGGTTATCTTCTCTGTTTCACAAGTAGGAGTTATTCACGAACTATTTCTTTTTATATTCTAACTCTTGTTTAACCTTCCATTTCAGGGTAGAATTTAGGAAATCTAGTTTATTTTGAGTTGTTTAAGTTTTTGTTGGAGAAAAACAGAGATGAATTGGGAATGCATTTCCTCCCTAGTAGCTACCTTTTTTTTCAACTGCTTGAAAAAAAAAAGGTCTTCCATAATATTCTTCTCGTATTTTTTTTTTTGCAGGTCCTAAAAGAAAATAATGTTAGAAAAGAAGAGCTTAAAGCCCGTGCTCTGGCATTGAAAAATCTTGGGAGGATCTTTCAGGTGGATTGTTTATTATAATCACTACACAATATTGTCTTCGTAATTCCATGAACATTTTTTCGGAAAAATTGATAATTTTGGACTTGATGTTGCTTTATAAAAAATATTCAGCAGGAAAGGCAATCAAGAAATGGTGCAACATCAAAGGGAAAAAGTTCTGTTGAAACTGATGACGATGATGATGATAGCAGTAGTGAAGAAGATTCACCAAGGGCATTATCCTATCGAACTCCTCTACTTACTCAGGCATGTTGTAATACCATTTAGAGCTAATACATCAGTTGCATTCGTGTTTCGACTGCATCTTCTTTTCTCTTCTTAGCTCTAAATTTATGCCCGATGAGAGCATAATTGTTATGACCTGCATTCCAGGAAAATCATTCTGAATTTAATAGTAAATTGATTCCAGGAGAAAAATGTCATTAGTGTAATCTTTTGCTTTGGCAGGGTATTGGCAGACTATTCAGATGCCTGTGCAATCCAGCATTTGATGTGGATGATGAAGAGATCGTGTACAAAAGCAAATGATGCACAAGAATGTATATGCCAAAGGCTGACTCTGAGGCTGTAACACAGTGTTTTCCTCCTTTTAATCATAGATTGGGACAAGCTATATTTATATTTTATATTGTGTGCGTATTTGTTTAAAGAGAGAACAAATCACATTGATCGTAATCTCTCATATAGAACTGACTATCCATTTGACTGGAACTATATTTGTCAAGTAGAGGTTGTTTTCTGATAGAATAGGAAGGGCACTTTTCAGAAATGCATTGAGCACTTTTTCCTAGTTCAAGCCGTCTTCGAATGATGAGTCCAACAATGCTGCGAGGTGGGGCATTTTATGTGCTTTGCATTCATCGCACTAGCAGCCCATCAGAAAAGGAAAAGATGAGGTGACATGGCTCCAAGTGTCCTCCAATGTGACAGGTAAACGACAAAAGAAATAACTAGGGTTTCTTGATTGATTTTTCCCCAAGTCGTTTTGAGAGCGAAATGAAGCAATACCTACAATAACTCGCTGGCATTAGGAGGCAGTTCTAAAAGCTGAACATGACAGCTTGGGCTGGAAGGTTCTTGATTTGGGTCGAAGCAGGTCTAATGAAACGCAGGGAGCACCACCACCAGCAAGAAAAAACCTAAATGCCGAATGGCTTCCGAGCCACTTAAACATCCTCAAACGCTAATAAAAAGAGAATACATGGGATGATCAGTCAAATTCTTGTTCTTTTTATTTGTGATCTTTTACGGAGTTTTCGCGTGACAAAATATTTTCTGCTAAAAAAATCCGAAGTACATTACATATTCGAGGAAACGGATACAACCTTTAAAATTCTCAAGAAAGCGTGCCCCTTGGTAGATCATATGAAGCACTTGGGCATATAGCCAATGATTTTGATTGATTATCACATGAAGGTAGGTTTATAATTGTCATAATAAATCATAAGCAACCAACACACACATTTGACCAATAAACTTGGAGCCAGCATACTTGCTCAACCAAGAGCAGATAAAAGTCCATAGCTTTACTTACAGACCATATTTCGCAACAATGAATGGGCTGCCCATGTGCATCCACATTGTCAACTCTAAAACACAACCACATTTACAAGGGCACGGTTCTACCTTTACAGGTTCACATGCACTGTTGCTTTAAATTCAGAACTGCATGTGCGGCTCAATGTGCCGGATGAGGAATAGAACTTGCGGTGTGGTGTGCTTGGACAGCACAGGCACAATGCACGGAAGTTAAGTTCCAACAGCCACTCATAACGAGGGAATGCCTCCCTGAGCAGGTATGAAGTGCAGGGAACGAGTCACATAGAGCCTGAACAGCAGGAGGTGTGATTGCCGTGCACTGACTGATGTTGAGACTCTTCAATCCTTCCTCATCATACCTGCCTTTCATTGATTCCCACATTGCAGGCTTGTTCTTCACTCGGTTGTGGACAAGGGAATACATTGCTCTATCTGTGATGTTCCGGCAGTAGTACAGACAGAGGGATCTAAGATGGGGACACCTATTTGCCAAAGCAATCACGCTGTCATCTGAAGAAAAATTGTGAATATTCCATCAGTTATAATCATAATCAAAATACCAAAAAACTTAGCATGAAAATAACATCTGCTCTCAAATTCAAATTGGCAGTATACCTTTCACGTCAAATTAACAGGTTGCAGGTTCAGTTTAATATTGTTAACACTAAATGAATCACCTTTCTCAATTTCATACTCTTACCAAAAAGGGACACCGTCCAGTACTATGGAAAAAGTCATAGGATTGCAAATATAATAGATCAGGCCATGAGAATTCTTGGGATTGCATTGTTTCTAAGTCTCTTGCCCATTCGATAGTTCAGTGAAATTTTGCGCCTTATAGCCAATTAACAAATACATTTTGGTGAAGTAATAATGTATGAACATCTTGTGAAATGATGCAAAAGCATCCCCAAATTTGAAAATACCTGTTATACAGACACAACCACACAAGTCAAGGGTTCTGATATCAGGACATCCGTATGCTAGACTCATTACTCCGACATCACTCACATTCTCACACCATCCCAGATTCAAAGATTGCAACTGACTGCAGTTGCGTCCAATTGCCTGCAGATTGTTTACCAAACTTGTAAGCCATATAACTCCTTCAGTGGCAGATGGAAAAAAAAATATATATAATAGTTACAAGCATAAACCTGCAAGGCACGGTCAGTTGCACCATTCACACATCCACAGAGATTTAAAATTTTTAATTTTCGGCAAAATTCTGTCAGATACTCTAGAGAAACATCGCTGAATGCCGTACAACCACTGATGTTGAGTTTGGTAAGATTGGGAAAACCGTGAGCTAATGCATACAAGGAGAGATCACTAAGCTTAAAGCTTTTGCTGAGATCCAGGTCCTGCAGATCATGACAGTAACTTGCAATAGTCTCAACAGCATTATCCTCGAGTTGTGGTTTATCTTGGCGCAGCACAAGAGTTTGCAGTTTTGTAAATTTAGGAGCAAGAGATAGAACCAAGTTGTTCATGTTGTTTTTGCACCTGAAGAAAAGAACTGATGCAAGATGTTATCGTTGTCAATGATGAAGAAGAATAAATTCAGGAACAGATTGGTCAACAAAATAAGACCTGATAATAAGCCGGAACAATTTCTAAAAGGTTACTTTTCAAAAGGTCTTGAATGTTGATTAGAAATTCTTTAGGAATTATACACAACAAATCTAAAATCTTGATGCAGAGCAAACTCAACCAAATCTTTTAACATTCCCCTCGCAAACAAGCAAGTGAATTTCTGATTGTCTATGTATAGCACTCATTTACCCGTAAAAAATTCAAAAGCTACCATGATGAGAACTGATTACAGCACGTGACATTAACACTGAATTAGGGTTACAAGTTTGCAAAGATAGCATGTTTCCATGTTACTTCCTGTAACCAATCAGCAATGTTTTCGATCATGGCCTCGGAGAAGATGGCAATCCGGGACAAATTGCTCTGTTAAAAAACCACATACAAACTCTTAAGTAAGAAACACTTCAATAACTCAAAAGGCATGATCACCTGGGTCGGATTAAGAGATAAGAACAATTTTATATACAATCGATACAGCTTAAATAAAACAAAAATCCCAAAAGTATTACAATCAGCTTGAACAACATTTTGATTATAAAGACAGAGGAAGAAAGGTTATACCAAGAGAGACACAGATGGGTGAGTCCCGAGCAAATAGCATCCCTCCATCCACTGCAAACCCCAGAAGCCATAATCAAGGTCCTATCATCAACAAGAGAAACAATCCTTAACAACAGCTTCATAGGGATATCTTTCCACTCAGTGATCACCAAGCCTTCGATTTCCACACCTCCCGCACCAATCCCACTCTTTCCACCATCAAAAGCAAGCATCATCGGCTTCTCAGAATACAAGTTCAAGTCTTCCCTCCTCCCTTTTGCTTCCCCTGCCATTTCACGTGGAAAAGTTTGTTTGTTTCTTGTTTGTGTTTTCTGTCATCAATACAGTTGAAGAGGTTACGAGAGAAAAGAAGTAAATTTTAGTAAGACGACCAGAAAAAAAAAAAAACCCATGTCAAAAACCTTATTAAAATCATGAAGGCATAACAAAAGAAACATTGATTAAGAATCATTAACAAGACACAACTAAATGATCATTAAAAAACAATCTTTAACTCACATTACCAGCAGATTCTATGAGAGAAAATAGAGTCTTTCAGTACCAAAAGTCAAGAGGGACACAAATTAAAGAAATTTTGAAGGGTGTCAGTGATATACGTTTTTTAGCTGTGATTTTCTTTTTCTTTCTGTGAGCTCTGCTAACTGCTAAGTGCTAACAGCTGAAGCTTTGGAGGGGAGGTGCATTTATCGAGACAAAAGGATTCTAAAGAAAGAAGGAGAAACGTACGGGAAGAGGTTAAGCGGCTCGTGTGGTGCCATGTGTTTGATGTTAATCAATGGTGTGATGACGGCCCCGCTCAAAAGTGGCCCTTTGATTGCTTTCTAATTTTTATGGGACGGCAATTCTTAGAGGGTTTTTTTTATTATTATTATTATTTTAATGTGTGTATTCTGTCTGCACGTATTTCACGGCCTGAAATTAATAATCTCATAAGTTTTCAGAAACCTGAAAAGATTTGAATTCATAATTATTATAAAGTGAATTCAAGTTATAATCATACCTTAAATTTATTTTTTTAATATTGTAGATAATTTTTTTTTTATAAATTAACATAATTTAAAAAATAATACAATTTAACTAGTCGAGCTGAGAAAACAGCACAGCATATAATAAAACTTTAAGAAATCGCATCATTTTTAATAGCATGATTAATAAAAAAATTTCGCTGATGAAATAATAAAAGCCTTCAAAATACAATAAACAAACAAACAGATATTCATTTGTGCCAAATCTTGGAACAAATGCTTACGAGAAAATGTAAGGTTTGTGATACT
>Ga0307515_10006586_pt1 | contig 23186 bp, 3 predicted proteins | sample 17_EM_MG_FD_194513 | JGI IMG/M metagenome (GOLD analysis project Ga0307515, IMG submission 194513) | Populus trichocarpa ectomycorrhiza microbial communities from riparian zone in the Pacific Northwest, United States - 17_EM | ecosystem: Host-associated > Plants > Roots > Unclassified | place... | reverse complement strand
CAAAGTACATAACAACTAAAGCTAAGTTAAAAACCGTGGTATGGCGTAGAGCTAATAGACCTAAGTGGTACTAAAGAAGCCTATATAAGATAGAGTAAAAAACTATAAAAACCTAGAGGTTAAGGATCTAGTAATTATAGGACTAAGGAGTAGAGGCTAAACTAGGGATCTTAGCAGTAGAAGACGTTTAGGCGGACTCTATAGTAAGAAAAATAGTTTAAAGAGGGAGCTTATATAAATTGCGGGAAATAAGGTTATTATGTTAGAGACTATAGAAGTAGGTAGAGTTACTACGTAGTAAAAGGCATAAGACTAGCAGACGATATATACGTATAGAGGGACGATAATATACTACAAGGAATAAAAGAGTGTTTAATTAAAAGTTTCGCGTTTTATTATAATAACGCATGCTAGATTTATAAGGACGCCAAGTACGGCGTAAACTATTAGCTATAAGAGCTACATTTAGCAGAGTATAAAGGAACTAACGAACTAGTTCGTAGATCGGACATTAAGGACGATAAATTCAATATAGGCGAAACATTTTATAATAATAAGGCAATATAAGCGGTTTACTAGAAACGCGTAGCCATTAGAGATGTTATACTAGAGGTAAAGAATAATTCCACTATAGAATAGGGAATATTAGTAGGGATTAAGACCCTACTAGATATAATATCTATCGCTTCGTAAGATATAAGAGAAGTAGAATAGTAAGCCACTTTGGCACTTAATAAAGGCAAAAGGCCAAAAGCTTAAGATTCTTAAGACGAGATAAGAGACGACTAAGATTCTTAAGATAAGATAAGGTAAGCTTAAGGACCTATAACGGACAATAACCGATGGAGTAGAGTAACAGCTTAGTTTAAAGATATACGAATAAGCTTAGGATAAAGTTTCCTATAGGTATAAGACTCTTAAGACAAAATAAGTAAGATTTAAGACTCTTAAGATGAGATAAGAACACTAAGTAAGCCTAGTTAGACTAAGGCTAGAGCTAGGCTTAAGTTAAAAGCAAGCTTAGGATTAAAGAATCTAAGGGGCTAAGAATTTGGAGAATAAATCAGGACACCTATAGATAAGGAGCGAGGAGCTTCCTTATAGATTAGAGAATCTGTAATATAAATAGTAACTAAACTAGGAGATAGAAATATAGACTTAGAGGACTTACTAGTAGAATACAGTGTTTGGACTAAAGATTAGAAAGTTAATATTAAGATTAAGAAGTAAGAGAACTTTAAAGATTAGAGCGTAAGATATAAACTAAAGGAAACTATAGAAGAGTTTAGATAAAGAATTATCGTATAGCGAGAACAGAAACTAGATAGGAGATCTAGTATAGTAGGACGTATAAAGGACAGAGCGCTAGTACGCAAAATCACCAATAGGCCTAGGGCAGGCATACTAAGAGCTAAGTAGCTTACTAAACTAGAAAATAAGGAGGATCTAGGGATCCCTACTAGATTTAAGGAACGATATATAAAGGGCTGTTACAATATAGTAATAAAAAGATACTTTCTTACGGACAAGCCGTATATACTCCAGTAGCTGTACTAAAAGTAGTATAGGTAGAGGCACAATAATAAGTGGGAAGATTTCTATATATAGTTAGACGAAAAAGTTATCTAAAACCACCTAATTACGGAAAAGGCTATAAATTATATCAAAGGAGCCTTAATTATAACGTTAAAGGATCTAGAGGAATAATTAGAGGACTAGAGAAGTAAGAGATATATCTTAGTACCTACGAATAAAGTTATAACGTTTAGATTAGCACGATAAAGGTTTAAACTTAAGGATAAAGACGAGCTAAGAGTTAACTTAAAGCACCTAGTATATTATACGCTATTATGGATTATATACGTGAATAATATATATAAGATACATAAAAATCTAAAGGAAAAGAATCGGAAATACCCTATAAGGATGTATTAAATAATAGATAAGCAGTAATACAGGAATGCTGGGTATATGCATAGCTAGCATCTAGCAGAAGTTTAGGAGTTAGGTAACTTAATACTTTAACTAGAAAGATTCCTTACGGAAGAATACTTAAACGGATAATAGTAGTGGGAATACCTAGAGAATACGTGTCTATAGTATATTAAAGATAAGAAGCAAACTAGGCATTAGCTAAAGAACGAGTTAAGTATAGTAGGATTAAGTAGCTAATAGTTAGGAAAAGTAGAGGCCTATAGGACTAAAGGGAGCTAGTAGTAGAGCCTTAAACCCTTAAAGGAATTTAAGAATAATACCTAAATTTATAAGTTAAATAGTAAGATTAGCAGTTTAAGGCGCTTATAGATAGTAGAGTAACGCGGAACTATATCTTACTAGCAGTAGTTAAAAGAATGGGTTTACTACATAGACAGAAGGAGCAATCTTACCTATTAGTTACGATTTTAGGAGATCTAATAACCTATAGAGGGGGGATTATTAATCTTAAAATAGGACCTATTTAGATAACTATTAAAGGGAGACAGATTAAGATATCTTTTAATATCCTACCATTAGGACGGGATGAGGCAGTATTAGGTATGCCTTAGTTATAGGAATACAATCTAAGAATCAATTAAATCACAGGTTAGGTCGATATTAAAGATACTTAACGCCGTAAAATGCAATAATAAGCTAAGCTAGTATAGTACTAAGTAGAAGCAACCTATAAAGAAACAGAAAAAGGACTAAGTTATATACTAAAGAGATACTATAAGTATGGCAGGAAACTATAGTTACCAAAAAGTGAGAAGCTATTAAAATATATAGCATGGGACTATAAGATAGAATTAGAATTAGGAACAAGTTTAAGGTTTTTTTAAATCTATAAGCTTACTAAAGAAGAAGGTAGAGCATTAAAAGAGTTTATCTAGGAAAATTTATAAAAGGGATATATTAGACTATCGCAGTTATTAGCGGGATATCCAGTACTATTTATACTAAAGAAAAATAGCAAGCTAAGGCTATGCATTAATTATAGATAGTTAAATAGCATTATTAGAAAAAATAGGTATCCTTTACCCTTAATTAGCGAAATCTAAGACAGGATAGGTAATGCGCAAATCTTTACAAAGATAGATCTAAGATAGGCATACTATTAGATCTAGATTAAGGAAGGCAATAAATAGAAAACAGCCTTTAGGTTAAAAGAAGGACTATATAAACTATTAGTTATATAATTCGGGCTTATAAACGCACTAGCAACGTTTTAGAAGCGTATTAACAATGTATTAAGAGAATACTTAGATAAATTTGTTATAGTATACCTTAATAATATTATTATCTACTTAATAACTAAGGAAGAGCACGAAGAACACGTTAAATGGGTTTTAAAGAGACTATAAGAAGAATAGATACTAGTAGCAATTAAGAAATACAAGTTCTTTACTAGAAAGACTAATTTTATTAGATTTATTATTAAACTAGGCTAACTTAGTATAGATCTAAAGAAGATCGAGGCTATAGTAAATTAGTAAGAACTAGAGAACATTACGCAGTTAAAATCGTTTTTAGGGTTTTGCAATTACTATAGAAGGTTTATAGCGTAGTAATTAAAGGACGTTAAGCTACTTATACAACTAATAAAGAAAGAAGAACTATGGGTATAAGGAAGGGAGTAGTAAGAATTATTTAAGAAGATTAAGGAGATATTTACCTAGGAGCTAGTTTTTAAAATCTATTAACTAAAACTAGAGACGGTTATAGAAATAGATATATTAAACTATATACTAGGGGCGTGCTTTATATAGAAATATTAAAATAGATAGCACCTAGTAGCATACTATAGTTAAAAAATAACACCACTAGAGTTAAACTATAATATCTATAATAAGGAGTTATTAGGTATAGTTATAGCATTAAAGAAATAGAGAGCATTCTTATAAGGCATAGAGAAACTATTTATAGTTAAGATGGATTATAAGAACCTAATAGGATTTTTAATAATAAAGGAACTTAACTAAAGATAGGTTAAATAGGCAGAGATACTTACGGAATACTATTTTAAGATTTAGTATACTAAGGGCACAGATAACACATAAGCAGATATTCTAAGTTAAAAGGCTTTACTATAAAACGAAGAAAGGCCATTAGGGGCTTTACTATAAAAAGACATAGACGGACTAATTAGGTATAATTATTTAAAGATTATAGCGACCTAGAAAGAACTAGAGAAGGTTTATAAGTTATTAAAGAGCTTTTAGGTATAAAGAATTCTAAAGGCATAGCTAAAAGATCTATAGATAGATATATACGAAAATTAAGAAGTAAAGTATATCTTAAGAAGTATAGTAGAGCAATTTATAGAAGAATTCTATAAGGGATTAACTTAAGGACATAATAGAGCTATAGGCTTAGTATTAAGACTCTAAAAGGAGTATATTATTAATAGAATTTAAAAAATAGCTAGGAAGGTTATAAAAGAATATTTAAATTATTAAAGGAATAAACTAATAAGGTATAAGCTATATAGAGGGCTATAACCTATTAAAATACTAGAGAGACTATAGGAGGTTATATTATAGGACTTTATTATTAAGTTACTAAGGTTAAAAGACCCTATTACTAGATAGGATTATAATATAATCTTAGTAATAGTAAATAAGCTTATAAAGTAGGGTTACTTTATAGTATACACGGAAGAAATCTTAGTAGAAGATGTTACTAGAATTTATATTAAAGAAGTATTCGTAAGATATAGAGCACTAAGTAAAATTATATTGGATAGAGATCTAAGATTTATAGTAGTATTTTAGGAGGTATTCTTAGCGGAACAAGGAGTTAGAGCAGTAACTTTTACCGCATATTATCCGCAGATAGACGGCTAAACGGAAAGATTAAATTAGATACTAGAGTAGTATCTAAAGTACTATATTAATTACGCATAGAATAATTAGGTATTACTATTACTAGTTATATAGTTTATATATAACGCAACACCTTAAAAGGGAATAGGCATATTACTATTTAAGGTAAATTATAGATACGAGCTAAGAATATCATTATTACTACGGTAAGTAAAGAAAATAAGTAGTATAGCTAAAGAAAAAATAAAGACATTAATAAATCTTTATATAGACCTTATAGAATTAGTAAAGAAGGTATAAAAAAGAATAAAAAGGTACTATAATGCTAAGAGATCTAAGGGACTAGATCTTAAGGAGGGAGATAAAGTATAGCTACTACACAAAAATTTTAAGAGTTAACGACTAAGTAAGATGTTAGACTATGTTAGACTAGGACCTTTTAAAATTATATAAAGAATTTTACTAGTTATATTTAAGTCTATCTCTCGCACGGCACGAATAGGTCATAGTCCATTTTAAGTATATTAATTGTGGAGGGTACAGGCTTATAGGGCGGGATCTAGGCGATATCCTAACGTTTATAAGGCTTTTTAGGCCTAAACTTCGGAGATCTAGCCTGAATCCTACCCGGTGCCCCTAATAGGGTAGCCCGCCACTAGACCTAAATAGGACTGCAAGTATCTAATCTAATATACATTATAAGGGGGGTAGGTGGGTAAAAAGAACGACCTATTAAGTGTAGTTGCAAGCGATGATATTATTAACCGTGTTAAACATCTAGTTAAATACCTAAGTTGCAGGGTTTTCGGCCAAGCAATGTATAGACACGTAATATCTATCTCTCGCACGGCACGAATAGGTTATAGTCTATTTTAAGTATATTAATTGTGGAGGGTGTAGGCTTATAGAGCGGGATCTAGGCGATATCCTAGCGTTTATAAGGCTTTTTAGGCCTAAACTTCGGAGATCTAGCCTAAATCCTACCCGGTGCCCACTAGCAAAGCGCCTACCACCTATAAAGAATTTAGTTAAAACGAGAGCGATTTCCGTAGTCTAAAGTATGAAGTCTCCACTCCACATTAGGCTTAGCGATATAGTAGAACGGCAGACGGCAATATACGGCATATTGCTGTAGGGAGACGGGTAGGCAGAATAGTGTAGCGGTATAGAATTCTGCCGGCTCTATCGTTGAACGGACTAATTAGGATTTTCCATCCCCAGAATAGAAAATCGCTATTGGCTCGGCTAAGGGCAGTAAGCGGAACTAATATCTTTACAGTAGAAATAGGTAGACGTATATACAGAACCTCAAGAATCTAATAACAATTATAGATATTACAGATATGGCAGAACGTAGCAGGTAACGCGCCTCCAGCACCGTCATATAGCCAGTATAGGCACACTCCACTAGAAATTTAAGTTTAATTAAAGTCGTTCGGTTTCCGAGGTGTTATAGTAAAGTTTAACCGCATCTAATGTCCATCAACCTAACTGCGCCGTTTATAACTCTGCGAAGCCACAATTATATATATGCTGTGCTGCACCCCTACGGAAGAAGTAGTTAGAGTAACCATTAGGCAGGATACCGCCACTGGCTAAGCGGGTTAATAGAATCTTACGCACTACTAGCGCCGAAAATGCTCTATTATTAACGCTAAACAATAGATCTAATAGAGGCCGGGGGTCACGGTTAAATAACCGTATCATTACGGCCACGGGGCATAGACAATCTCCCGGTATAGCGGCGATCTGGATATTAACGCCACTATAAGTTTTGTCTGTCTTGCTCCGTTTAAGGTAAAAGACCATTAAATGGCTATTAGGGGCGATCCTAACGTTGCTACGGAGGGCCCTTATAGTGCTAAAGTCCTTAGCTTTCCTATTTGGGTACGTAATCTCTCCTATACATAAGAAACCTGTAAACGCCATCGTAAATACCGCATCTACGTTTACATCCGCCTTATAGGGCCTAAAGGTAATAATCTTGTCTAGAATATCCTTTATAATTAGTAGTTTAGTTTTCTTAGTAGATGGGAATAGTAATATAGCCCCCGCTAGGGCCCTTTTAATAGTCTAGTCTTTAAAGGCGGTAATTAAGTAACCTAGATCTATATAACGAGATCGGATTGCAGAGACATAGTTAAAGAGGGTTTCTAGCTTAACCCTGCCTATTAGAGGGGCGGCTATACTAAACGCTCGTTAAGCGATCTATTCCCCTAAGTTCATCCTCTTAGCCGGATACGGTAATAAACCGTTTAGGGCTAAGAAGGCCTCCCAGCTCTTAGTAGCGGAGGAGTAGCCCTTCCTTATATTAGCTGCCAAGCCATGCCATATAAGTAATAAAAAGCAATAAAACCCACCGGTCTCGCTCCAGAAGGTCGGGGGAGGTTAATTAAACAACTCTAGGTTAACTGTAAGAGTTAGTAGCCGCTCGGAGGAGAGATATCGTTTTTCTAGCAAGAAGCCTTTATTTATCTAGTAAGAAGCCGTTATTTATCCGGCAAGAAGCCGTCATTTATCCAGTAAGAAGCCGTTATTCATCCGGCAAGAAGCCGTTATTCATTTGCCACTTAGGGCACAGTAATAATAATTTCTCGCGGTTAAATCGCGAGAGAGCATTAGTAAGCCCATTGTTGGCGCTAGAGACCCATATAGTCGTCATAGTAATATCATTTATCATTAAGGATATAAGTATCTCTCGGAGTAATCGGTTTCTAGGACCTTTTACAACATTATTCTAAATACCGCTATAGGCAACTATATTGTCTGTATGGATATAGAGAGACCTATACCGCCAGACCGATAACCACCTTCTAAATGCCTCTGCGATAGCATATATCTCTTTTAGGTTAATATAGTCATCCGCCTGGTCTAGTAGGGGGTAACAGCTAAAGGCCTAGGCCTAGGGTAGGGAAGTCACGTAATTAGGCCAGTAGCCGTTCTCTCCACTAAAGTAGAAGCCTCCGTAGCCTTTAAGCGATAAGGCGTCAGTAAATAAGTGAAACTGCGGCCTCTCCTTGTCATTAAAGAACAGTATACCGTTACTTAATATAAGAACCTCAAGCCAGAGGTTAAGGTCTTCTTTAAGCTCTAAGGGGAGGCGCCAGGGCGTATATCTTAATAACCTAGTAGGCCATTTTATTATAAAGTCCTATAAGGAGCGAGAGTACGAGCGCCCAAGGCGGATAACTCTTGCATACCATGCTAGGCGGCCCGCCAGTTATTAGGCTTACTGTAATAATAGCTAGCCTATTTAGAGGGCTTTAGTCACCTAATTAATAGCTTTCTGTTGCTTAACTAGTAAGAGTCTTAACTCTATCACTATGGTGTTAATAGTGTAACCCAGAACTTCAGCCTCCGTACCTTTAATATTCTTAGTATTATTTCGGGGTACCCCTAGCTAGTCGGTAACCGAGAGGTATACCTCCCTTAGTAATGGCAGCATAGTTAGACACTTAACTACGAATATAAAGTCGTTAAGGTAGTGCTTAATAGTAGAGTTAATTTGTTGTGCTAGGATCTAGTGGAGACCTTCAGCAAATAGGTTAAAGAGGAATGGGGCTATTCGTAAGCCAAATGGCAGACAGCATTTAACGTAAGTAACTCCCTTCTAGATAAAGCCGAGTAGGTAACGCAACTGCAATGAGACGGGCACGATCCGGAAGGTATCTTTAATGTCTTATTTAACTAGGTAGTAGCCTCTACCGGCTATAATTATATATGCTAGTATAGTCTCTACCTGGGTATAGTGTAGTGTTGCCTAGGCTAGGTTAATTAAGTCATTAACTAAGAAACCCTTGGGTGAAGAGAGGTTATGGATACGGCGAAAGCCGCCGTCTGCCTTAGGCACTAGGCCTAGGGGTAAGGTAACTATAGAGTTAGTAGTCTATATACGGCCTAGGGCTAGGTTAGTAACAATCTTTTTAGAGATAAGGTCTTTGTTATCGCGTAAGGAGAGGTGGTTTTTATAAACACTAGATAGCATAGGTGCCGAGGGACCTATCTCCGCCCCGTAGGTAAGGATATCTTACAAAATTGCTAGGAGATTTCCAGGGTACCCATAAAGGAGCGTGCTCCAAGCGAGAGGCCTTAGGGGTAATAGTAAGTTGGCTAGAAAAGTCGTTTACAAGTAAGTTTCGAAAAGAGGTACTAAATTAGGCCTGCCTTGGAGCCTTGGTGCCTATAGTAGGTCTAACTAGATAGTTAAACCTAGGAAGATATCTTTATCTACCATTAAGTCTTAGGTCTAACTACTTACGGCGGTAAGCTAGCTAGGGCACAACTTCAATAGGTGGTTTTTGTCGCACTTAGAGCATGCGTGGCGGTAACGATACGGATCTTCTCTATAAGCCTACTAGTTGTTCTAGCTGTAACAGGGCTTATTAGAGGTAGGGGGAGGGGAGGTATTCTTTCGTAATCTCTTTAATGCCATACTACGGACTTTAAGCCCTTAGCTCCATACCTTTATATTAGCCGCCCGGCAGTATAGGGCCTTAAACTAGGTAGGCATATCCCAGTTACTAGGCTTAAGCTAATTACGATCTATAACGTACCTATAGTAGTTAAGTGCGAGGTCCAAGATAAAGGTCCAGTTATAGGTTACGGAGTAGTCGCGGATCTTATTTATCCAGAGCAACATCCTTATATAGAGGTTGGTTGAACATATATAGAGAGTACTTATAATTACCACGTAGTTTGTAAACCCAGTAAACCAGACTTCCTTATTCTCGTAGACCTTGCGGCTAGTAGTAGGTCTCTTTAAAACAAGCTTTCCGTTTTTAATAGTAGCCACATTAGAGAGGTCTGGGCGGCCAGAGTGTACCCATAGACGTGCTAGATTCTCTAAGCGGAAGGATCCTTTCCATATATTGTAGAGGTCTCTTCTAGCTAGGCCAGGGAGGTCGAGCTCAAGCGTGCTAGAGCCTTCCGGCAGGTTATAGGACTTACCTAGTTCATCCGCCTTAGCGGTAGAGGGGTGCTCTAGTAGATCAGGCTGCTTTAGAGCGGCTAGCCTTGCCTAGTAAAACTCCTCTTCCTGTTCCGTCTTTCGGATCCGTGCCTATTCCTCCTATTCCGTCTTTCGGATCTATGCCTGTTCCTCCTACTCTCTCTTTCAGATCTCTAGGTCATAGAGTTATTAGGCCCTCTCGTCTTATTTCCTAGCTCTTTCTTCTTCTAAAGATAAAACCATGGTATATTCGGTAGATAGGATAGTAGTAGATAAGGAGGTAGATAATAGGGCGGTCAAGCGAGGAGTTTTCAAGCGGGTACTATTGGCTGGAAAATCGGTTATAGGCTTTAATAATTATGTAGGCCACTAAGAACATTAATCGCAAACAATCTATAATGAAAAGAACGACCTATTGAGTGCAGTTGCAAGCAATAATGTTGTTAACCGTGTTGAACATCTGGTTGAATACCTAAGTTGCAGGGTTTTCGGCCAAGCAATATATAGACACGTAATATTAAACCTACTAGCCAGAATAAAGATCTACCCTATATAGTATATTATAATGCTAGAGCTAGTATATAGGAATATTAAGCCACTAGTTTATAAAGCAGATATATATAGAGGATAAGAAGAAGATAAATAGCAAGTTTTAAAGATTGTTAGCTATAAGGACATTAATAATAAAATATAGTATAAGGTTAAGTAGATAGGCTATAATAAGACTACCTAGGAGCTACTAGAGAATTTAAAAAATGCTATAAGAAAGGTATAGGAGTATCGGAAGAAATTAGGTTAGGTAGTATTAATAAAGAAGGATTGCTAAAAAATAAGTTACCTAAGGGGGACCTAAAAAGAGTAGTTGCCGAATTACTTAGATCTGTTTCCTTTTCTATTAGAAGAGAATCTATTCTTTTATTACTAAGTTCCTATAAACCCTATTCTATAAGTTTCTACTCTTTAAAACGAGCCTTTTTACGTACCTTCTTAAGACGGATTAACTAAGTGGACGCCGTAAGATAAGACTTAAGGGCCCGTTACTAAGCTTTGGCAGCCTCTTATTTAGCATTATAAAAATAGTGTAATTCCGCCAAAGTAATAGACAGTTTATTATCTAGCCGCGTAATAGTAGATTAAATATAAAACCTTAAAACAAATTAGTTAGGAAACTAGATAACTATTAAGAGTAATAGGACGCGTATATTTAGTATTAGAGATAGAGTAAACGTTATAGGACAAATGAATATTTACTTTAGTGCACTCTAAGTAAAAGGACAGTTGTTATAAAGATGGGTTCGCTAACATAATATAAACTAGCCCCTCTTTTAAATAACGAGAATATAGAGATAGTATAATCTCACTAAGAGACAATATTATAGCTATAGTGCGAATACGACGAGCAGTTAAAGAAGAAGAAATTACTTTAGGTATAATAAGTAACGATATTAACTAAATTAATTAGACGGATATTACATCTCTAGTAAACGACTTAGAGATATTAGGGATCTTTAAGAATAAAGATAAAGAGGAGGGAGATAGTATTACGGACGCTTTAAGTATAATATTATAACTACTTAGGGAAGAGTTAAAAGAAGCTAGTTAGTTAATTTAGGTATAGTTTAGAATAGAATTAGTAGAGCTATATAACAAGGAATAGTAACTAAGGTTACGTAATATAATCTGTATAATTTATAGGATCTATATAATCCGTAATAAAGTAGATAGAGTATATATATATTACGTATAAGAAGGATTTTATAGGAGTATAGTTATATATTTAAGGACCCTTAGTCCCTACCTAGATAGTTCCTTCCTTATAGTAATTCTCAGAATATAATTGGAGTTAATCTATTAGGTAACCACTCCACTAGTTATTATTACTCGTTGACCTCTATACTTATATTACCTACACACCTAGCCTAATAACAAGCCTATTGTAGTTCTTGCTATAAGGTTCCGTTACATGCATCTAAGGATTTAATAATATTCTATACCTATTATAGTTCCTATAAATATAAAGTTCTTCCTTTTAAACTAATAAACGGACTAGCTACGTACTAAAGGTATATAAATAACATTCTTTCTAATTACCTAGACGAATTCTATACAGTATACCTAGATAATACTCTTATATACTTAAATAACGAACTTAAGTATTAAGTTTATATTAAGAAGGTCCTAAAGAGACTACAGAATATAGGCTTATAAGTTAATAATAGGAAATGCGAGTTTAGGATAAAACGTATAAAGTACCTTAGGTTTATTATAACTATAAAAGGAATTAAGGTTAACCCTAATAAGGTAAAGGCAATTTATAACTAGAAGCCCCCTTATATAGTAAAAGGGATCTAGTTTTTTCTTAGGTTTTATAATTTCTATTACTAGTTTATCTATAATTATAGAGTTGTGGTAAAGCCTCTTATATAACTTACCCGGAAAGATACGCCTTTTATCTTTAATAATAACTATATAGAAGCCTTTAGAGAGCTAAAAGATTAGCTTATTTCCTTTTTAATTCTTTATTACTATAACCTGGACCTTAAGTTTATACTAGAAACGGATGCTTCTAATAAAGTTATAGCGGAAATCCTATTATAGTTATATCTAGATAGCGAATAGTACCCTATTGCTTTCTTCTTAAAAATAATAGACTTGGTTAAGTATAACTATAAAGTATATAATAAAGAAATACTAGCTATTATCTAATTGCTATTCTAATAGCGTATAGAGCTTAAAGGCACGAACTTCCGGATTAAGATATATATAGATTATAAAGCCCTAGAGTACTTTATAACTATAAAGCAGCTTACTAGTTAATAAGCTTACTAGGCTAAAATACTCTTCTAATTCTTTTTTACGATTATATATTATTTTAGTAAGTGAAACTTTAAGGCTAATTTATTAACCTAAAGGGAATAAGATATAGGACCCTAGAATAAGCTAAAAGCCTAATACTAGACGCGCGCCCTTCTTTACCCCAAATAGCTTAACCTGCGGATTCTTAAGGAGCAAGACTCTAAGTAGAATAATTTGGCTCCTATAGAAGAAGTCTTAAATAAACTAATAGGGCTAGCTAATTATATTCTAACTGCAAATTATATAGCTAGCTCTATAAAGGCCCTCCGCGACTAAGCTATAAAAGGTAACCCCAATTTAGAAATAAAAGAAGGATTACCTCTATACTAAGAACGGCTTATAGTTTTAGACATTAATAACCTATAGATAGAGCTAATCTATAAAGCCTACTGTTAAGTCTCTATAGTATACCCTAGTTAAGACAAGACCTATTAACTACTAATACCCTATTACTACTGGTGAGAACTTCTATTAGATATAGATTAATTTATTAAAAACTACTACGCCTATAGACGCATAGATGCCCCTAGGGACTAAACTCTTAGGTAGTTATAACCCCTACTAGTTCTAAAACGCCCTTAGCAATATATTATAATAGACTTTAAGTCGTTTCTAAAGGACGCCCACGACTATAATACGGCCTTTATTATAATTAACTAACTATATAAGTAATCCGTCTCCCTCCCTTATTTTAAAACCATAACTGCGAAAGATATAGCCCGCCTCTATATTAACAACATCTATTAATTTTACAGCGCCCCTAAATTAATTGTTCTTAATTATAGTCCCTAGTTTATATTAGATTTCTAAAATAAATTCTACCGTATTCTTAGGATTAAGATTAAGCTCTCTACTATATTTTACCCTTAAACTAACGGTTAAACTAAGATTAGAAACTAGTACCTTAACTAGCGACTATATCCCTTTATAGACTACTATTAGGATAACTAGTTAGAACTACTACCTATAATAGACTACGCGTAGCTTATACTCCCCTATAACAGTATAGGGATATTGCTATTTAAACTGCTCTATAGGTATACACTATAAACATCCTTTAATTAGGATAGGCCTACTAAGCCCGCTATAGCCCGCGAACGCCTTAGCTATAAAGAGGCCCAGGTATTTACTAAGAGAATGCATAGAGCCTAGAAGACTGCTTAAATAATTATAAAAAAGGCGTAAGAGAAGAAAGAGTCTAATATAAAACCGATATTATTATAAGGTAAACTTCTAAGTAAGAGATAAGGTATAGGTGTTAATAAAGAACTAGAAAACCTAAAGACTGAGCTATAAGCTAAACTACTAAATAGCTAGCCTATATAAGATTCTTTAAAGTATAGGACACTCTTTTAAGGTTAAGCTACTAGAGTTAATAAGGATCTACCCTATTTTCTCCTTAAACCAACTATAAAAGGCTATAGATAATCTACTACCTAGGCAGTATAACGACCCCCTACCGCTAATCTAGATTGTAAAGGACGAGAAATAGGAAGTTAAAGAAATCCTAGTAGTTAAAAACGACCGTAATGTCTTAAAATACTATATAAGCTAGGTAGGCTATAAAGAAGACCTAAAATAGTACCCCGCATCTAATTTTAAGTACTCTTCCTATAAGCTATAGGACTTTTATATAGCCTACCCTAACCTCCCTAGACTACTATATAGATTAAATAACTAGATTAATGCTAGAAAGAAGGGTTAGATAACTATAACAATTTAGATAATAATAGGGAGCTTAGGCAACGCCTAAGGGCAGGCTTTTTTAGGAGGGGGGGGGGTAATATAACGGTGCTAGAGCGCGTTACCTACTAAACTCTGCCTAAGTTCTGCTATATTCTACTACCTACTATACTATTATATACTGTCTAGTATTGTTATATACTATCTAGTACTCTTTCTTACTATTAGCTCGCCTATTATTGGCTCGTCTACTACTAGCGCCTTAGCGGCTTGCGCTACCTATTTGTTAACACTAGCCTTCGCGACCCCCTTTCCTTTTCCTTAGCTTAGTATCTTTATAAAATAGCATTCTATAGGCTTTAGTTTAGAGGCATTTATACAAGCCGTTATACCTACTTAAAGCTATTTATAAAGCTAATTTAGTAAGCACTATTATAACGGAACCTTGTAGTAAGAACTACAATAGGCTTATTATTAGGCTAAGTATATAGGTAATATAAATTAAAGTTAACAACATAATAATAACTGGTGGAGTAGTTGCCTAATAGATTAACTCTAATTATATTCTAAAAATTACTATAAGGAAGGAACTATCTATATAGGGACTAAGGGTCCTTAAATACATAACCGTACTCCTATAAAATCCTTCTTATATATAATATACGTATTATACGTATTATATATACATTCCTCTTATATACCGCGTATACTATATATAACCTTATATAACCTTATTTACTATTCCTTATTATATAGCTTTATTGGCTCTATCCTAGACTATACCTAAATTAACTAACTAGCTTCTTCTAACTCTTCTCTAAGTAGTTATAATATTATACTTAAAGCATCTGTAATACTATCTCCCTCCTTTTTATTTTTATTCTTAAAGATTCCTAATATCTCTAAGTTGTTTACTAAAGGTATAATATCCATCTAATTAATTTAGTTAATATTATTACTTATTATACCTAAAGCTCCTTCTTCTTTATAGGCGTAACGTTATACCTATACTATTGCTACAATATTATCTCTTAATAAGATTATACTATCTCTATATTCTCGCTGTTTAAAAAAGGGGTTAGTTTACATTGCGTTAGTGAACCCATCTTCGCGACAACCGTCCTCTTACTTAGAGTGCACTAAAGTAAATATTTATTTATCTTATAACGTTTGCTTTATCTCTAATACTAAATATACGCGACCTATTATCCTTAATAGTTATCTAGTTCCCTAATTAATTTATTTTAGAGTTTTATATTTAATCTACTACTATATAGCTAGATAGTAAACTGTCTTAAGCCCTTATTAAGTTAAAATATTCTTATAATGTGGAGTAGGAGGCCTTAGAGGCTTATATTACGGCATCTACTTAATTACTCCGTCTTAAGAAGGTTTATAAGAAGGTCCGTTTTAAAAAGTAAAAACTTATAAAATAGGGTCTATAGGAACTTAGCGATAAAAAAATGGATTTTCTTTTAGCCAAGAAGGAAATAGATTTAAGTAGTTTAGCAACTACTCTTCTTAGGTCCCCCTTAGATAACTTATTTTTTAGTAATCCTTTTTTATTAATACTACCTAACCTAATCTCTTCCGATACTCCTATACCTTTCCTATAGTATTTTTTAGGTTCTCTAGTAGTTTCTAAGTAGTTTTATTATAGCCTATTTACTTTACCTTATACTATATTTTATTATTAATATCCTTATAACTAATAATCTTTAAAACTTACTATTTATCTTCTTCTTATCCTCTATATATATCTACTTTATAAACTAGTAGCTTAATATTCCTATATACTAGCTCTAGCATTATAATGTGCTATATAGGGTAGATCTTTATTTTAGCTAGTAGGTTTAACTTAAACGTAACTAGTAAAATCCTTTACTTAATTTTAAAAGGTCCTAGTCTAACATAGTCCAACTTCTTACTTAATTATTAACTCTTAAAATTTTTATATAGTAGCTATACTTTATCTCCCTCCTTAAGATCTAGTTCCTTAGATCTTTTAGCGTTATAGTACTTTTTTATTTTCTCTTATACCTTCTTTACTAATTCTATAAGGTTTATATAAAGATTTATTAATATCTTTATTCTTTCTTTAGCTATAGTACTCGTTTTCTTTACTTACCGTAGTAATAATAATATCCTTAGCTTATATCTATAATTCGCCTTAAATAGTAATATACCTATCCCTTCTTATAGTGTTATATTATATATAAACTATATACCTAGTAATAGCAATACCTAATTATTCTATACGTAATTGACATAATGTCTTAAATACTACTTTAGTGTCTAATTTAGCCTTTCCGTTGAATTATCTGTCTGCAGATAATATATAGTAAAAGTTACTACTCTAACTCTTTATTCCGCTAAAAATACCTCCTAAAATGCTACTATAAATCTTAAATCTCTATCCAATATAATCTTATTTAATACTCCGTGTCTTATAAACACTTCTTTAATATAGATTTTAGCGATATCTTCTACTAATATTTCTTTTATATATACTATAAAGTATCCCTACTTTATAAGCTTATCTACTATTACTAAAATCGCGTTATAATCTTATCCGGTAATAGGATCTCTTAACTTTAATACTTAATAATAAAGTTCTATAATATAACCTCCTATAGTCTCTCTAGTATTTTAATAGGTTATAGCCCTCTATACGGCTTATACCTTATTAGTTTATTTCTCTAGTAATCTAAATACTTCTTTATAACTTTTTACGCTAAGCCTTAGATTCTATTAATAATGTATTCTTCTTAGAGTCTTAACACTAAGCCTATAGCTCTATTATATCCCTAGGTTAATCCTTTATAAAATTCTTCTATAAACTGTTCCGCTATACTTCTTAGGATATACTTTACATCTTAATATTTATATATATCCATCTATAGATCTTCTAGCTATGCTTCTAAAATTCTTTATACCTAAAAGCTTTCTAATAACTTATAAACTCTTTCTAGTTCTTCCTAAGTTGCTATAATTTTTAACTAATTATACCTAATTAATCCATCTATATCTCTTTATAGTAAAGCCCTTAATAGCTTTTCGTTATTCTATAGTTTAGCTTTATAGCTTAGAGCGTCTACTTATATATTATCCGTGCCCTTAATATACTAAATTTTAAAATAGTATTCTATAAGCATCTCTACCCATCTAACCTATCTTTAGTTAAGTTCCTTTATTATTAGGAATCCCGTTAGGTTTTTATAATCTATCTTAACTATAAATAGTTTCTCTATACCTTATAAGAATACTCTTTATTCCTTTAGTACTGTAACTATACCTAATAACTCCTTATTATAGATGTTATAGTTTAACTCTAGTAGTATTATCTTCCAACTATAGTATACTACTAGGTGCTATCCATCTTAATATTTTTATATAAAGTATACCCCTAGTATATAGTCTAATATATCTATTTTTATAACCGTCTCTAGTCCTAGTTAATAGATTTTAAGAACTAGCTCCTAGGTAAACAATCCTTTAACTTTCTTAAATAATTCTTACTATTCCTTTCCCCATACCTATAGTTCTTCTTTCTTCGTTAATCGCATAAATAGTTTAATATCTTTTAACTATTACGCTATAAACCTTCTACTATAATTACAAAACCCTAGGAATAATCTTAACTATATAATATTCTCTAGTTCTTACTAATTTACTATAGCCTTAATCTTTTTTAAGTCTATATTAAGTTAGCCTAGTTTAATAATAAATCTAATAAAATCGGTCTTCCTAGTAAAGAACTCGCATTTCTTAATTGCTACTAGTATCTATTCTTCTTATAGTCTCTTTAAAACCCATTTAACGTATTCTCTATATTCTTCCTTAGTTATTAAGTAGATAATAATATTGTTAAGGTATACCATAACAAATTTATCTAAGTATTCTCCTAATATATTATTAATACGCTTCTAAAACGTTACTAGTGCGTTTATAAGCCCGAATTGTATAACTAATAGTTTATATAGTCCTTCCTTTAATTTAAAGGCTGCCTTCTATTTGTTGCCTTTCCTAATTCTAATCTAATAGTACGCCTATCTTAAATCTATCTTTATAAAAATTTACGCGTTGCCTATCCTATCTTAAATTTCGCTAATTAAGGGTAAAGGATACCTATCCTTCTTAGTAATGCTATTTAATTATCTATAGTCGATACACAGCCTTAGTTTGCCGTTTTTCTTTAGTATAAATAGTACTGAATAACCCGCTAATAACTACGATAGTTTAATATATCCTTTTTATAAGTTTTCTTAAATAAACTCTTTTAATACTCTACCTTCTTCTTTAGTAAGCTTATAGATTAGAAAGAACCTTAAACTTATTCCTAGTTCTAATTCTATCTTATAGTCCTATACTGCATACTCTAATAGCTTCTTACTTTCTAGTAACTATAGTTTCTTACTATACTTATAGTATCTCTTTAGTATATAGCTTAGTCCTTTCTCTGTTTCTTTATAGGTCGCTCCTACTTAGTACCATACTATCTTAGTCTGTTATCGCATCCTATAGCGTTAAGTATCCCTAATATTAACCTGACCTATAATCCAATTATTCTTTAAATTATATTCCTATAACTAAGGCATTTCTAATACTGCCTTATTATTTCCTAATAGTAATATATCAAAAGACATCTTAATTTGTCTCCCTTTAATAGTTAACTAAATAGGTCCTATTTTAAGATTAATAATGCCTTCTTTATAGGCTATTAGGTCTCCTAAAATTATCACTAATAGGTAAGAGTACTCCTTTTTCCTGTATAGTAATCCCATTCTTTTAACTGCTGCTAGTAAAATATAGTTCCTTATTACTCCACTATCTATTAATACTTTAAACTATTAATCTTACTATTTAACTTATAAATTTAGGTGTCGTCCTTAAATTCCTTTAAAGGTCTATAGCTCTACTACTAGTTCCCTCTAGTCCTATAGGCCTCTACTTTTCCTAACTATTAGCTACTTAATCCTATTTATACTTAGTCTATCTTTAGCCAATACTTAGTTTACTTTTTGTCTTTAATATACTATAAACACGTGTTCTCTAAACACTTCTACCACTATTATCTATCTAGGCATTTTTCCGTAAGGAATCTTCCTAGTTAAAGTATTAAGTCCCCTTAGGTTTGTACTTCTACTAAGTGCCAACTATATATATACTTAGCGTTTCTATATTTTGCCTTATTTAGTGCCTAATATATCCTTACTAAATACTTCTGGTTCTTATCTTTAGGTGCTCTATATATATTATACGCATTATCTACGTATATAATCTATGCCAATATATAATATACTTAGTGTCTTAGGTTAACTCTTAGCTTATCTTCGTCCTTAAGTTTAAACCTTTCTTATATTAACCTAAGCGTTACGACTTTATTTATAGGTACTAAGATTTGCCTCTCGCTTCTTTAGTCCTCTAATTACTCCTCTAGATCTTTTAACATTATAATTAAGGCTCCTTTAATATAACTTATAGCCTTCTCTATAATTAGGTAGTTTTGGATAACTTTTTCATCTAACTATATATAGAAATCTTTCCACTTATTATTATGCCTTTACCTATACCACCTTTAGTATAGCTACTAGAGTATATACGGCTTGTTCGTAAGGAAGTATCTTCTTATTACTACGTTATAATAGCCCTTTATATATCGTTCTTTAAATCTAATAAAAATCCCTAGATCCTCTTTATTTTCCAATTTAGTAAGCTACTTAGCTCTTAGTATACCTATCTTAGGCCTATTAGTGATTCTTTATATAGGTGCTCTATCTCTTATACGTCCTAGTATGTTAAATCTCTTATTTAGTTTCTATTCTTGCTATAAGGCAATTCTTGCTCTAAATTCCTCTATAGTTTCTTTTCTTTCGCGTCTTATAAGTAGATTCTTAAAGTCTTCTTACTTCTTAATCTTAGTATTAATTTTTCGATCTTTAGGCCGAATACTTTATTCCCCTAGTAAGTCTTCTAAGTCTATATATCTGTCTCTTAGTCTATTTACTATTTATATTACGGATTCTCTAATCTCGTTAATAGTCCTTATTTATATCTTAAAGTCTTAGTTCTATAGAATTCTTAATTTTAAGCTTGCTTCTTTCTTAAGCTTAGCTCCTGCCTTAGTCTAACTAGGCTTAGGTATTCTTATCTCATCTTAAGAGTTTTAAATCTCACTTATCTCGTCTTAAAAGTCTTATACCTATAGGAAACTCTATCCCAAGCTTATTCGTATATCTTTAAACTAAGCTATTACTCTGCTCTATTAGTTTCTATCTATTATAGATCCTTAAGCTTACCTTATCTCGTCTTAAAAGTCTTAGTTATCTCTTATCTTATCTTAAAAATCTTAAGCCTTTAGCCTTTTGCCTTTATCGAGTACCGAAGTAGTTCGCTATCTTACTTCTCTTGCGTCTTATAAAGCAATAGACATCGTATCTAGTAGGGTCTTAATCCCTACTAATGTTCCCTATTCCGTAGTGGAATTATCCTTTACCTCTTTTATAATATCTCTAAGGTTTATATACTCCTAGTAAGCTGCCCTTATTACCTTATCATTACTAAATATTTCACCTACGTTGAATTCATTGTCCTTAATATCTAATCTGCGAACTAGTTTGTCTATTCCCCTATATTTTAAGGATTTTAGCTCCTATAGCTAATAGCTTACGCCATACTTAACGTCTTTATAAATTTAGTATACGTTATTATAATAAAACGCGAAACTTTTAATTAAACACTCTTTTGTTCCTTATAGTACACTATTATCCCTCTATACATATATATTTTCTACTATTAGTCTAATTCCCTTTATTATATAGTAATTCTAATTATCTTTATAATCCCTCGCGAAATGACCTTATTTCCTGTAATTTATATAAACTCCATCTCTAAACTACTAACTTTGCTATAAAGTCCGCCTAAATGTCTTCTACTGCTAAGATCTCTGGTTTAACCTCTACTCCTTAGTCCTATAATTACTAAATCCTTAACCTCTAGGTTTTTATAGTTTCTTACTCTATCTCTTATAGGCTTCTTTAGTACCACTTAGGTCTATTAGCTCTGCGCCATACCATAATTTCTAATTTAGCTTTAATTATTGCGTACTCTACGTCTTATATAACTATAAAACTTTATCCTAGCCTCTCTTAGCCTGTTCCCTTTAGTAGATCCAATTATTAATCTTAATCGCTTAATCTATTAGTTCTTATAGGGTGTCCGCATCTTCTATTAGAATAATTACATCCTAGACTTTAGCCTTAAGTCCCTGCTTATACTATACCATAAGCGCCTTATTATTCTACTTAACTTATATTACTAGCGTCTAAAACTATATTATATACTTAATTGCTAAGGTTCGTTATATAATGTCTTAGAGTTTTCTTTTCGCTATAGTTACTGCCTCTAGGTCTCTAAACATTTGTGTAAGTTACTCCGTAAACCCTTTCTAGCTTAAGAATATAAATCGCACCTCCTAATTAGTGGTCGTTATTCCGTTTACCTATATTTCCATAAGGTAAGGCTTAAACTACTTAAATGCTCTTCTTAACAGGAATAGTCCTACATAGGCTATTTAATCTATAGGTGTTAGTAGCTTTGCCCCTTCTTATATAACTTTAAAGTATATTTATATAAGAAACCCCTTAAGCTTTTGTAACCGACTACCGGACCTTGCATATTACCCTGGTCACTAGCGTCAGCACTACTCTCGTATACCTCGTATATCTTATATTACCCTATTTCGACTACGTATTAGTCTCCCCTTTTATCTTGTTGCCTACACCTTTCTCATGTATATATACCACTTAATTTCCATAGATTTACAATTAAGTCGCTCACTCAATTCTCCCACACTGCACTGTTACAGTTATGAGCCCGGATCGCACTACCTGCTGAGCAATCAATCTACCTGTTGCACCATCAATCTACTACCTCGTTCAAGAAGTCACTACTTCTTCCACCTTTGCAAGTGTCTTGAGCTTCTTCATTTACTAAACGGACGGACGATTGAACATCAATCAAATCAAACATCGAACACATCGAACATTGATCATATCGAACATTGATTAAATCGAACATCGATCGAACCCGACCGACCGTACGACACCCGACCGTGCGACCGACGAACGAACTGACGAATCAAATTAAAAGTTCGGAACGTCTAAATAAGGTTACGCCAAGACGCTAACTGGACCCTGACCTGGACCCTTCCTGACCTGTTAAATTTCAAAAATGACGACCTCTATCGAATTAAAAATCAACCTCATCCTTGACAAGCCATCTGATTGGATTCAATGGTTCTTTATCATCCAAGACACTGCTAAAACCAACAAGGTATGGCAGTACATCGACCCATCTAAGAAGAAAGACAAGCTTCCAAAGCTGGAACCACCCAATCGACCTACACCAAAAGACGTACTACCTACGGCTACATCGATAGCTCAACTGGACCAAATCAAGCTCACTGCCTATAACCAGCTCTACGCCGAATACAAAGACGATCTCCGCATATACGAGAAGCAAGAACAGGCTATAAACGGTATCAGCAACTACATCGTTCGCTCTACATCGGTAACCTACCTTCCCCTTATCGACGGCCTCGACACGGTACACGAACGGCTTCAAGCACTGAAGACTGCACTCGCCCCTACTACCTTAGGTCGAAAGCACGACGTCCTTATTTAATACACGGCTCTTAAAGCCTACAATACAAATCAGAGCATCGACAAATGGTTGAACGACTGGCGGAACATCTACAAGCTTGCGGAATAATTGAAGATACCTGACGTACAAGGATTTAGACCACACTATGATTTCATTCGAGCAATCAAGCCTATCTCTTCTAGTTTTGCAGGAGCACTAGAAGTAGACCTTATCAGGAAAGAACGGAAGGACGA
>Ga0307515_10006585_pt1 | contig 23187 bp, 18 predicted proteins | sample 17_EM_MG_FD_194513 | JGI IMG/M metagenome (GOLD analysis project Ga0307515, IMG submission 194513) | Populus trichocarpa ectomycorrhiza microbial communities from riparian zone in the Pacific Northwest, United States - 17_EM | ecosystem: Host-associated > Plants > Roots > Unclassified | place... | reverse complement strand
GGGCAGTGCCGACCCTGCCGGCCCGGCTCGGCTCGGCTCGGCTCGGCTCGGTGAGCGTCCTCGGCGGGATCGGCTCGCCCGGTCAGGGCGACGTTCGCGAGGCCGGGGCGGCGGGGGTGGAGCGCCTGGCCCGCGGCTGCTGTCGGCGGATGACCCATTCGGCCACGGCGATGTTGATCAGCCAGCCGGCGAGCATCAGCATCGCCTTGCTGGACTTGTCGAGCGGGCCGACGGCCAGTATCCAGGGCAACTGGGTGAACGCCTGGGTGCCGGCGCCCAGGCCGATCGCGTATCCGCGGATCATCCAGGCGCGGTGCCGGGCGATGTCACGCCGCCGGATCGCGGCGAAGCCGAGCACGATGGACGCGGCCATCGCCGTGCCGAAGACCAACCGGAAGGCGGTGACGAGGTCGCCGACGTCGGCCGGCCGGGGATAGAACACGGTCATCCACAGGCCGGAGAGCGCCGCGGCCAGGCCGAGCGGTACCAGCAGTCGCCCGGCCGCGCGGTGCCAGCCGATCCGGCGGCGGCGCAGGCCCGGAGCGAACTGGAAGGCGCCCAGGACGGCGTAGACGCTGACGCTGACGATGTGCACCAGCACCGGCACGGGCGCGGCGAAGAACCGGGCGTTGTCCGGCGTGATCGGTGCCCCGGACGACAACTCGGCCATCCGGACGCCACCCGCGACCACCGGGATGAAGCTCAGGATGATCAGCGCGGCCGGGATCAGCCACCCGCGCCGGGCGATGGGGGTCACGGTCATCGCTGAGCCTCCTGAGCCGTGTCCTTCTGGCCCTCGCCTGGCAGGTCGTGGGGGCGCGCGATCGGGTGCCGCCCGGTGCAGTCGGTCATGGTTCCATCGTCCCGATCCAGGCCTGCCGGATCATCGGAACTTGGGCCCGAGCCGAACCCGTCGATAGTACGAGCGCCGTCTAGTACTTCCGGCGTCCGGTCAGGTCAGGTCAGGTCAGCGGCCGCGGACGCGGTTGGTTTCGTACGCCCAGATGGCGATCTCGACCCGGTTGCGGGCGCCGAGCTTGGTCATCAGGCTGGCGATGTGCGTCTTGACGGTGCTGAGGCCGATGTAGAGCTCGTCGGCGATCTCGCTGTTGGTGCGACCGCGCGCGACGGTGGCGAGCACCTGCTCCTCCCGTTCGGTCAGCGGCTCGATCGGTTGCACGGTTGGCGCGGACGGTCCGGCGTCGGCGAAGGCCCGCAGCAGCCGGGTGGTGATGCTCGGGGCGATCAGCGCGTCGCCGTTGGCGGCGGCGTGCATGGCCTGGGCGAGCAGGGCGGCGCCCGCGTCCTTGAGCAGGAAACCCCGGGCGCCGGCCCGGAGCGCGGCATAGACGTACTCGTCGAGGTCGAAGGTGGTGATGACGACGACGGCGAGCGGGTCCTCGACGCCCGGCCCGGCGAGCGACCGGGTGGCCTCGATGCCGTCGATGCCGGGCATCCGGATGTCGAACAGGCACACGTCGGGGCGCAGCCGGCGGGCCAGCTCCACGGCCTGCCGCCCGTCGGCCGCCTCGCCGATGACGTCGATGTCCGGCTGGGCGTTGAGGATCATCCGGAGCCCGGTGCGGACGATCTCCTGGTCGTCGGCGACGATCACCCGCACGCTCACTTGGCCGACCCGGTGCGGGGCAGCACGGCGGTCACGGTCCAGCCCCGGCCGGGCCCCGGACCCGCCTCGCAGCTGCCGCCCAGCAGGCCCGCGCGTTCGATCATGCCGACCAGCCCATAGCCCGGCGCCGAGGCCGCCCGCCCCGCGTCGGTCTCGCCGTCGTCGCTGACGCACAGGCGCACGGACGTGTCCTCGACGGCGACGCGGACCTCGATGCGGGTCGCGTGCCGGGCGTGCCGGCGGGCGTTGGTGACCGACTCCTGGGCGAGCCGATAGATCGCCGTCCCGACCGCCGCGGGCAGGCCGTCGACGTCGCCGTGGATCTCCACGTCGACGGCCGGCCCGTCGCTGAACCGGCCCACCAACTCGCCGATATCGCCCACCCGCGGGCTGGATACCAGCTCGAGATCGCCGTCGCGGAACCGGCCCGCTGGCTCGCCGATATCGCCTACCCGTGGGCTGGTTGCCGGCTGGAGGTCGTCGTCGCTGAACCGGCCCGCTGGCTCGCCGATGTCGGCCACGTGCTGGCTGGGCGTTGGCTTGAGATCGCCGTTGCGTTGGTTGGGCGCCGGTTCGCTGATGTGGCCCACGCGCGGGCTGGTTGTCGGCTGGAGGTCGTCGTCGCTGAACCGGCGCACTGGCTTGCCGATGTCGGCCACGTGCTGGCTGGGCGTTGGCTTGAGATCGCCGTTGCGCTGGCTGCGCGCCGGCTTGCCGATGTGGCCCACGCGCGGGTTGGATGCCGGCGTGAGATCGTCGTCGCGCGGGCGGGGCGGCGGCTCGAGGTCGCCGTCGCGAGGGTTGGATGCCGGCTGGCTGAGATTACCCATGCGCCGGCCGGGCGCCCGCGAGCCGAGGTCGCCGCCGCGCGGGCTGGGCGTCCGCTCGGGTGGTTGGTCGTGGCGTAATACGCGCACCATGGCGCGCATCTCGGCGAGTGCCCGTGAGGCCTCCGCCTCGATCACCTTGAGCGCCTCCACGGCCGCGTTCGGGTCCGATGCCGCCGTGGCCAGGCCGGCCTGGGCGCGGATCGCCATCGCCGAGACGTGGTGGGCCACGGTGTCGTGCAGGTCGCGGGCCAGCCGTTCCCGTTCCAGCAGCTTGGCCTGGTCGAGCTCGCGCATCCGGGCCCTGGCCCGGTATCGCAGCGCCGCGCTCAGGGCGCCGGCGGCGAAGAGGATGACGAGGCCGGCGAACATGTCGGACAGGCTCTGGTAGCCGAGCACCGTCGCCAGGACGACCTTGGCGACGACTATCGCCGAGCCGAGCAGCACCTCGCGCCCGGAGCCCCACCGCAGCAGCGCGTAGGGCAACAACAGCAGGTACACCAGCACGTACAGGTCCAGCTCGTGGCCGGTCACCAGCGGGGTCGCGGCGCAGACGCCGAAGGCGACCGCGACCATCGGCAGCGGCCTGCTCCGGCGCCACAGCAGGGTGGGCACCAGCGCCACCGTGATGATCACCGAGACGGCCCGCCACGGCAGCTCGGGCCGGAGCAGACCCTCCAGCAGCGCGGCCGGCACGAGCAGCGCGACGAGCGCCCAGTCACGCCAGCTGCGTGGCGGCGGGGCGGCGGGACGCGGCTCGTCCCATCCGGAGCGCAAGAGATCGTGCACCCATTGATCGTACGAGAGCGCCGCCCCGCCGCAGCTCGGGCAGATGGACGAGGCGTCAACACATTGACCGGCTTCGCTGTCACGCGTAGCGTTCCCGGCCAGGAAAGCGCATTCCTAAGGCATTTCGCGCACCGTACGGAAGGAGCGATTCGATGAGGCAGAGCTACTTACGCCCGCTTGCGATCGGAATCGGTGCGGCGGTGCTGGCCGTGCCGATCGCCCTGATCCCCTCGTTCGCGCAGGCCGCGACGACGACGCTGTACGTCGCGACCGGCGGCAACGACAGCAACCCGGGCTCCCTGGCGGCGCCGCTGGCCACGGTCCAGAAGGCGGTCAGCCTGGTCGCGGCCGGCGGCACGATCGCCGTCCGCGGCGGCACCTACGCGCTGTCCACCAACATCCAGATCGCCAAGAGCGGCACCGCCGGCGCGCCGATCACGCTGACCAACTACCAGAACGAAAAGGTGATCATCGACGGCGAGGCCCTGCCGTACACGCCGGGCGCCGTCGGCTCCACCATCCCGGCCGCGAACCGGGGCGCCGTGCACATGCAGGCGAACTTCTGGAAGATCGCCGGTCTGGAGATCGCGCACGGGCCGTACGCCGTCTACTGCGACAAGTGCAACAACAACACCTTCGAGCGCCTGGTCACCCATGACAACTACGAGACCGGGTTCCAGTTGCAGGGCACCTCGGCCGACAATCTGATCCTCAATCTGGACAGCTATAACAACCGGGACCCGCGCAAGAACGGCGAGAGCGCCGACGGTCTCGGCATCAAAGAGGGCAGCGGCACCGGGAATGTGGTGCGTGGCGCCCGGCTGTGGAACAACGTCGACGACGGCTTCGACGCCTGGAGTTTCAGCTCGCCGATCACGATCCAGAACAGCATCGCCTATGGCAACGGCTACAACCGGTGGAACATCCCGGACTTCTCCGGCGACGGCAACGGTTTCAAACTCGGCGGCAGTAGCGGCACCGGGCCGGCCGCGAATCACAATGTCGGCAACAGCATGTCCTTCGGCAATGCGGCGCACGGATTCACCGACAACGGGAACACGGGAACGATCGTCGTCAATCGCTCGACCGCGTACCAGAATGTCAGGACCGGTTTTGACTTCGACGGCGGCTCCACCTCGAAGCTGACCGCCAACCTCGCGGTCGGCAACGCCACCGCGGTCGCGCTCGGCTCCTCGACGGCATCCGGCAATTCCTGGAACATCGGCGGGACCTGGAGCCTGCTCAGCACCAGCTCCGCGACGATCACCGGCCCGCGCGCCGCCGACGGCTCGATCGCCTCGTCGAACTTCCTGGTCCCGGCGAACGGGGCCGCGGTCGGCGCGAAGATATGAGAGGGTTGAGCAAGATTTCATAAGATTTGTTCGCCGACATGGCCTCTGATCGCGCCGATGAAGCATTCCGCAAGGACGCCAATATCATCGATCTTGGTCGCTGGACGCCCTTGGGAGGGCGAAACGCAACCAAGATCGATGATATTGAACAACTAGGATGCGGATAAAGGCGACTTGTTCGGATCGGACGCCCCGCTGAGCAGTCAAAGCCCGCGTGTCCGCGAACGGCCTGCGCTTCGCCGAGGTCGTCCCCGCCGCCGTGACCGGGGTCGATCACGATGGTCTTGCCGACCAGGTTCGGCGCAAGCCGCACGGTCGCAATAGCGCCGGGCGATCCGATCGGCGAACGGCATGCAGTCGCGGTGCATGAGCGCGCAGCGGGGGCGGCGCACCAGAATCGGATCAGGTCGCCGCGTAACCGGCCGCGGAGCCTGTTCTCAAGCGCGACCGGGCGGTGACGCTGTGACGGCACCCCACGCGGGGGGTGGGCGCGTGGGATGCCGTCAGCTCAGGGGGATCGCGGTCAGGTGAAGCGGCCCGCGATCCAGGTGGCGACGGTGCCGACGGTGTCGACGACCGTTTGATCGTGGTTGGCGCCGTCGACCGTGAGGAATTCCACCGGCTGGGTGCCGTAGGCGAGGAGTTCCTGCAGCAGCGGGCCGGCGGTGATGTCGTACGGCACCGCCTCGTCCGCCGTGCCCTGCACGATCAGCATCGGTGCGCTGGGCGCCGACTGGGCCGGGTTGTCGTAGTGGACCAGCTTGGCCACCACCGAATCCGGCAGCGCCCCGCCGACCAGCAGCTCGTCGGCCGTCAGGGTGGAGTAGGCGGCCAGGATCTCGGTGAGGCAGCCGGTCTGCAGGACCGACGTCTTCTGCTTGGCCGGCGCGGCCAGCACGGTGTTCGGGCTGAAGCTGGACTCCTGTGCGTTCAGGCCGTACAGGCCCATCACCAGGTAGCCCTGCCCGGGCGTGCCGGGGATCAGCGGGGCGAGCATGTCGACATTGGACACCGGGGCGATGGCCACCACGCCGCGGAGCACCAGGGAGCCGTCGTAGGAGGGGGCGAGCTGGTTGGCGAACAGGGCACCCTGGCCGCCCTGGGAGTGGCCGTCGAGCACGTACTGCGTGGAGAGCGAGTTGTCGAGGTTGCGGGCCGCCTTCGCGCTGTCGATCATGGAGCGGGCCTCGCTGGCTCCGATCAGATACGGGTGGGCGGACGGCGTGCCGAGGCCGGGGAAGTCCGGGGCCGCCACGGTCCAGCCCTTGCCGAGCAGCGCCGCGATGGCGGCCCTCGCCTCGGGCCAGAAGACGTCCGGGGACGTCGAGGGGGTGCACTTGTCGGCGAGGCCGGTGGTGCCGTGTCCCCAGACCACGGTGCGGTACTTCTTGCCGGTCTTCGGGGTCATGACCAGTCCGGTGGCGGTGGTCGCGGCCCCGGCGACGGTGGTGGTGGCGTACGTGATGCGCTTTGCCGTGGCCAGGGGTGACAACTCCGACGGCAGGGTCGCCGACGTCGCGACCAGAACGGTGCCGGGCGTGACCGCCGCCGCGGCGGGACTGCCGAAGAAGAAGGCGCCGGCGATGCAGAGCAGGGCGACCTGAACTGCGGCCAGACATCTGCCGGCGGGCCGTCGCAAAAGCGCAGACTTCATCCTTGGGTTCCTTTCGGTGCACGATTTTCGGGCAGGGCGGAGCCCGGGAGGAATTGCAAAATGGAGGCGGAGTGGGGCGCGGAACAGATTACGGATTACTTGCGGAAAGGGAATGCGAGGAATTCGGAACGGCCCGGCGTCAGGCGAAATGGTCGGCGATCCGGCGCAGGGCGGCGATGGTCTCGGTGTCGCGTCGTTCGTCGTCCTGGGTGGGCCAGGCGCTGCACTTGACGATCACGACGTCGGCACCCGGGTCGACGAAGAGGTATTGACCGTGGACGCCAACGCCGGTGAAGGCGTTGAAGGCACTGCTGCCCAGGGTCCACCACAGGTTGGCGTATCCGTAGTGGTCGTAGCCGCTCGGGCCGAGCGCCCCGACGGCGAGTTGCGGCAGGTCGCTGCCGCGGCTGCGGCGCACCCAGTCGCGGGGCACGATCTGCTTGCCGTCGACGACGCCGTCGCGGGCCATCAGCAGGCCGAGCCGGGCGACGTCACGGGCGGTGGCGTTGAACGAGCCGGCCCCGATCGCGGTGCGCGGGCGGCCGCGGGTGAGCCAGTAATAGGCGTCCCGGTCGGCTCCGATGTGGTTCCACAGGCGCTCGGCGGCGTACCCGGCCAGGGACTGCCCGGTCGCCGCCTCGAGCACCCAGCCGAGAATCTGGGCGTCGAACGTCGAGTAGTTGAAGCGCTCGCCGGCCGACGCCGTTCGGGGCGCCGACCGGATCACCTCGGCGACGTCCCCGCCACCCATCACGGCCTGCTCGAAGCGCTTGATGCCGCTGTCCGGCACGTTCCAGACCTCGGGCTCGCCGACGCCGCTGGTCATGTCGAGCAACTCGGCCAGCGTGGTCTCGGCGTAGGCGGTGCCGAGGAAGTCGGGGCGGTAGTCGGTGACCCGGTCCTTGATGCTGCCGATGGCCCCGTCGGCCAGCGCGATGCCGACCAGCATGGAGGTCACCGACTTGGAGACCGAGAACAGCTGCATCCGGGTCCGGGGGCCGGCGAACGCTCCCGGATACGACTCGTGCACGATCTCGCCGCGGTGCAGCACGACGAACGCCGTCGTGTACGTCCGGCGGTGCAGCTCGGCCAGGCTGTAGTCGATGTCGTCGAATCGGTAGGTCAGGTCGAGGGGCTGCTCGTTCACCGGCAGCGGCCGGTGCGTGTCGCCCCGAGTCACCCGCTCGGTGGGCATCAGCCAGTTCATGTGGGTGAACGTCCACTCGTTGAACGGGCGGCGCATGATCAGATCGCCCTGTCGCTCCCACCAGGAGGGAGGCTCGGCAACGCCGATCGTGGGCCGCTCGGTGGTACTCGTCATGTCAGTCCCCGCTGTCGTCAGTGCTGCTGTCGGCAGGTTCAGACGCCTGGGTGGCGCCTTCGAACTGTTCACGTAGCGTCAGTCCGCTGGGTTCATCAGCGGGCTCGAGGTAGCTGTTCATGATCCCCAGGACGGCCATGCCGACCAGGTTGTCCGTGGGGTCGTCGCCGGCGATGCCGGCGCCGGGGTCGCCGAGATGGTGGACCGCGAAACCCTCCGTGATGGCGGCGAGGATGTTCGCGAACTGCTCGATCGTGATGCCCTTGCGCAACTGGAAGCCCCGCTCGGCGATCGTCGACTCGTAGATCTTTTTCCACGGCTCGAGCGCGCCGGCGTAGTTGTTGGCGATCGCGTCGTGGATGCCGTCGTTGCGGTCGGCGGTGGCCACCATGATCAGCTGGAGCCGGAACAGCGGCATCCGGCAGATCGCCAGCAGTTCGTGGTAGGTGGCCCGGTCGACCGCGCTGACAAAACTGCTGTCAGTGGTCAGCCAGTCACCGCGAGTTTCCAACTCCGCGCCGTACTGCGGGTCGTAGTTCATCGCGTGGAAAAGAAATGTGAGCAGGTCGTTGAGGTAGTCGTCGTGGCTGGCCCAGGTGGCCCGGTACGGCCCGGCACCCTTCTGCCGCAGGAACGGCGGGTCCAGCTGCTCCATCTCGCGCGAGAGCGCGCGCTCGGTCAGGAAACGCAGACCCGACCAGTACGGCTTGCGGTCGCCATCCCCGTAGGCCACCACCTTGGAGTCCTGGGCGCCCAGGTTCTGCTCGACCAGGTTGGCGCCCGCCTTGAGGTAGGACGCCACCTTCAGCGAGTTCACCAGGGCGGTCCGGGTTGATTGCCGGATGCCCTTGACTCGCGTGACGATGCCGGAAAAGTCCTGGCAGTAGGGGAAGGGGAGGTCCTTCTTGCCGTACGTCATGACTTGATTGTTGTCTGTTTCGGCCACGATTCAAGTGCGCACGTGCGTAGTACTCGGAGGCTAGGCCTCGCAAGATTAACAAAGGGCCCGAATATAACGTTTAGTAAGCGCGCAATAACGCAGAGGAATGGTCGGGCGACGGTTTGCCCGTGCGATTCACGGCCGTTCCGGGCGGCGCTCAAACGTCGCGCGGCCACCGGCCGGTGGCCGGGGCGGAGTCGAACAGGCCCAGCTGGGTGGCGACGTGGGTGCGCACCCGGACGCCCTTGAGCGGGGTGGCCTCGTCCTCGAGCTCGTCGTCCGCGGGCTCGTCGTCCTCGGCGTCGACCGGGGCGAGATCGCGCGCGAAGACCCGCACCACGCCTTCCTCGACGTATCCGGCCAGCTCCGGCTCGTCGCCGGGCCAGAGCCGGTCGAACAGCGCACCGCCGACCGCCTTGACCACCGCGTGCCAGTCGTCGGCGGTGGCCATGGCCTTGCCGAAGTAGCCGGCGTAGGCGGCCGCGTCCAGGCCGCGCAGGCCGGCGACCGGCTGGTCGTCCGGCAGCTCGGCGGCGACCGGGTCGGCGCGGCCCACGGCGCCGGCCCAGCCCCGCACCTGCCACGCCGCGACGGGCGCCACGGCGAGCCAGGACACGAACGGGGTCAGCCGGTCGCGGACCTGCGGCGGCAGCTCGGCCAGCTCGTCGGCCGGCCGGGGGACGAGCAGCATCAGGCTCAGCTCGCCGACGTCGAACCACAGCTCGCCGGCGGCGGCGCCGGCGGGCAGCCGCGCACCGATGCTGCAGCGCTGACCCGGCCAGTCGGCCAGCACGGCCTCGGACTCGCCGTGCGCCCACGACCGCAGCAACCCGGCCGCGGTGCTCAGCCCGGCCGCGGCCAACTCGTCGGCGAGGGCGCCGGCGCCGGCGCGCGGCGGGCCGGCGAGATAGGTGGCGAACGCGGTCGAGAGGGTCATCGACCGCCTGCCTCACTAGTCATCGGGCTTGGCCTTTGGTGGCCGCACCCGGGGCAACTCCAGCCGGCCCCAGAGCGGGAACTTCCCGGCGCCCGGGATATTACCCTGGTTGGCCGTCCGGAACAGGGCCGCCTCGCCGTAGTTGGCCGGGAAGGTGCCTTTCGCGTACGCGACGGTGCCCTTGGTGCCGCCGACCACGAGCGTGCCGTCGTCCAGCCGGCGGATGTTGTTCTTGAGCTCGAAGCCCTCCTCGGCCCATTGGGCGGGGAACGGCTCGTTCGGGGCGTGGTAGAAGACCGGCACCTCGCCCAGCTTGGCCTCCTGGGCGGCGTAGAGCCGGCGGTTGTCGAGGCTGACCTTGGTGCCGTCGGGCAACTCGACGACGTGCAGGCCGTCGCCCTTCCAGCCGCCGGTACGCATGCTGGTGACCACGTCGGAGAGCGGCTGGCCCTCGCTGGTGGTCGCGCCGATGTCCTTCTGGCTGAACTTCAGGCCGGTCGGGGCCTCCATGCCCTGCACCAGCGCCCGCGGCGTGGTCTCGCCCTTCGGCGTGTGCAGCACCAGGGTGCGCCCGTTGCCGATCTGCGGCAGCTCGCCCTTGATGGACAGCGCGGTGAGGCCGCCGGAGACGGCGAGCTGGGCGAGCAGCAACGCCTTGGCCCGGTCCCGGGTCGGCTGGTCGCCCGGCCCGCTCTCGATCTCGTCGAGGCGTTTGGCGGTGTCGATCGCCATGGTCGCCACGGTCACCGTGTCCGCGCCGATCCGGGCGCCGGTGGCCAGGATGTACACCTTGTGGGCGCGGACCGCCGTGACCGCCGCGGCGCCGGTCAGCGGCTGGCCCTCGGCGGCGGCCAGCAGACCACCCTTGGCCAGGGTGCCGGCCCGCAGCGCCGTCACGCCGGCGAGGGCGCCCACGATCTGGGCGATGTCGAGCATCGCGGTGGTGGCGGTCAGGTCGCCGTGCTCCACGTGGTCGGCGATGTCCAGGCCGGCCGCGATCCCGCCGGCGACCGCGGATCCGGCGAGGGCCCACGAACCGAGGACGGCGACGGTGCCCGTGCCCATCGTGGCCAGCGACAGGCCGACGACGGCCAGCCCGATGCCCAGCCAGGTGAGGAACCCGCGCCAGGTCAGCTCCGGGGTGACCACGACCTGGCTCGCGTACGAGCCGGGGATGTCGTAGTGCACCACCCCGGCGGGCAGCCGGTCCGAGTCGTTGAGCTCGCGGAACAGCGCGGGCGGCGGCACGGTCTCGCCGTCCTTGGCGTCCACTTTGTAATGATGCGGCTTCTCGGGGTTGGTCAGGTTCTTCAGGTACCAGGTGCCGCCGTCGCGGTAGTAGTAGAGGTTCAGCGGGATCTCGGGGCGGTAGCCGCCCTCCGCGGTGAACTGGGCGTCCGGGTGGAACACGGCGAGCACCCGCTTGGCGCCGTACTGCTCGAGCGCGCCCAGCTCGGCCCGGCTGGACACGAGATATTGCGCCTGCTGGGTCGTCTCGTCGCGCTTGCCCTTGGTCTCCTCGAGCCGCCGTACGATCCACCGGTCCAGCCCCGTGACCAGCCGCTGGTAGTCGGCGAACGCCTGCTCCCACTTGCCGGCGGCGATCTCGCCGGCGAGCTGGGGACCGGCGCCGGTGTCGGACGCGTTGAACGGGATATCGACCTTGACCTGGCCGGTGTACTCGTTCTTGTACACGCTGCCGACCTGGGAGAAGCTGAGCCGGCCGGTGGACGCGGTGTCGGCGGCCAGCGCGGCGAACAGGGCGCCGGCGTGCTTGGCCGCCTCGTCGCGCAGGCCGCCCTGCACCTGGCTCACGGCGATCTGCGGGCGCAGCCGGATCATCGCCGCCGACAGCGCCGCCCACGCGTCGTAGGTGGCCTGGGCCAGCGCCCCGCTCTTGGCGGCCTCGGCGCGGACCCGCATCATCGCCGACTCGTACGCGTCGAGCTGCGACTCGAACGTCGGGTTGGCCGCCTGCTCGCGCAGCCCGCTCACAGCCAGCGCGTTCGACGACGCCGACTTGCCCTCGGCGCCGGACTCGCCGGAGCGCTGCGGGAAGCCGTCGCGGACCCGGAAGTCGAACGTCTTCTCGCCGCCGACCGCCGCCCCGACCAGGCGCAGCGTGTGGTTGCGGTTGCGTTCCGGCGGCCCGCCACCGCTCGACTCGTCCGGGGTGGTGAGCCGGTCGAAGAGCTGCAGGTCCGGCTTGCCGTCGCCGTCGAGGTCGAAACTCATCGAGGTGGCGCCGCCGGCCAGGGTCTGGAAGTGGTAGACCCCGCCGGCCGGGATCTCGACCCCGTAGCCGCCCAGCGCCTCACCGCGGAACAGCGCCGAGACGCCGAGCAGCGCGCGGTTGTCCCGCAACGGCTGCAGCGTCAGCCGGAAGCCGTCCTCGTACGCGCCGAGCTTGACGTCGTTGTAGAGGATCCCGCCGATCAGCCCCGGGGTCACGGTCTGGCCGAGCTGCCCGGTCGGCCGCGACCGGGCCGGCACCGAGTCGTGCCGGCCGGCCCAGTCCAGCGCGTACGCGGGCGTCGCCGAGGTGGGGTCCGGCGGGGTGATCGTCAGCCACTGGGTGTCCATCGGGACGATCAGCGAGATCCGGGTGGGCGCGTGCCCGTCGGTCACGCCGCGCACGAGCGGGAAGAACGCGTCGTTCGTCGCCGGCGCGGGCAGCACGCCGACGGCCTCGAACAGCTGCTCGCCGGTGATCTGCTGCAGGCTCAGCCGCAGCCGGGCGCCCGGGGCCGCGGCGGCGTCCGGGGCGTTCTCCTTGCGCAGCCGCAGGACCAGTTCCTTGCGCTGGTCGCCGTCGCCGTCCAGGACGATCTCGGCCGAGCCCAGGTCGCCGCCGAAGGAGACCGAGGCGGGATTGGTGCCCGGGAGCTCGGCCGGGCGGGCGGCGGGGATGTCGTCGGCGTGCACGTTCGGGTCGCGGACCCAGACCGTGCTGGCCTCCCCGCCCCCGGTGTTCAGCGACAGCGACAGCGAGTGCTGCCGGCCGAGCGTCTGCTGGCGCAGATCGACCGAGGGCGTGTCCGTGAACCGCAGCAGACGTGAGCCGTCGCCGTACAGGTCGACCAGCACCGAGGTCGCGGTCTGCTCGCGGATCCGGGCGGCCAGCGGCGCGCTGCCGATGGCGACGCCGCCGGTCCACCGGTTGCCCCGCACGAAGCCCTCGAACGGCAACGGGCCGTCGTACTGCAGGGAGACCTCGAGGCGCTCGCCGTCGGCGGAGCGGGCGAAGGAGACCCGGAACTGGTCGCCGCCCGCGGTCAGCACGAACGACGGCGGCAGGACGTCCTTGCCGGCCTCCTCGGTCGGTGTCCGCAGCACCGCCTGCCCGGCCGCCTGCCTGGCCACCGTCGTGTGGACGGTGCCGGCAGCCTCGCGCTGGACTGTCTGGTCGGCCGGCGTCGGGGTGCTGGTGACGAGCCGGTCGGCGATCTGGTCGGCGGCCTGCTCGGCGGGGTCGCCGGGCGAGCTGACGCCGCTGCCCGAGGCGACGCCGCCGGTCTGCGCGACGTGCGCCACCTCGTGCGCGAGCAGCCGCATCCCGGCCCCGCTGTCCATCGTGGACGCCTCGCCGACCACGATGTCGGAGCCGATGGTGTAGGCCCGCGCGGCGAACCGGCGGGCGAGATCGCCCGCCGCGGGCCCGGTGTGCACGCGTACGGCGGACAGGTCGGTGCCCAACCCGGCCTCGAACCGGCCGCGCAGCTGTGCCGGCAACGGCCGGCCGGCGTCCCCGGGCACCGCTTCGGCCGTGGGCGGCAGGCTCTCCGCAGTGGATTCCGCACGCGGCGACCGGAGCACCCGGGACAGTGCGGAGTTGCCCACCCCACTGCTCAGCAGCGCCCCGAACACGCCGGCCGGCAGCTGCCGCCCGCCCTCCGGAGCGTCCGCGCTGAGCGCCCGCGCCATCGACCGTGAGTCGGCTGCCGCACCGCTCGCCGGCTGCGTTGTCGCATGCGGAGCCACCGCTGCGGCCGGGTCCGGGTTGTCGTGTCGCTCCGCGGGGGAGGACTCGCCCGGCTTCGAGCGTGAGGGCACAGCAACGCAGCGTACGCCGGTTGCCTGGACGCCGGACCGGCATGCGGGCAGCCGAAGGTGCATCGATGCCGGCTACCGCGCAGCGGCGGCGCCCGGCTCGGCCGTCGCGGCGGCGATCGGCAGGGTCCCGTCCGCCAGCGCGGACAGCATCTCGTCGAGGTGACCGATCGGGTCGGCGGGGGAGTCGTTGAGGTAGTCGTCGTGCCAGATCCGGAAGGCCGCGATGACGCAGGCGACCGAGAGCCGCAGCCGCCAGTGCGCGGCCGCCATGTCCGAGCGGCGGGCGGCCAACTGCGCGGCGATGATGCCGTCCTGGTCGGGGCGCAGCCCGAGATAGGCGGCCTTGAGCTGGTGGGACTCGGCGATCACGGTGCGCAGGGCGCCGAGCAGGTCGCCGTGGTCGATCACGAACCGGCCCAGCTCGAGCATGGCCAGCCGGATCACGTCCGCGTCCGGGACCTCGCCCGGCGCGGCGGCGATGTAGTCGGTGATCACCCGGGTCATCCGCCGGACCGGCTCGGCGACCACGTCCTCCTTGCTGGCGAAATACCGGTGGAAGGTGCGCGGTGCGATGTCGGCGGCGGCGCAGACGTCCTGCACGGTGACGTTGTCGTAGCCGCGCTGGATGAACAGGCGCCAGGCGACCTCCGCGGTCATCGCCCGGTTCTGCTCGCGTTTGCGGTCGCGGAGGTTTGTGATCTGCTCGCCTCTCTGGTCGGCTTGGCGCAGATTTTAGGCGACGGTGCCCGCCCGGCGCCGCTGCGCCGGGCGGACACCACGGGACGTCAGGCCAGGCCCGCCCAGAACGCGGTGTTGTGCTCCGTACCGAACTGGTCGGTGATCTTGGAACACGCGGCCGGCGGCCGGCCGGTGGCGGGCGAGATGTCGCAGGCGGACAACGACATCATCGCGTCGGTCTCCGGCCGGTACGCCGGCCAGTACGGCGCGTGGGCGTCGTTCGGGTTGCCCGCGGCGGCGAACCGGCCCCAGTACCGGATCATCTGGTTGGACAGCTCCAACTCGTCGTCGGTGTACGGCAGGGTCTGCCCGAGGTAGTCCCAGAGGTAGCCGAGATCGTCGACGTGGGTGGCGCCGAACGGGAAGTCGCGGGCCACCTGGCTCTTCTGCTGGATGAGATAGATCGAGGTGAACTGCGGGGTGGCACTCTCGGCGAACTCGTAGGCGTAGGTCGGCACGAACCGCGACAACTGCCCGTAGAGCCGCTGGCGGGTGTACGAGGCCGAGTCGTTCTGCACCGTCGTCCAGGCCACTCCGGGAGAGTCGAAGCGGCTCACCGGATACTCGGCCAGGACCTGTCCGGCGTTGGCGCCGTAGGTGGACCGCACCAGCGCCGCGTACTGCTCCGCGGTCAGCGGCTTGCCCAGGTAGTCGTAGTTCTGGAAGGTGAACAGCGCGCGCTCGTTGTTGACCTGTCCGAACAGGACCGGCACGCGGTTGAAGCTTCCGGCCGCAACGGCGGCGGCCGGGTCGAGCGGGAAGGCGGCGCCGCCGAGCGAGGGCCGCACACCCGCCCGCTGCTGAGCGGCGATGATCTCGGCGGCCGGCTTGCCGCGCAGGCAGGCGAGCACGTCCGCGGCGCTCGAGCAGCCGAGCGCCGCCACGAAGGCCAGGCTCGACTGCTCCCCGGCCGCGGCGGACTGCAGGCTGCAACTGCCGCTCATGATGATCGCGCGGGCGAACAGCTCCCGGGCGGTCGGCGAGGCGAGCTGCGCGCAGACCGAGGTGCCGCCGGCGGACTGGCCGGCGATGGTGACGTCGCGCGGGTCGCCGCCGAAGCGGGCGACGTTGGCCCGGACCCAGCGCAGGGCCGCCTGCTGGTCGAGCAGCCCGAAGTTGCCGGGCCCGTCGGCGCTCTGCTGCCGCAGCTGGGGCAGGTTGAGGTAGCCGAGCGCGCCGAGCCGGTAGTTGATCGTGACGACGACGGCGTTCGCCTGCTGGAGGAACTTGCGGGGGTTGGTGTCCTGGCCCGCGCCGCCGGTGAAGCCGCCGCCGTGGATCCAGACGAGCACCGGACGCCGGGCCGGTGACCCGTGCGGCGCGTAGACGTTGAGCGAGAGGCAGTCCTCGGTGAGCGTCGCGTTCTCGTAGCCGGGATCCCAGCCGCTGCCCTGCACGCAGCGGTGGCTGAACTGGGTGGCGTCGCGCACCCCGGACCAGCGGGCGGCCGGCGCCGGGGCGGTCCACCGCAGCCGGCCGGTCGGATCGGCGGCGTACGGGATGCCGAGCCACTCGTCGTACCCGGTCTGGCTGCTGCCTCGCACTTTGCCGCCCGTGGTCTCCACCAGGGTCGACCCGGCCGGGGCGGCCTGCTTCCCGAACCGCGTCGCCGCGGTCACCGGGGTGATGAGCGCGAGGCAGAGCAGCCCGCCGAGCGCTATGGCGGCGATCGTCGCGCCGCGTGATCTCGTCTGTCGCATGTTCCCTGCTTCCTAGTGAACGGAATGGCCGGGGCGTCGATCGACGGACGTAACTGCGACGTTACGAATCGTATTCATTGTTGTCAACAATTCTGCCGGAGATCACTCGTGGGCCGGGCCGCGGGTCCGAAGAAAAATCACAAACGGGACACCCGGCCGGGTCCGGATGGCGATAGTGAGGGAACGGACGGCGATCGGGCCGGGCGCTTTCTCTCGTACGGCAGGAAGAGGAACAGATGACATCGCCGGTCTCTTCGGACGCGCCCGGGTCGGGGCGCCGGTCCTTCGCGGACCTCAGTGTCACCGTCAAGATCCTGACCGCGGTCTCCGTCGCGGCCCTGGTCGCGCTGATCGTGGGGATCGTCGGGATCGTCGCGCTGCACAAGGCCAGCGACTCCGCGCAGCTGATCTACACCTCCAACGTGGCGAGCGTCGAGGCCGTGGGGCGGATCAAGGCCGCCGTGGCGCAGGCCCGGGTCGATCTCGCGAACCAGGCGATCTCCCCGGACGAGGCCGGGATGGAAAAGTTCACCAAGGCGTTCCAGGCGGATCTGGAGACGTTCAGCGAGGCGCTCGACACCTACCGTGGCGGCGATCCGGGCGGCGACCCCGCGACCATCGCGGACCTGGAGGAGAACTGGACGGCCTACGTGAAGGTCGCCCAGGAACAAATGCTGCCGGCCGGCGCCAGGAACGACGCGGCCGCCTGGTCCAAGATCCGGGACACCCAGGCGCTGCCGCACGTCGCGAAGATCTACGCGGATGTGGGCAACCTCGACACCGCGGAGAAGGCGAGCGCGGCCAAGAACGCCGCCGCGGCGAAGTCGGGCTACGAGAACAGCCGTACGATGTCGCTTGTCGTCCTGGTCGCCGGGCTGTTGCTCGCCGTCGCCCTGGGTGTGTTGGTGGCCCGCAAGATCGTGCAGTCGCTGGCCAAGGTCAAGGACGTCTGCGACGCCCTGGCCACCGGGGACCTGACCCGCACGACGGGGCTGACCTCGCGGGACGAGCCCGGCCAGATGGGTCACGCCCTGGACGTGGCGATGGCCAAGTTGCGGCACACTGTGGCCACGATCGACGGGTCGGCCGCGTCGCTGGCCAGCGCCACCGAGCAGATGACCGGCACGGCCACCCAGATCGCCGCGTCGGCGGAGGAGACCTCGGCGCAGGCGATGGCCGTGTCCGCCGCCGCCGAGCAGGTTTCGCGCAGCGTGGAGACCGTTTCGGCCGGTAGCGAGGAGATGGGTGCCTCGATCCGGGAGATCTCACTGAACGCCTCGGAGGCGGCTCAGGTGGCCGCCGAGGCGGTCAGCGTGACCGCCTCGACCTCGGCGACGATGGGCAAGCTCGGCGAGTCGTCGGCCGAGATCGGCAACGTGATCAAGGTGATCACCTCGATCGCGGAGCAGACCAACCTGCTGGCGTTGAACGCCACCATCGAGGCGGCGCGCGCGGGTGAGGCCGGTAAGGGCTTCGCGGTGGTGGCCTCCGAGGTCAAGGATCTGGCGCAGGAGACGGCCAAGGCGACCGAGGACATCTCCCGGCGGGTGGAGGCGATCCAGGCCGACACCACCGGGGCGGTGGCCGCGATCGAGGGGATCTCGGCGGTGATCGCCCGGATCAGTGATTTCCAGACCACGATCGCGTCCGCGGTGGAGGAGCAGACCGCGACCACGGCGGAGATGAACCGCAGCGTGTCGGAGGCGGCCGGCGGGACCGGGGAGATCGCCCAGAACATCACCGGCGTCGCCGACGCCGCCCGGCTGACCAGCCAGGGCGTCACCGAAACCCAGCAGGCCACCACCGAGATGGCCCGGATGTCCACCGAACTCAGCGCGCTGGTCGCCGCCTTCCGCTTCTGACGATCGCCTATGCTGCACTGCCGTGGATGACCTCGCGCACGCCCAGGCGCTCAGCGACCAGCTCGGCGAGATCTTCTGTCTCACCTTCATCAAGGGTGCCGGCGCCCCGGAGGCGCTGCGCCGGATGGGCGGCTATCCGGACACGGTCCGCGAGCGCCGGCTCGATGAACTGGCCGACCCGGCGATGGCGGCGGCTGTGGACCTCGGCGCCTGGTCGGTGGTGATCGAGCCGGCCGGCGCGCTCGGTGCCGACCACGCGCTGCTGGAATCGGCGGCGCGCGGCACCGCGGCGGTCTCGGTCCTGCGGCACGACACGGCCTCGGCGCACTTCGGGTACGCCGTCGACGGGACGACGGTCGCCGGGTTCGACCCCGGCTACCCGGCCGAGGAGACCGTCTGGGGCTCGGACCCGGGCCTGCTGCGCCACCTGATGGACGCGCTGGGCCTGCGGCCGCCGAACGACGAGTCCGAGACCACCTGGACCGAGGCCGAGGCCCGGGCGATCGTGCTGGCCCAGCGGATCACCGGGGTCCGGGTGCCGGACCAGCCGCTGCGGACCGCCCGGCTCTCGGCCGAGCTCGAGCCCTGGTTCGTCACCCGGACACCCCGCGCCGACCTGCTGCGCGCCGACCGGCGCACGCCGTACACGGGCGAACTGGTCGCCGCCGCGGAGGCCGCCGCCGCGCCGGTCCAGCGGGCCGTGGCCGTGGAACAGGCCCGCCGGCAAGCGGCCGCCCTGGGCATCGCGGACGCTCCCGGCCTCGCCGAGGCGCTGGCCGAGGCGGCGCGGGACAAGGCCGGCCCGGTCACCGTGGAGTCACCACTCGGCCGGCAGGTGCGGGCCTGGCTGGCCGCCCGGCGCCGGGCGAGTGGCGCCTTCGCCGAGCGGATGGCCGAGGACGAGCGCCGGCACGCCGCCGGCCTCGGCTGGTTCGCCAACGCGCTGCGCGGCGTGCTCGACGACGATCCCCGGGTGGCCGTGCTGGCGGCGCTGCGGCCCCTTGCCTCGGGCCTGTCGGAGCTCGGCGACGACACCACCCGCGCGGCGGCGCTTCGCGCTCTGGGCGCCGCCTAGCCGGTGCAGGCCGTCCCGGCCAGCTTCACGGTCGCGGGGGCGCTGGCTGTGCCGTTGGCGGTGAACCCGATGGTCGCGGAGGAGCCGGGTGCCAGCGAGGCGCTGCTCGTCGGGGCGAGGGCCGTCACGGTGGTTCCGCTCTGCGTCACGGTCGCGTTCCAGCCGTTGCTGAGGGTGACCCCGCTGGGCCAGCTCCAGGTGACCGTCCACGGGTTGACCGCCGTGGTGCCGGTGTTCCGCACCGTCAGCGCGCCCTGGAAGCCGCCCGGCCAGGCGTTGTCCTGGTGGTAGGCGGTCGTGCAGCCGGCGGTTCCGGCCGGGGTGGTCGGCGTGCCGCTCGGGGTGCCGCTCGGAGTGCCCGTCGCGTCGGGCACCGGGGCGATCAGATACGGCTGCAGGATCGCCTGCTTGGTCGTGTTGATGGTCGTCCAGTCGTCCAGCGCGATGCCGCCGGTGTCGCCGGAGTTGGGATTCCACGCCCAGTAGGTGAACGACATGCCGTTCACGCCGGAGCCGGTGTAGGCCAGCAGGTTCTGCAGCCACACCGTGTCGATCGGATTCTGCAGCGTGCTGCCGAACTCGCCCATCATGATCGGCGCGATGTTCTGCTTGTACAGGTAGCCCCAGTACTTGTCCCAGATCGCCGGCATGTTCGCCGGGTACGCCGGGTCGTCGAACCAGGTCTGGTGATAGACGGAGGTGGCGTACTCGTGCGGCGAGTAGACCAGCCGGTTCGCCACGCTGAGCCGGACCGGGAACTGGCCCGCCTTGGACAGGTTGCCGCCCCACCAGCCGCAGTCCTCGTCGTTGCTGGGGTCGTTGTCCCAGACGTTCGAGAGGCCGCCGCTGGGGCAGCTGACGCCTTCGACGAAGATCAGCCAGTTGGGCTGGACCGACAGGATGGCGTTGCCGGCCCGCTCGGCGGCCAGGCGCCAGTCGCGGGCCGTGTCGCCGCAGCCCCAGCAGGCGCCGGTGGCGGCCGGGTTGGTGCCCTCCGCGTGCGGCTCGTTGTGCAGGTCGGCGCCGATCACGGTGGGGTTGCCGGCGTACCGCCGGGCCAGTGCCTGCCAGTCGCTGATCCAGGTCGCCTCGGGGACCGCGGCGGTGTACCAGAGCGCGGTCTGCCCGGCCGCCGTGGGCCGGTGCCGGTCGAGGATGACCCGCATGCCCTTGCTGCCCGAGTACGCGATCACCTTGTCCAGGATCTCCAGCGGCGACAGCCCGATCAGGTCCGGGTTGACGTAGTCGTTGATGCTCGTGGCGGCGGCGCCGGGCTTGAGCGCGTCGTCGGAGAACGGGATGCGCAGCGTGTTGTAGCCCAGCCGGGCCATCGTGTCGAGCTGGCCGCGCCACGGGTTGCTCGACCACAGGCCGTGGAAGGTCTTGTTGTCGGTCTCCATGCCGAACCAGTTGATCCCGGTCAGCCGGACGGTGGCGCCGGTGCTGTCGAGGATCTTGTTGCCGCTGGTGTGCAGATAGCCGGTGCCGGTGCCACCGGCGGCCGCCGAGGCGGGCGACGCGGCCACGGTGGCGGCCACGAGCAGCCCGGCGGCGGCGAGCGCGATCGCACTCAGAGCGCCGACGAGGGTGGATGGTCGTCTGGGGGACATGCGAGGACTCCGTTCTTCGGTACGCCGACAGGCGCGCGAGGATCGGCGGCCGGGCCTGTCGCAGCGGTATGGAGATCGGGCTGAGGGCGGACGGCAGGCGGCCCGAGTCAAGTGACAGTCATCGTTGCATGGGAGCGCTCCCATCACAACCGCCGGTCCGGGCGGTCAGATCTCGATCTCCTGGATCGCCGCGCGGATGGCGGACAGCTGGTTGGTCAGGTCGGCCAGGCCCGAGCTCTGCAGGCGGGCGGCGGCCCGGCGTACCCAAGCCTGGTGTTTCTCGTGCATCAGCCGCAGCGCCTCCTCGCCCTGCGCGGTGAGGGTGAGCAACTGCGCGCGGCGATGCCGCGGGTTTTCCGCGTAGCCGGCCAACCCGTCGGCCACCAGCAGGTCGGCGACGCGCTGCACGCTCTGCCGGCTCATCTCCAGCCGGCCCGCGACCGCGGCGACGCTCAGCGGCTGCTCCGCGATCTGCCGCAGGCACATGCTGCGCGCATGGCTCTGGCCGGCCGTGCTCGCGATCGGCTCGCCGATCGCGAGCAGGGTGCGGTGCAGGGCCGCGTTCGCCCGCATCATGGCGTCGAACTCCGCACTGACTTCCGGCACGCGGCATCTCCTCCAATTGACAGCATGCTGTCATCCTTCTAGGGTCGGGCACCATGACGCTGTCAGCCGAGCAGACACTGGACATCCACCGGCTGGTCGCACTGCACGGCCATCTCGCCGACCTCGGCGCGTTCGACCGGTTCACCGACGTCTTCACCGACGACATCGTTTACGACATGCGGGCGCTGGGCTCCGGCACGCTGCACGGCTGCGACGCCCTGCGCGCCGCGGCCGCGGACCTGGGCGACAACAACCCGGTGGGCCACCACGTCACGAACATCGTGGTCACCGAGGCGGACGGGGGCGAGATCCGGGTCCGCTCCAAGTACCTCGGGGTGCTGCGCGACGGCCGGACCGGCAGCGGCGTGTACGAGGACCGGCTCGCGCTCACCCCTGCCGGATGGCGGATCGCCCACCGCGCGGTCTTGCCCGGCACGGCTCCGCTGCGCGACTGAGCCACCGGCGGCGTGTGCGAGGACTGGTTCCGCTCACCCGGGCGCGGGTGGTGGATCGCCTACCGCGTGATCCTGCCCGGCACGGCGCGACTGAGCCACCGGCGGCGTGTGCGAGGACTGGATCGCGCTCACCCTAGGCGGATGGCCCACCCGCGGCCCGCCGCCGCGCGACGGAAGCCTGGGCAGATTCGTTGCTTGCCTATGGCGGCGGAAGCGTGGGCAAGTTCGTTGCTGCGCCGACCCACGGCGACATCTCAGTATCCTAGGATGCCTTAGGCGACGTGCGCCAGACGTGCGCCACGTGACTCGGTCCTGAACCCGGGCAGGTTGCGTTAGCCGAGCCAGTAATCCAGTTGCCGACTCTGGACGGTGCGGCCACCCTTTGCTCGACGATGCCGCCGGGTGCTTCCGGCGCGCACGACCACGGGAGGAGCCGGCACGTGGCGGATGGTTCGGTGCAGGGCTTCGCCCACGACCGCTATGCGGGCGTCCGTGCGACGTTCGAGGACAACCTGGCCGCCGGTGCCGATGTCGGCGCCTCCTTCTGCGCGACGGTCGAGGGCGAGACCGTCGTCGACCTGTGGGGCGGCTTCGCCGATGCGGAGCTCACCCGGGAGTGGGCGGCCGACACGATCGTCAACGTCTACTCCACCACCAAGACCATGACCGCGCTCACCGCCCTGCTCGTGGCCGATCGGGGCGAGCTCGATTTTGACGCACCGGTGGCGCGTTACTGGCCCGAGTTCGCGGCCAACGGCAAGGCCGACGTCAAGGTCAGCCACCTGATGAGTCACTCGGCCGGGCTGTCCGGCTGGCGTGAGCCGATCACCGAGGCCGACCTCTACGACTGGCCCAAGGTGACCGCCCTGCTGGCCGCGCAGGAGCCGTTCTGGGCGCCTGGCACCGCCTCCGGATACCACGGGATGACCCAGGGCTACCTGGTGGGCGAGGTGGTGCGCCGGATCACCGGGCGCTCACTGGGCACCGTGTTCCGCGAGGAGATCGCCGAGCCGTTGGGCGCCGATTTCCACATCGGACTTCCGGCGTCCGAGGACCCGCGAGTGGCCGACCTGATCCCGCCCCCGGTCACCCCGACGTTCGCCGACAGCCAGTCGGAGCTGCAGGCCAACACGGCCGACAACCCGCCGCTCGACGTGCTGGTCACCCGCAGCCGGGCCTGGCGCGGTGCCGAGCTTCCGGCGGTCGGCGGGACCGGCAACGCGCGCTCGATCGCCGAGATCCACGCCCTGCTCGCCAACGGCGGCTTCGCCAACGGCAAGCGGATCATGTCGGAGGCCGGCTGCCGCAAGGCCCTGGAGCCGCAGATCGAGGGCCGCGACCTGATTCTCGACATGTCGGTCCGGTTCGGGCTCGGCTTCGCCATCGGCGGCGGGATGCCCAACGCGAACACGCTCTACTGGGGCGGCTACGGCGGCTCGCTGGCCATCATCGACCTGGACGCGCGCACCAGCTTCGGTTACGCCATGAACAAGATGAGCGGCACCACGACGGGCGACCTGCGCGCGCTGGGCCTGGCCATGGCGATGTGGGAGGCGGCCTGAGCCGGAGAGTGGTCGGGGGCCGCGGAAGTTGACAGTGACCGGCTGACCGAGGGCCGACGGGACCGTCCCCGACCCCCCG
>Ga0307515_10006584_pt1 | contig 23188 bp, 33 predicted proteins | sample 17_EM_MG_FD_194513 | JGI IMG/M metagenome (GOLD analysis project Ga0307515, IMG submission 194513) | Populus trichocarpa ectomycorrhiza microbial communities from riparian zone in the Pacific Northwest, United States - 17_EM | ecosystem: Host-associated > Plants > Roots > Unclassified | place... | reverse complement strand
TCGACCCCCTCAACCCCTCCCCAATTTTTCTAACCCACCCCTCCACCTTCCCCCCCACCACCTCCGCCCCCCGCACCATCTCCCCCCACTCCACCTCCGGCAGCCTCGTCTCCATCTCCGGATGAAAACTGTGTACCCCGGGCGTCATCCACTTGGGCCTTTCCTCCCCCTCCCCTACCTCCTCTACGGGGGGTGGTTTCCGCCGTTTCGCCCGTCGCGGCAGCAACACTCCTATTGTGGTGGGGCCGATATTATTCGGCAGCAGCGTGCACGAGTGGACTCTGTACCGTTTCTCTTGCAGCTCCTCCTCGAGCGGCGGGAGGGGGGTCCCACGGATCCGGCAGTCATCGACGGGGATCAGGAGTTCGCGCCGGGACTGTAGTACGTCTCCCGGCCACAGAGCGTTGGTGCGGAGGATGGAGGAGGCGGTGGTGTCAAATGCGATTACGACGCCCTGGAGGGTTGTGGAAGGGGTTACGGGATAGACGTAGACGAGGATTTCTGCGCGTAGGGGCGATGGAGGAGGGGTTGGAGATTTTGGGGGTGCGGAGGTGAGGGAAGAGGTTAGGGATGCTATTGATGTGTTGACTTCGGACCAGAGGGAGGGGGGCGGTCGGCGCCGTGGACGAAGGGTTGACGATGATGCCGGGGATGTGGTGGCGCTCATTGTCCCGACAGAGGAGGTGGCGGGGGAGGCGGTGGCATGTAGGATGTCCGTAGTGTTGCAGTGCGGTGGTGGTGGTGATTGTGGGGCGGCGGGGAGGTGGGGGAGGTTGTGAGGGTCGGAGAAAAGTGTAACGTTGTCGTGATGCAGGTTACGGTTCATGTTCCTGCACTCCCCCGCGGCGCCGCGGCTAAACGTAATTTTATGCAGGCAGGCATAAATAGAAAAGACACCTGTGGAGTTTTGTTTTTTGGAAGCTCCAAAGCTTCAAGCTAGAAGCTTTAGCTCCACTACCGTATATCCGAGCCGAGTGGATGCGTTAATTCGGATGGTTCTGGAAACAGAAGTCGCATGGGATGTCACTCATGGCGATGGGCTACGCAATAGCGAAGAAACAGCCGCCTGGCAGACTAGAGAGAGTGAAGTGTATAATGTGTAACCATATAATACATTAATCATGGCCAGCAACCAGCAACGCATATCGAGCAAGCAAGCAAGTCTAGGAAGATATCCCGTAAAACATATTCGCCCAACAATTCAACAACACACAAGCAGGACGCCTTGCCGTCGCGGTATTAAGATTCATTCTCCTTCCCCTTCTCCTCTTCCCCTTTTTCCCCCTCATCAAAACTGCAATTTCCCCATCCATGTCTAATCAATCCGTTCCTCCTCGAGTCTCTTCGCTTTCCCCAGCCGCTCCTCAACCTCGCCAACAACCCTCCCAAACGCTTCAATCTCTTCTTCTACCGGTCGTCGACCGCCTGCGCCTCTTCTAAAGAAATCGCGGTTCTCAACCCCACGCACTTCCTCGCGATTGATGCTTCCCAGCCCTGGCTCACCCATCTTCCGCCCCTGCGATACCTTCTCCTTAATATACTCACGCACCGGAACCATCGCGGCGTCTCTACATGCTTCCGTCAGATCGCTTCCGCTCATGCCTGCTGTCTTCTCCACGAGTTCTTCAAGATCAAATGACGGGGAAACCACTGTATCTTTTAAAATCAGTTTCAAGATACGTTTCCGCTGCGTCTGATCGGGCAGGTTAATCGAGAATTTCTTCGGCATGCGACGCAGAATTGCCTCGTCGATATCCTGAATCCGGTTTGTAGCTCCAAGGATCATAATCTGTGCGGCGCTGCCACCAGAGTTGGTGGATAGCAGCCCGTCCCAGTGCGTCATGAACTCGGCCTTTACCATAGTGCTCGCCTCGTGGTCTGTGCTGCTTCTGCTTCGCAACACTGCATCGATCTCGTCGATAAACACGATTGCGGGCTGCAGTTTCTTGGCGAGGGAAAATACAGCCGTCACAAGCTTGTTCGAGTCGCCGTACCACTTCTCGGTTAAAGTGCTGATGTGAAGATTTATGAAGCACGCTCCGGACTCGCGGGCAAGCGCCCGTGCGAGCATTGTTTTCCCGCACCCCGGGGGACCGTAGAGGAGTACGCCCTTGGGCGCAGAAAGCAGTGTTGACGAGCTCGTAAACAAACCCGGGAGTGTCAGCGGGTAAATCACAGACTCCTTCAGCTCCTCGATTATGGGATCCAGGCCGCCAATATCTACCACGCATCCAATCAGTACATGCCACCTAACCCACAACGAGCACAGCAAAACAAACCCTCAAACGAAACGTGAATGTCCTCCGGCGCAACAACCTCGGTCAGGATCGTTTGCTCATACGAGTTCAGCACGAGCTTCTCCATCTTCCCGCCGGTGGTTGCGGTGCTGCCGTTCGCGTCGAGACGTCGCAGAATCGCATCAGACTTCTTTTTTACGGCTTCTTTCTTTTCGCGCTCCGGATCGCGGTACGAGATGAGCCAGCGTATTAGGTAGTAGGCCGACACTTGCTGTGAGGTGGTGAGTTTGCATACCGAGGGGTGGTGTGGGCACGTGCGTGGCAAAGCCAGGGGGGAGAAGGGAGCGTACTGCGGCGGCGACCCAGAGGAGGTCGACGAGGAGCTTAGATTTGCGGCCGGTGCCGGAAGTCATGATGGCGGTGGTTGTGGAGAACGCTCTTCGTCGGAGGAGGGGAGCTCACTGCTTGTGTGAGTTGGAGTGTGTGTTGTGCGTTGTGTTGGTTGTGCTGGGGTCGACACTGCGGGAATGCAGGAAGCTAGCCACTCTGGGAAGGTATAAAGCGAGGGGGGCACGTGAAGCAAGAGCCGCGGCACGACATCGCGTCCTCCAAACAGCTTCATTGACCGCTGAGACGGGCTACAAACAGATGCTGACGATGAAGAGCGCTGGACATACGTGAATGAGACGCTATCAAGGGAAAGTGTGGGAATAACTTCTCAGCCTCAATCATGCTTGATTTTCTGTATTGACAATTGAGTTACAGTGAACGAGAACCCAATTAACGACCCCCGAGCTTCTTTCGTGCCCCGCCATGTCCTCCTCCAGCGACCGCCCCACCTCATCCACCTCCTTCTACCGCCCGTCATTCCCGCGCATCTCAGCTCCTGCCACCCCATCCCCTTCCCCCACCCCAAAGCCCCGCTCTGCATCCGCAATGTCACTCAACAACTTTCTCAGCGGCCGCACCCGCTCCTTCGCCCAGCACCAACGCGGCTTTTCGGAGACGGGAGAGGTGAAGCAAGAGATGCAGCGGGAAGACTCCTCGCCACCAATCGGCCATCTCTTCGATTCCAACAACACGCTTTCCTTCTCCGATACCGACCCTACCCCGCATAAGCTGCCCGTGCCTGTGATCGGAGCAGCCCGAATGAACGCACAGATGAAGCGGCGTGGCAGTGCCGAAAGCGATGTCATCGCGTTGGACGTGAAGCCGAGTGTGTTTGTAGAGCGGGAGGAAGAGTTCTTTGAGGACGGTGAGAGCGAGGTACCGGGTGGCTACGATGTCAACAGTGACAATGGATACTACAACGGTACTGGTGATGGGTACGAAGATGATTCCAATGCTAGCATGCAGCGGGATCAAAGCTACGGACGTGAGGAGTTTGTGGATGAGGATTCTGAGAAGTCGGAGGACGAGGAGGATACTCTGCAGCAGGGGGTTCAGGCACCAGGTGGGCTGTGGCAGGAGGATGCGACGGTTTCTTCAAGCTTGTTCGACAACACCGTAGGGAATGATGCGTTCGTTGCACAGGCACCTCAGCAACCTGCAACACCGGTTAGGGGTAAAGGAAAGGAAGTCAGGATCCAGGAAACATCTGCGCAACCTTTGTTTTCTAATGGTTGTCCCCCTCCCGTCCGCAAGCTGACTTGCAGCTGCTGATAGATTACAGAAAATCGCAACAACTATCCATTCCGTAGTAGCCGCCACGAATACCCTTCCCGTCCTGCATTCACAGCTCCGGAACCGGCCCCAACCACAGACCCGATTAGACGTCCTCTCGCTACAGCGAAGAAACCTCTACGTCTCGGAGCCCAAAAGCCAATACTACAAGTCCCGTCTTCCCAAGCCCCGCCTCCACCAAACCCCCCTCAACAGCAACCTCAACACGATGACCCCGACCGTACCATCCGCCCCACCGACCCCACCCCTTCCGTCCCTCCCCCCGCCCCTGCCGCAACCCCCTATCTCACCGACTCCGAGCTCCTCGCAATCCCATCCTACCGCGCCCTCATCTCGCACCTAGACAACTTATACACTTCCTCCCGCTCCTCCCCCTCCGACCTCGAACACGAACTCAAAACCCTGCTCCAATATAATTACCCTTCGCGGTCGCACTCGCGTCCAACGGCATTTTTTGATGCACTTCCGGACGAGGTGCACGCACAGGCAGGCGAGATTATTGTGGAGAAGATGCGGGAGCTACAGGAGCGGATCCAGGAAGCGGCAAGGAAGCGCCGTAGGCTAGCGCAGGGACATTATGATCGGGTACGACCAATCGCGGAGGAGAGGGAGGAAAAGTTGAGGGTACTATTGGAGCGTGGGGAGGTGTTGAAGGGAGGAGTAGGGAGGTTGTTGTTGGAGAATGGGTTTCGATTCTGATGATGTGATGCGGTGTTAGTAACTAAGGGTGAAGTTAGGGTGGCGTTATATGGGTTACTTTTTTTTACGGGACGCGGGGGGAAAGGATGAGGACTTGTAAGATGATTTGATACCATTGTGGGTGGGCATCTGTGCAGATTTACTGCGTTGAGGACAGGATATGCTTGTGTGTTCTTGGACAAGCACTCGGGGGTTGGTATAACAGCTCAATCACAATTCCATAATTGCGTATTCCATTCTTAATTGGTGCGGGCATATTTCCAGAACCTCCCCCCATAGTCAACACTTTTGCCAAGTGAGTAACATTGTCTGGTCCTAGCCTCTCGTTGCCGAGCGAGGCAACGAGAAATGAGCTTGTGAACGAGGCTCTGGTGGCTGGGCACGAGACAAGGGTTAGACAGCACCCCATGAAAATTCGGAGTCTGGGCTCGAGACAACCCACTAACCATTTGCATGCTCCAGATATTACCACTGCAACAGTAACTCCATAATAATTATGGCCAAAAAGGCTATTGCAAAGAACCAGATCGTGAAGCTCATTGTCGGCGCCGGGCAGGCGAGTCCTTCACCCCCCGTCGGTCCTGCTCTAGGATCCAAAGGTGTGAAGTCCATGGACTTCTGCAAGGTCTTCCTCATGCTCTGCCCACCTTCATCTCGAACTCGAAACTAACTGCGAGCCACCACAGGAATTCAACGCTCGTACCGCACACATCAACATCGTATGTACTGCGTCGCTAGCTCTCTCTCTTTCTCCTCGTCGGCAATTGCGCTCTGACAACACAAAACAACCACAGGGCACTCCAATTCCAGCACGCATCACCGTCCGTCCTGACAGGTCATTTCATTTTGACCTAAGGACCCCCGCTACATCGTATATGCTATTGACGGCGGCAGGCGTGGAGAAGAAGAAAGGCAAACTGAAGGGTGTGAATAATCCGGGTTCGGAAATCATTGGCTCCGTGAGCTTGAAGCACGTCTACGAGATTGCAAAGATAAAGAGGACGGTACGTTTCCCATGAGATAATGTGGAGGAATAAATGCTCATTGCTTCACCTTTCTCTGTAGGAACCCCGACTCGCTAGTTTGTCACTGCAAGCGATGGTTAAGTCCGTAATTGGACAGGCAAAAACTATTGGTGTCGAAGTCAAGCCATGACATTGAACCGTCAACGAGCAACCAGTATATTACAAATGCCTTCTTCTAATTCATTAGAGTACCCTCTACCCGATGCTGATGACAACACCAAATGAAAACTATCAAGATCATACTAGAAAGAAAAGCTCCATACCTTGTCGCTCAGTCCCATTCAAAGATCCACATGCTCCTCATGATAGAGTATAGGGTGGAAGTCAAGTGCAATAAACTACTAGGAAATGTCGTAAAATGAATGTCTTTAGAAGCCCAAACACCATTCATACCTCGTCACTTGCTGTTGTGTTACTACAATCTATGAGTCTGCAATAACCACACTGGGGAGCTTCGGTTTCGTTGACGGGTGATCCCTCCAAACTCTCCAATCCCTAGCGGCATCTCATCTCATCTCACTGGAACTCATACCCGAACAACGGCGGCCGAATCCTCATCATGATAGGGCGTAAAAATATATTCTATCTCGTTGCCATGCATCAACACCCTGCTCCAAACCTGATACCAGTGAGTGCATTATGCTGTCTCACATTCACTCGGCCAACTGGATTGACAAGCGCAGCTAAAATAGTTATACTTTTAAGGTATCATAACGTATTACCGCCGCGCCTCCACATCAAGTAAAACAACATCAACATGAAGATTCCATTCCTACCTCCCTCCTTCTCCGTCACTACACTTCTTCACCATTTAAATGAAATACGTATACCTGCAAGATAAAACGGCAAGCAACCAGCCAAAACCAAACCAAAAGGATATAACCCGCTGTTTTACAAAACAACCCCCTCCCCATGCTACTCCATCTAAGGAGCCGGCCCCAACTCCCCATTCAATCCAAAAAAATTAAACCTTCCCACACACATCAGCACTCTCTCGGTGAGTTTCAAAGGAGGGGGACATACCAATCCTCAACATTCAACGTAGCAGGCACAACCCCGCCCTTACTACTATTACTCCACGTATCATCTGGCGAGCTCCCTGGAGCCATCCCCGTCATATCCTCCTGCATCCCTGCCTCAAACGGCCACTTTGCATGATGCATCGTCGGACTTCCGTGGTGCATCATCCCCGGCTGTATAGTCTGCGACTCCACCATTCCTAGTCCTTGCTGCTGCAGCTGCGGATCGAGGGTATTTGAGCCCAAGGGAGGCGGAGAGAAATATGAGATCCCTGAGTCGTCGGGGAAGAGTTGGTTGGGCTGGAAGTTCTCCCATAAGCTTTGCGAGATTGGTGGAGAGCTGCGGGTTACGAGGTAGAGGTCTGGAGGGGTTGCGGGGACGGAGAGGGAGGGGTTGAAGGGGGTTGGAGGTCGGGTTGTGGTGCGGGAACCTTGCATGCCTGTCATGAAGGTATCGCGTATATGTTGGCTTGGTGTTGTTGAGCCAGGCGCTGGCATCGATGGCATGTCGGCACTAGATAGGTTTGGCCCGGGTGTTGTGGCGGGAGTTTGTGGGCGGGATCGTTCGTAGGACATTGTTGGAGCGGGGCCGCTGGACATCGGTCCTAGATCCATTTCGTCGAATTTGCGCTTTATGGGCTCGGTGTTCTGCACTTGCGCAGGGTTATTGCCATTAGAGTGATTGTTGTTGTTGTTGTTGTTGCTGTTGTTATTGTTGTTATTACTGTTGTTACCGGTGTGGCGGCGAGAACGATGTCGTCGTCCAGACGATTTGTGGAGTCGGTCCTCGAGAGCTTTGTTCCCTAATATTGATTCGAATAATGTGAAGACCATTTTGGCCACGATCCATACTCGTGACACTTCCCTTAATGCGTCCATACACTTTCTCATTCGCTCCCGCGTTTCCATTACCACCTGTGAATTGGTTGAACGCATCTGGTACACATGCATGATCAGTGCGGAGAACAAACTATAGACACTATATACATCTGTCGTTAGTTGTGGGCGAAATCTAGATTAGGGGATGGGACATTACATGAAGGCAGGACAATATTTCAACTGATCGTGCTGCGCTAAGTTGTCAACAATAGAAGTGATACCGTGGGCAGCACGGAATGCGATATTTCTGGAGGTATAATGCTCTTCGTCCATCGGCGTGGTATTTTCTGCAGTAGACATTGCAGGTGGCATATGCGCTCGGTGGAGCAAACACAATGTGGTACTACAGCTTGCGATTAGCTCATATACGATCCGCAGAATCAACAAGGCTACCCACTAGTACGTGGAATGTAGCAAGGCTGCCCAGAAGTTTTGCCTTGACTTGTCCTCAACGTGGTAACGCATCTCCGATGGGACATGCACCATCCAATCCGCCAATGCTAAATCACTCTGTACAAGGTCAATCTGATTATTTCGCCGTTGCTTGGATGCGACCGAGTACTGCTGCGCCAAAACCAATCCCATAATCTCGCAAAGCTTAACATGATGGAGAAAGAATTGCACATGGAGTGGATCTGGAGGATATTCCGCGGGGAATCCAGGCTCATCATCCAGGAAATCATCTTCTGTCACCATCTCTACGTCGGAATCATCGGTGTTGATATGCACTGGTCGACCCAATGCCACAGCTACCGACCGGTCCCGAGTGAACAGTGTCCACCAGATTCGCTTCCACAGTCGTTTGTCGGCTTGACTTAACTGTGAATGTTCCACGCTGTGTCACTCGTTAGTTCCCGATCCCATATCACTCTATAGCTGGCTGCAGCAAACCTTCTGTGCATGCCAGATCCCTGTGCAACTATCGTGGCTACCCGACTCCAGTAAAATACATTCTTGGTAACATCTATAGAGCTGTCAGTGACACTCTGTCTCATCATTCCTGGCTCATCAAAGTGGCTGCACCTTCTGGTCCCTCCCAGTACCATCCCATCAACACCAAGCTTTGGACAATAGTAACGCGATCATCCTCATAATTTGCGTCGTACAGAGCTTTAGCTCTCTTGTAGAATGTCATGGCAGCCGGTGTGGTAGATCCACTTGGATCCTTCAATTGGGGGTTGTCACAGACGCGGGATCCAGCCAACAAAACGCTCTGCAAAAGCAGTAGCGATGGAGGATTCTTTGGGTCTCGATATCTTCGCATGAACCTGCTCCGGTTGATTATAGGAACTATCGGGGCAATCCACCTAAAGTACGCTGCGACAAGTTCATCACAGAGTGCTCGCGGTGGCAGCAAGAATGCTCCCCGTTGGTGTAGGATGTCTATCTCAATTGTATCGAGTTCGGTCAATCGCGCTCGGGTTCCTCGGATGTTCTCTGGCAGAGGATAGTGAAGTACATCGGTCGAGCCATGTTTATCCTGCACAAGCAGACTGAGATTTGACGATTCCCCTAATACGCTGATAAGCATCACCACACATAATGATTCGACAAAACTGATAACCAACCGAGGTATGCCACCCTCCCCGCCTCTTTGATCGGTGCCCGTGCAAACTTCGGCCTCATAAACTGTGTATAGGTTCCGGAATCAGTGGCGACTTGAGCGAATTTGGCGTCAGGGTAGGTCACCGGTGGCGTGCCGTCCTGATGTGGAGCAACGTGTGTTTGTGGGGTACGATTAAAGTTCATAGGATTACCATCCACCGGCGACGGTGACGTTCCGACTGTAGAGGCGCGGTGTGCATAACCACTGAATGCACCAAGTCAGAGGTACCGCTCCAGGTTTATATTTCGAGAGCAACGCACTCATGTTCATCTCTCCTCCCCCCCGCCAACTTCTTTCGTTTGGGGGTGGGAATTTTACAGTCGATCGAGAAGGCGACACAGTTGGTGCACGGTACACCCAAGCTTGCGGCATCGCAGCGAACCTATAGTTTTGCTACCTTGAGCTTCAAGGTCTCTATTGTTCTGCGAACGAGGGAGGGATACCTTTCTCGCATGGCATGTCTGAAACAAATAAAGAATATCCGTTAGCGCATGCATTCAATCGTCCTGAGGCTGAAAACGCATGTACTCACTTCACATGCTCGCGCAGCACGTTGTCTACAGAGTCAGTCCAGATCATTTAAACTTCCCGCAATACCCACAACTCTTCTTCCGTATTCAACCCGATAGCACAAAATAGATTGGAGTAGCACACCTCCGAAAGCTCTGATTTGAACTGCCTCCATTTGTATCTTCGCCCCGTCCAACTACATCTTGTGCCGGCGAGTTCGAGTTCGACAAGTTCGAGCCGGTGCTCGTAGCGCTTTCTGCACGGTGTTCGGGCGTCATATCAGCTTTATTCCCACGCAATACGTCGTCACTTCAGTTCCCCACACCGCTCTCCAGGTTGCAACAGTCGTAGAATCCGCAGAGTGTAGGGATGTTTAGTAGCGAGGTAGAACCCTGTTGCCGCGCTCGCAAGTGGTCCGTACTTCTTCTCCAGCCGCCGCTTGCCCTGAGTATCCTCTTGAGCGCGTCAGACAAGTACAATTGGTAACACGGCCAAGTAAATGGAGAGGCAGCAAGTGTCGAAGTCGATAGTAGTAGCAGTGATGGTGACGGTAATGGTAGTGGTGGATGACGGTAGTCAAAGGTGAAGGACGGAAATGGACGGAAATGGAGATGGTGGTTGTTTGGAGGAGAGTCGTTGGTGACTGGGTTGGTGTTTGGCTTATGAGCCGGAGGGGTAGAGCAGCAGCAGCGTAACAGGGCAGAATTGATGCTGTGCGACAATAAATGAGGTGGAGCTGGAGGTCGGGTCGCGTCGTGGAGGTGGTTAAGCGACAAGAAAATATTGTGCAAGAACCGCCACGGGTTTATCTCAAAACACGAAGCAGAAGAACGGAGAATAGAAGAAGTACAAATTACCTAAGCACCTTACTGCCACCTGGATTTAATATATCCACGGGCTGGTCACTTGTCGTAGATTCTTAGGCCTCGAAAGTTGTTAGACTTGGTGGGCGAGATAGATGTTTTCTCGAAGGTACGTACCAGCACCATGTAGAGTAACGACTCGCTCAAACACCTCCACACTTATCCTGCACCATCCCATTCCCGAGAGTTGAAGCAGCAGACTGATAAACGAACATCCACTGGCCAAGTGCGCAGGAGACAGAAATAGTTAGCGATGACGGCACATTCCAGTCGGTCTGTCAGAAGCTCAAAATTTCAACATTTGACATATGACACTGCCGATGCTCACCCCCCATACCGAATCTCTTACTCCTTCTCTGGCCCTTGCATCCGTCGGGGTGGATTCAGCTCCAGCTTCAGCATTTGATTAGGTCGGTGACTCCGGTGGATATGGGTTCGGACAGACAAGACAGACGAAACGCGGGGTAACGGTCGCTACCCAAGTTTTGGCATTTCGTTGATGATCACGACCTACCTCGGAATACAGTACTTCATATAACTATCTGCTTGCTGGTATCTTGACCTTTCGCTCGGAACTGTTAAACGAGATGCTGCTAACGGCAGTTGCGGTGCTGTTCATCCATGCCTCTTGCACATGTTTGAATATTTACATCGATACACCCAACAGCCGTTCATGCTCTGGAGTTTACAAGCGGCATATCGCCTATCTTTATAGACGAGATCTATCGTGTTCGCTAACGACGAGATGCCATTTCGCCTCCCTCTTTTCCTAGTCTTCTGCAGGGCGGAAGGATTCCAAATGTTCGGTTGCACTTGTGACGAATCTGGTTGTGAAACCATCGGCTGATCTAGGAGCGTAAGGACACCATCATCAACCCTCACTCAACTTCGGTCCGGATTTGCCCGACATATACCCACTACATGCAGGTAGTTGTTCCTGCATCGCAAGGGGGTTAAGGGAGGGTTGTTGCAATTGGAGGACGCTCGTCCAAAAATAATTTATGTGGTTTCTTTTGTGCAGATACCTCGGCTTATAAAAATTTGAGTCTTTCCGGATGGATTTGTTCGAAGTCGACTCCAACCCTGGCCTCAAATCAACACATCGCAAGGAAGAAGTCTCAAATGCCTACTTATGAAGACCTGCCCGTAATGGAGAAGGAAACTTGTTTGTACGGCAGTTGACGGTCTCATTGGTGTCGGGTGCGCGCGCTGATTGGGGAATCAAATGATTCAAAACAAAGGAGCAGAATCACAAAGGTACCTCTCACATTTGAAGATCCACACTCTCCGTCAGGGTATTACCCAAACTTCTCGTCAGAACTTGTAATATCGGAATGTCACGACGCTTTCTTTCGCGGTCTTTCTACGTATGTAGGGTCATATGGTGAAGGGAATCAAGCAGTCAAGCAGTAGTATTGGACGTCATGATTGGAACAAGCTGTTCATTCAAGGGACAAAAAGTGTATTGAGATTTTATTACCGCAACCAGAGAGAGTATAAACCGAGAGACCCCATCATGCTGAGCGAATTGGAACGGGAAATATTTTGAGGCATAACATCAGCAACAGCAAGCAAAAAAATTTCTTGACGGAATGCTAAACATTTCCGCCGTATCAACCCAGGTTTCAAATCTCTACCGAAACACCGAACAAAGTTGGGGGCTCTCACTCACATGACTTAGATAGAGTGTTTTTATATTAGAACCCGTGTTTTCGGAACGAGGACTCGTAATGATACTATCGAAATCACAGATTGGGTGCTAGTAAAACGACGGACTCCGGCATGTGTATGATAGAATCCATTTGGCCTAGCCCGTCCACTCCGTGTCCGTCGGTGTGCCCCCGTGCACCTCCCGCTGTCGGCCTTTGATATGCCTCTGGTCTCCCCCTCGGCCATCAGCGTCGGATGGTAATATCACCCATGCGTCACCCATGTCAAGGAGCATGACAATGACTGCCTTGTTTTAGCTATGTCGCTGTGTCTTCAGTACAGTAGCCAATCCAGTTAAGAAGCGATCTCTTAGCTAAAATCGCCAAGCATGGTGTTAGAAACATCAAGATGCAGGTTCGAAATTTGCAGTGCTCAAAATGGTGCAATAAACGCAAGAGAAACCTGAGGCTATCACTTTTTTACCTACCATACCTAGTGCGAGCTTAATGCTTTGGAAATTAGTGTCTAGTCCGTCCGAGATTTTTTATCAGTGGTCATTTGGAGCAACGGACGGGACCAAAGACTAGTATGCAACTTCTTGACAGATAGTATGGCCGAAGACACCCGAGTGTTAACAAGAGGATATCTCTGAGCTGAGATGGCTGAGCATGGTACTAGAAACACCCGGATGTAGGTTCGAAACTTGTTGTGCTCGGTTGGTGCTATAGATACTAAGTTCCCAGGCTGGAAACCTGCGGTTGTCCATTTTGCACTGACCAGCCTACATAAGGTGAATATGTTAATTGTGGCAAGGCAGCACCAGATGGTGAAGAGTATCACTTCGCCATTGGGCTTGCTGGCTCTTTCGCAATAACCACTCTGTCTTTTGAAGCTCTTTCATTTGACAACAATATACATCCCCGCAGCCAATCCAAAGAAAACTTCTGTTGCATGGCTAATGGCGGATCAATGTGATGGCTGCACGAGATGTCATTCGCTTGGCGCTGTTGAAGTTGGGATTAGTGCTGAGGAAGGTTACAGAAGCTTTTAAGAGAAACTTCTAAACTCTAGCGGGCTTCATGCGGTGAGTATGGTATGAGATTGGTTTTATGTCATCTACTACACTGTTTGAACGCATTATGTCAGGGGAGAGTACCGCAGCACATTTCTAAGTATTTAGTATGGAGTTTTCACGTAGGGATACGAAAGATTTCCACTTCAAAATGGCACGGAGAGGTCTCCCATACACCAGAGTAGCTTCAGCTGATCAGTCTTTACAATGAAACCCAACTGAGAAGATAAGGTTCGGAAATTTGTGAGATGAAACCATTGTGGTTCTTTCTATGCCACGAATCCCCACAAACCAGATATGCTCTCCACCTGTATCCCAAAAAAAAAAAAAAACAGGGCCTGGAATCATTATTTTACTAATACAAGAGTATCACCACATTCCCACACCAGTGTTGTACATCTCTACTTCTTCTCCGTCTTTTTCACTTCCCCGACCTCCAGCCCCCGTCCCCACCACCTTCCACCGCCCTCTAACACCGCCAAAAACACGCCCAGCGCACCACCAATACAAAAATGGCTGATCCCGGTTCCAATCTCCAGCCAACTCCCCTCATCCCTCACCAACCAAAAGAAGTTCATCGTGAGCACATCGCAAAGCGCGGTAACGCACATAAACACCGCGCCCCCACCGAGTCCAACGCGCTTGTTAAGCACCGCTAGGTTTGCAGAAAGGAGTGCAAATGGAATCATCAGTTTCAGCATCAGCAAGGCGCCCATTGCGAAGGGTGAGAAGATGGGTAGTAGCCGGTAGACTGAGTCCAAGGAGAAGGAGGAGATGGAAGCGATGTTGCCGGTGGAAAAAAATGCGGATTGAACGAGGAAGAGGAGGCCGAGTGATAGCCGGAGGTCGGAGAGTTTCAGCCGACGCTGCTCAAGACCACTCGAGGCACCAGGGAGCCGCGCTTCCAGTTCGATCCAAGCTAGGAGAGTGAGGGAGAAGACGATGTAGAACAGGCCTTCGTAGGAGATGGTGAGAAGGATAAAGATGGGGGAGAAGGTGAGAAAGAGAACAGTGAGTCGGTGGAAATAGTGGGGATTGGGATACAGGGAATGAAGGAGCGGAATTGTGAGAGAGATGACTAGAAAGTGTCAGTAATGGACGAAGAGGGGAGGAAGAGGAGGAGAGGGATAGGTACCAAGGATTCCCCAGCCAACCACCAAGTTTCCCAATGGCAACCCCTGCTTCGCTTGGAGACTCCACACTGATGACTGGGTCACGAACATCGTTAGCCCAATCAAGCCGACCTGCACGCCGAGCACCATTTTTGTGCCCAGGTCGCGGTTTGCGTTGGCAATGACTGCAGTGCGAAGTGTGTGTCCGGACGGGATACCGTCAGATATGATGGTTCCAAAGATCATGTACGACAGTCCCATCAGAAACATCAATCCTCCGCCGAGTAATCTATCCAACCCTCATTAGTACGTAGTTTCGGTTCATTAGCAGTGAGTACTTACATCTGGAACACACTGTCCTGCTTCCCTACCGGAAGAAGCGTAAATGTGCTCATGAGGAGACAACACATCGGCCAAAAACCGCACAGCATTTTATTGCTCTTCACAAAAGTCGGCCCATAGAAAAAGGGGAAGAACGCAGCGAGGATGTAGCAAGCCGAAAATACTTCGCGGTAGAAGTAGCCCATTACCATTGCTTCGAGTAATCCCACCCCACCCAATGTTTGCACAAAAAGCCAGAAATACTTGCTCTTCCCTCCTGGAATTTCGCGAACCAATTGCTTCACTCCCTTTGCCACCGATTCCCGGCGTACAAACACCTCCTCCCAAAAGCCGACGGGAAATAAGGCGTAGGCGTAGTATGTAGGTCGCGATTGTTGGATGAAAAATAGAGTGTACAAGCCTGCCAATATCCCAGAAAAGAAGAGGGAAGATACTGGAGTTCGTTCAGGCTTCGAAGTTCCGTCAAGAACGTGAAGGTCAATGACAGTAGTGAGTGCGAATGCGATCCATCCGAGATAACCCACCGTAACAACGGTACGGAGGAGAAGCCAATCGTAGGTTTGAAGATATCGTAGTCCTTCGAGCCCAGTCTTGATCAAGATCATGGATTTTTGAATGACGCTTGTGTATGCACCATTGGCAAGAAGCGCTTCAATCTCTAAGAACTGGTCAGAAAGGTCTGCGAGTGGTGCATAGGACCTGTAATTGATATGGGTGGCATTTTTCTGCGCTGTTGGACGTCAGCGGATGCGGTCACACCTTATCACTCGAATAATACCTTCTTTGACTTTGTACATCTCTAAGATCTGTCGGGCATTTGTCCATGCAGCCCTTGCCTTGGTCTCGTCATTGGCATCCAGAAAGTCTAGTGGAAGCTCTCCGACCGAATTGACCGGGAAATCCAGACCAACAAGGTACGCCATCAGCGCTGCCACATCCGCCTGCATCACATCGACCCTCCGAACACTTCCTAAACCCCAATCCCCCGAGAACCCATCTTCATGACCCGTCTTTGCTCCTATCGGAAGATTTTCCACAGCCACCGGCTTCTTAACACCTGCACCCCATGCAACTAAAGGTGTACGGGTGTTGTCCGGATGCCCATCTCCATGTGAACCCCAATCACTCATCCCATGATCAGCGGTAAATACCCAAGCCGTCTTTCCATCATTTCCGTAAAAGTCCTCAACCAACTTATGTATTTCCTGTAATCCCTGATCTACAACCTTGATATTCCTCAAATACTCTGGAGAATAAGGTCGATACGCATGTCCGGTCGTGTCCAGTCCCAGTAGATGCAGGAAAAACACAAGCTTATCCTTCTGCAGCAGCGCTGCCAGCTCTGGATCCCTTCTAGCATCCTCAAAAAACGCCTTGACGCGGTCAAAGACCCAGATGTCAAGGTTTGTAGCGTCCTGTGTGAAGTCTTCCATTTCCTCCTCGTACGTCCAGGCGTCAACCCGTGACTTGTCTGACGCCCCGAGCCGGAACATGGGTAGAATATCCGGGGATCCCCAAGACCAAGTGTGCCGCGACTCGTTAAATACCGAGTCGAAATTCACCGGGTTCACCTTCCACCCTGTAGTAACCGCGGAAACGTCTTCATAGAGGCCGGCAATGAGCGCCACATGGCCGGGGCGAGATTCGGTGGGCACGCGAGTATGGGAGACCCCAAAGGTGCCGTGGTTCAGGACTCTATCTCGTACGAAGGGGGCGAGGTACCGCGTTTCCGAGGGCTCGTCGGGATCCGAGTGCTGTTGGAAGCATTTGTCTGCGCGCAGGCCGTCGCCTAAGAATCGGAAGTCAGCTCGGTCCCAATCCCTCTGAAAACGATCATACCAACAACGAGAAAGAGTCGCTTCGCTGGTGCTGGGAAGTCGACACCATATGGGCGCATGCCCGAGACTATGGGCGACACAAAATAGATGTCGAATATGGAGTATATGTAGATTAGGTGGAAGATAACGCCGACGGCCAAGAAGCCGAACCGGCCCAGACGGGCCATTATGATATTAAAGAATGGCGCGCTCAGACGAGCTTAAGGAGTGAGAATAATGAAGTTTTGTGGGTTGCAGAAAGAGAAATGGAAATGTTTGAAGCTGTTAGTTGTAGACTTGGTAGCTGAAGGTTGGAAGAGGCTCAAAAGGGGTAGCGTCGGCCCAACTTTTACTTTGCTGACAACAGGAAACCCTCGAAATGATTGGGATATAACATGGAGACGCTGACAGACACCGGCGTTTCCTCCTTTATACATTGAACAGAATCCAATATCCCCTATCCCAATCAACATCTCCGTTCGCTGGCCGATGTGTCCTCCCAGAACCTTGTTGGGCACCACTACTGCCCACCAATCTCCGTCATAGTGTACAACAGATGTCAACCCTCCCGCCGCTCACATCCCCTTCTTTTTCATATCCATCACGATCGAAACCATCCTCTTAAATCCTTCCTTAAATCTCCTCCGATGCCTCTCGCTGCGAAGCCTCTTCCTCTTCAACCCCGGCCGTTCGTGAAACCTCTGACTATGGAAATCCTGGCGAACCTTGTTCTGTGAAATGATTGATTTTAACCTCATGAAGGCCTGCGCAAGGTCCGTAGTGACAAGTACAGAACGTCCGGCCGTTGGTCCCATCTTCGGAGGCTTGGTGTTGCCAAAGCTCAGAGGAGGCGAGTTTATTCCTGTAGGCCCATAATTGCTGCGATGGGTAGGCGTCATTGATACACCAGACATCAACGAGCCGAAGATGCTCTCAGCGGTCAATGTGTGGGGGAGGCGAGTAGACGGTGTGCCTTTGTCACTGTTGCCATTGCCATTGCTATCGTTGGCGCGGAGAGCGGAGGTAGAGAATTGACGTATTGTTCGGGGATATAGCAAGAAGGGCGTCGCAAATGTTACGGCAGCGGTACAAGCCAACCGTCGAAACTCCATGGCGGCGGATCGGTGGATGGTGGAGAGGGGAATTGATTTTAACGATGATAGTGTACACTTTTGGAAGGAACAAAGCTTTCCTGCAAAACCGAACTTGGAATGCCAAGCCAAGGACAGGGCTTACTCCTCCTAGCGAAAGTGAACTTCACCAGACTTTCCACCGCCTACAACCACCAACACCTACGTTATCTTCCACCGACACCCTTCGCATCGGAACCAGGTGCTCTCTTCATCCCAGCTTTTGCATCGCTCCTAATCAACCATGTACCCCTATCCAGGCCGTGCGTCGTCCTCCTGCTCCCAATCTCCAACGCTGCACTTTGCTGACTCCTTGCAGAACCCCAATATGGCCGCCCTGCGATGCCGCCCGGAATGCCGCCCGGTTTCGGAGCTATGGGGGTCCCCGGAGTTCCCCCAGGCTTTGGCATACCTCCTGGCGCAGCTCCCGGAATGCCACCTCCTCCAGGCGTTGGCGCTCCAGGGACTGGAGCTCCCCCTGGAACACACCAGGCGAACATCGGCGCTCGTCCTGGAATGCCCGGTTTCGCGCCCCCCGCAAATCTTCCCAATATCAATTTCAATGCGCCCATCATCAGATTGGGAACGTCGGTAACGAGACAGAATCCATTACCGACCCAGAGTACGATCGCGGGAAAGACGGCGGGCGCAGCGGCGAGAGAAATTAATGAGCTCTTACCACCTACGATTGAGGAGCAGCTAAAGACTGTGTTTGTAGGAGGGATACCCAAGGGGATGGATGACGAATGGATGGAACGCGTACTGAAGGCATGCTCTTTCGCTTCTCCTAGATCAAAACGCATGCTAACGAGTCTTGCCCTACACAGGCCGCTGCAACACTGAAAAAGTGGACGCGAGCTACAGATGAAGATGGAAAGCCATGCAAATTTGGGTTCGCAGAGTACGAGGACCCAGAAAGCCTTGGGTGCGCATATGAAGTTCTCCAGGATTTAGAGATTCCCGCAATTGACGATCGAACTGAAGGTTCCAAGCTTCTTGTATATTCCCCCTTCCCTGTCCTACCCTCCCAGCTCACACTGAAACAGGTTACAATCGACGACAAATCTAAAACTTACCTCTCTAACCTTTCCTCCGACTCCTCCGACCAAATTGAATTCCGCATTGATTCCGCCAAAACCGCGCTTGAAAACACTCTAGCTCAATTCAAAGACCCGTCAAAGCATACGCGGAAACTAGCCACCACACCCACGCCAGCCCCCGATGCCACTCCTGCCGTTGCAACCCCAAAACAGGAAGTGGAGCCTGAAATTGTTACAATCCCGCTCTCCGCCGACGATGAGCTCTCAGATATCCCTGCCGACATGCGTGATATGGTCGCCAAAGAGATCACCGCGTTCCGCGAGCGCTCGAACCGGCGGGATATGGAACGACTAAAGCGTGAAGAAGAAATTGAGCGCATGGAACGTGAACGCAATCACCAAGGTTCTGCATCAAGAATCAACCGGCTTGCATCGCCCCCGCCATCTTCGGCACCTACTGGCCCAAGCGGCGGCGCAAACGCAATCCCAATTGGCCCATCCCGCATTCGAGACCACGCCCCCGCGCCCTCCGCCCCGCGCGTCCCCACCGCCCCCAGAGGCGTCTCCTTTGTCAACGGCGGCAGCCTTAATGGCTACGCTTACTCGCGAGAAGAGGAAGAATCCGACGCCTCCGACTCAGAGCTTGAGCGCCGCAGAAAAGACCGTAAAGCCCAAGACCAAGAAAAAACCTTCCTCGACCACGAGCGGCGCTGGCTCAACCGTGAGCGCTCACGAACCTCCGCACTTGAACGCGAGCGGCAACGCGACGAAGACGACATCCGCCGCGCCGAATCCGAGACCACCGCGATGGCAAAGCGCCTTGCAGAGTGGGATGACGATATCGAGGCGGAGCGGAAAACAGAGGAATACTACATCGACCGCTCCGTGTGGATCCGCAACCGCAGCGTCTTCCGGCAGCGTGAGATGGAATTGGATGAGCGCGACCGTATTGCGGAGACGCGACAACTCGAGGCCGAAACTGACAAGAAACGCGCTGCAGAAAGCATGGCAGACTCCTTCCTCGCGCTGCAAGCCGCAGAAATGGAGAAAGCTGCTTCCCTCGCCGCGCAAAAGGAACCTGCACGCTTCAAGCTTTCTCTCGGCGCCGCCAAAAAGCTACACGACGAAAAGCCCCGTCGAAAGACAGCCGCCGACGTCGAGAACCTCCTCGAAGACGAAGAAGAGGATGAACACAAGACGAAACGCGTTCTCATTCCGATCCAGTATGATGCCTCATCTGCTGTAGATGAAGAGACGCGGGAGCGCCTGGTACGACAGCTCGCACAAGAGATTCCGACAGAACGTAAAGGTCTGTTTGAATGGAAGGTGCAGTGGGATCAGGTCGACGAGGCGATTGTCAAGGAGAAGCTCCAACCTTTTGTAGAGAAGAAGATTGTCGAATATCTTGGCGTCCAGGAGCAAGAGTTGGTGGGATTCGTGGTTGGACATATTAAGAAGAGAGGTTCAGCGGAGGATCTTGTAAAAGAGCTAGAGATGGTATGTATCAGAGCCCTGTGTGTGGGTGCGAACGTGCAGCGCTAATTTTATTGCTATAGGCGCTTGACGAAGACGCGGAAACGATGGTCAGGAAGGTGTGGAGAATGTTGATTTTCTACTCGGAGAGCGAGAAGAGGGGGTTGAATTAAGTTCAACTAACACTTATATGGGGAATATTAGGGGCTGACATAAACGGGATGGTGCGTGCGCAGAATGAGAGTGGGGGAAGGGCGGTGTGTATTGAAGCACGTATTTTGTATCATAGGTTTTTTTTACTAATAGTATGGAGTTTTATGGCACCGAAGGTCGCGGGTTGGAGTAGATCAGCCCTTCCAGCGAGAGTGATATTAATTGCTACGATATCACCCTCCCTCTACACAAGGCCATACATCTACGCATTCCTCCTCAAGCTCACGCTTTGTAAGTCATTACCAAAGAATGTTTGCTCGTACTAACACCCGATCTCAGGACCTCCCCAATGTCTTCGTTGTTATCTCCACCTGCCCAACTCCGCAGCACCTACATAAGTAGTGGTTGATATAGGCAAACTTCGAGTGACTTTCTATGAAAATATACGGAAATTTTATCCCTCGCCTGCATCGTATACCAGACTTTCCGAGTTCACTTCGTGGCGAAAAGCCTGCGAGCGAGGCGAAAAAGTCTGGGCACGAGAGCATCCCTCGCCGGCCTTTAATTATGGGTTGTCGGGAAAGGGGCTGGTCGTTAGTAGAGTGCCATGTTATCGTGGAGCTAGAGCTGTGAGACATAGAGGGTGAGGTTGATTTAAACTAGGGCTAACCCCACCGATATCAACTGTACCCAAACGAGTGATATCAAGTACTTATTGAGATTACGCTACACATTCTCTACAAATTCCATTAGATATCATGCCGGCTACCCCATTGTTCCTACCCCGGACTTCGAGAGCTACTTCGGGGACTACTTGGAAGCATGGCGCGAACCCCGCCCACAAAGTCCGGCACATACAGCTGTCAACATATCGGCACCTCCCCTCCGATTGTGTCTTTATTCCACAGGTATATATTCCAGGTCACTCCGCATCTTGTATCTACGATTTCAACGAGCAACAATGCCACCATCAGAAGTACCATTAAGACGGCCCAAGAGCCCAGCAAAGCTGGTGCAAAACAAAGTCAGTAACATTCCCATATATCAACTGTTCTATCTTACTAACAACCTTCCAGCCCGACTTTTCAAACACCCAGGGGAAGGAGGGTAGAGGAAAGGGATTTCCCCCATCTAGGCGGCCATCCGGATGAGGAAGGGAAGCGGGCTCTGCCATACTCTAGATAGTGAATGCAATATGATTAAAACAAACAAACATTTCAAAACCCAAGCGTCTCGCCCGCCCTTCGAAGAGTCGTCCTTCAAATACACCCAGCCAACCTCCCACGTTGGACTGCTAGCTCGAGTGCAAACACCAACGCCTAGAAAAAACATGAGACAATATACATCGATCCCCATGCCATAGATCAAAATCCGCTCGATAACTACCAGCTTCTTGTTTCTGAGATAATTCCACGACCGGTAGTCCATCACTACACCTCTTCCAAGAATATGACTCATAGAAACAGATCGGTGTCATCTCAATCCTAGGGCTAGACGGAAAACGCAATCTCGCACTTTTTCCTACCTCCAAATTGTCAACCACGACCCTCCCATCTTCACAATTAGCTACACTGCATGAATCGGGGTGCTGAAATACACGCCCCACCACATCCTCGAGACGAAAGAATGCAAGATCAACATGATTAGTGAGCACTTTATCGAAGCGGTGAACTACGCCTCAGTCGATGCCCCGCCCGGACTCTCGAAATGGGGTTTTTGAACTGTAAGGAGAAAACTGTGCTATAACCCCGCCCCGGGTTTCAGAGGCGGTGTTTTCGGCTGAAGTGAGGTTGATTCATCACAATAACTGGTTTTCGCCGTCAACGGGGAAGAATACTAGGATGTTGGCGATTGTGGAAGGAGTATATTTCTATGTCAGAGAGGATGCTTTGAATGAGGAATGCTATTAATACGAGTGTTTTGATACCGGTTAGTAGGTTGGGCCGTATTCCGTATGCTAGGAGTATAACGGGATATGAGATACTTAGACCGAATTATGTGGGGGGTAAGGAGAAGGCGGAGTTTAAAAGGGCCATTGGAGAACAAAACGGTGCCTCGCCTGAGGAGGAGGGGCGATGTGGGCCTAGTCTGTGAGATTGGAACGTCCGTGAACTATATACCGTTGGCGTGTGTTGTAAGCAGTGCGAAATGGAGCGAGGGTAGTCCATTTATTACAAAACTGTGATTAAATAGTTTGGGAAAGCCAGTAGATCTATCAGTGCGTAGCATGAAATGTGAAAGGATGGCTGTAGTTGGACAAAATACTTAGGCAGCCAAAAATACTGGCGCCCGGTTTAGTGAAGTTGCACATGAAATCCACTAGTATCTGCTAAAGTAGATGAAGGCCAAAGCAAGGAGATAGGTATGTACCAGCTAACTTGCTAAGTGTTGGGTTTCGTCGCACTTTCTTGTTGAGACACTAAAAGAGCTCAATTTATTCTAGCCATGATCATGCCCGGATTCAAATCAGAAGAGCGACTTGCGATATCAGCTCAAGAATGTACATTATAATCGATGCCATAACTCCAGGTCAATCACAGGCTCATAGCGAGTCTCTACCCATCTGCGTAGCTACCGCCTGATTGCCCAAACACATCAACGTTGTGGGCGCTGTTTTTTCTGCCTCTGCACCACTTTTCCCCATGACCCTTTCAGTCCCTGACACTATTCCATATTCTGTGCAGCTGACGGGTCTCGGGTCTCCCGCGTGTAAAAGACCTACAGGCAGATCCAATTTCATATCACTTCAAAGTAAAGATCAGACTTTACAATGTTAGCAAACAATTTGATTTCAATGGGCCATTCAAATTGATGGCGGGGGGGGGGGGGGGGGGGGGGGGGGGGGGGGGGGGGGGGGGGGGGGGGGGGGGGGGGGGGG
>Ga0307515_10006583_pt1 | contig 23191 bp, 14 predicted proteins | sample 17_EM_MG_FD_194513 | JGI IMG/M metagenome (GOLD analysis project Ga0307515, IMG submission 194513) | Populus trichocarpa ectomycorrhiza microbial communities from riparian zone in the Pacific Northwest, United States - 17_EM | ecosystem: Host-associated > Plants > Roots > Unclassified | place... | reverse complement strand
AACTAACGAGGTATAAGCTATATAGAGGGCTATAACCTATTAAAATACCAGAGAGACTATAGGAGGTTATATTATAGGACTTTATTATAAAGTTGCTAAAGTTAAAAAATCCTATTACCGGACAAGATTATGATATAATCTTAGTGATAGTAGATAAGCTTATAAAGTGGGGATACTTTATAGCATATATAGAAGAAATATTAGCAGAAGATATCGCTAGAATCTATGTTAAAGAAATATTTATAAGACATGGAGCACTAAGTAAGATTATATTAGATAGAGATTTAAGATTTATAGCAGTATTCTGGGAGGTATTCTTAGTAGAGTAAGGAGTTTAAGTAGTAACTTCTACTGTATATTATCCGCAGACAGACGGTTAAACGGAAAGGTTGAATTAGACACTAGAGTAGTATCTAAAATATTATATTAATTATACGCAGAATAATTGGGTATTACTATTACTAATTATATAATTTGTATATAATGCAACACCATAAGAAGGAATAGGTATATTACTATTTAAGGCGAACTATAGATATAAGCTAAGAACATCGCTATCGCCACGTTAAGTAAAGAGGATAAGTAGCACAGCTAAGTAAAGGATGGAGATATTAATGGATCTTTATAAGAACCTTATGGAAATAGCTAAGGTAGTATAATAAAGAATAAAGAAATACTATAATGCTAAGAGATCTAAGGGACCAGATCTTAAGGAGGAAGATAAAGTGTGGCTACTATATAAAAATTTTAAGAGTTAACGACTAAGTAAGAAGTTGGATTACGTTAGACTAGGACCTTTTAAAATTAGTTAGAGGATTTTACCGGTTACGTTTAAGTTAAACCTACTAGCCAAAATAAAGATCTACCCTATATAGCATATTGCAATACTAGAGCCAGTATACGGAAAAGTTAAGCTACTAGTCTATAAGGCAGACACGTATAGAGGATAAGAAGAAGATAAATAGTAAGTTTTAAAGATCGTTAGTTATAAGGATGTTAATAATAAAATATGGTATAAGGTTAAGTAAATAGGCTATAATAAGACTACCTAAAAGCTACTAAAAAACTTAAAGAACGCTATAAAAAAGGTATAGGAGTATTAGAAGAAAATAGGTTAGGTAATATTAAAGAAGGATTACTAAAGAATAAGTCACCTAAAGGGGACCTAAAAAGAGCGATTGCCGAACTACTCGGAGTTATTTCCTTTACTGTTAGAAAAGAATCCGTTTTTTTATTACTAAGTTCCTATAAACCTTGTTTTATAAGTTTCTACTTCTTAAAATAAACCTTCTTACAAACCTTTTTAAGACGAAGAAGCTAAGTATAAGCAGAGGCGCGGGCTTTAAGGGCTTAATGATCCTCTTCTCTTACCTGCTTAGCGCGAGCTTGATCTTCGTGTTAAAGACGATAAATCTCACCTAGGGCACCCGCAAGTTCACTATTAAGCTTTACAGCGGCAGATTAAATATAAGACCCTATAACAAATTACTTAGGGAACTTAATAACTATTAAAAGTTATAGAACGCGCACACTTAGCGTTAAATATAGAGCGAACATCATAGGATAAACGAATATTCGCTTTAGTGCACTCCGAATAAGAAGAGGGTTGCTAAGATAAAGGACTCGCTAGCGCAACGTAAACTAACCCCTCTTTCACATAACGAGAACACGGAGATAGCATTATTCCACCTAGAGACAATATTGTAGTAATAGTACGAGACTAATAAGCTGTGGAAGAAGAAGGCGGAGGCTTAGAAACCTTTAAAGGCATTATAAGTAACGATATTAACCAAATTAATTAAACGGATATTATACCTCTAATAAACGACTTAGAGATATTAGGAATCTTTAAGAATAAAGATAAAAAGAAGGGAGATAGTGTTACGGACGCTTTAAGTACAATATTACGACTACTTAGAGAGGAGTTAGAGGAAGCTAGTTAGTTAATATAAGCACGGTCCAGAATGGATCCGGTAGAACTATATAACAAGGAGTAGTAACCGAGTCACGTAATGTAATCTATGTAATCTATGTGATCTGTATAATTTATATAATAGAGTAGACGGAGTATACGTACCTTATATATAAGAAGGATTTTATAGGAGTACGGTTATATATTTAAGGACCCTTAGTCCCTACCTAGATAGTTCCTTCCTTATAGTGATTCTTAGAATATAATTAGAGTTAATCTGTTGGGCAACCACTCCACCAGTTATTATTACGTTGTTGACTTTACGCATCACCTATATACCTAGCCCAATAATAAGACCTACCGTAGTACTTACTATAAGGTTCCGTTACACTAAGTAATAGCCATATTATAAAATTTATACCATTTAGAAGCCCTAAGTCTTAAAAATAATATATAAACTTTTGGTAATAATAACGCGTTATATAAATTAATAAATTAGATATTCGCAATATCTATTTTATGGATTTTGCTTACGTTTTTAACAAATTACGCTAAAGGCTCTTAGACGTAATTTTGCAAGGAGACGGCGTAGCTGTTATTCCGACGCTAGCCAAAAAAAAATCACGTCTGAGCTCGCTGAGGTAACGCATGGCCTGGATGCCCGCAGATTACGTTATTTTGATTGGTCCTGAATTAAATACTGTAGAAACTTAAGGTGGGACCTTTGTTTTGTAAAGTGCTTGATTCTGCGCATTTAGCGTGCTAGATTAGGTAAGTGGGTGAGCAGGGGGCCGATTACTCAGCCCGTCTTTACAGAGCTCGAAACGGCTCTACTTCTGTAGGGGTTTTACGGTTGGCTATAGCTTACGGCCGGAATAGGCTCTGTAGCCCGAATTGGCTGGGTAGCGAGTGAGCATTACAGCGCTTTGTAGAACCGGCTTCCCCGCAAATGCGGAGATCTATTTTTAACACAGCCACGCTAAGACAAGGTTGAGCAAGTGCCTTGCATTTCGGAGCAAAGCCCTAGACATTACTGGAAAGGATCAGTCTGGGGGCTATTTTGTAGTCAATAGTTGGCCCCTAACGCCGCCTTAGACAGAGCAGCGCCATGATTGGCAGGGCTACATGACGCAGGCGGAGTGGAGGTCGGCGCAGCTGAAGGGCGAACATCAACACCAGCAAAATGATGGACTGTGTTACTCATATTAACGCTTCGGCTGAGCCGATATCGAACACGCTCTCGGCATATGGCGCGATCTCGATGGCAGCGACTGAACTTGTTCCAAAGGGACCGCAAAGACGCTGTACTAATTTCATGGGCTCTTTTTTGCCAAGTCCTGTACGGAGGACGGCCTAAAAAGAGATTTCTTGGTCCTTTTTAGGACGGGCGGTCAGCTCACCGTTTTTTTCGACCCTTTGGGGGCCTAGAGCGCCTTGAGCTTGGTTGCTTAGGGGACAAGCCCCCGCAACTTTGGCGTGTCATCCCCGTTTTGTTGGACTGACCGCCTGTCCCAAAAAGGAAAGAGAAATCTCTTTTTGGGCCGTCCTCCGTACTGCACAAAACAGTTTCAAAATGGGCGCTAATCGCACTTGGCATCCAGTTTGAGCTTAATATTAAGATCCAGAAGGCCGCACATGGTCTCTTTTCAGATTGGAACTGTTTAGTGTAGTACTCCGTACTATGTGACATTCTACGTCGCCAGTCGAGTAATCTAGGACATCGATATAAACAATGGAGACTCATCGCCATGACCTTGCTTACTATGCCTGCTCTGTTTGTTTAACTACCCCCTGGATCATGTTGACGCCCGAGGACCTCCCAGCTCAACCACATCACAAGTCATTAGATGCTCTAATCACCTCCGCCAAGACATGTCGTCTCTGTAAACTCATCCTCCACGCCGCTGTTTCCAACTACCGGAGATCGCTAGAGCCGCCTAAGAGCCAACGCCGCTGGAAACGCTTCGAAACCATTGGTACAATCGACAATCCAGCCACCGGCGCAGGGCGCAAGATCGCGTATGTGAAGGAGCTGGGAGAACGCATGGTGACTGACGAATCGGACGTGTGCGAAAACCGAGGTGGGTATTTCGCGATGGAGAATATGAACTGGAGTACGGATTTACATTTTAGTAGAGCGGTCATCATCGCAGCTGACGTAAATGAGCAAGCTGGAGGGGTGGCGCCCATCGAGGATGAACCGATTAATCTAGAGGAGTTGAGGAAGCTGGTTCCTGCTACCCATGGCGTCTGGGTATATGGTAATCACTGGAGCAAGTGCGAAACGGCCAATTTTCAGGAAAGCATCAAAGACCCTACTCTTATTAATATGGTCGGCATTGGTGCACGTTTTGGATCTTCTGGACTCGTGTTAGATGCCATTAATAACCCAACACGAAGTCTACATATCCGGGGGAGTGCTCTGTCTATCTGTATGGACGAAGGTAACTTTCTGTTCTCAACATGGAGAATCGATGGACTAACTTGAGCAGACGAAGGGCCGCCGCATATTCAACGCCGCTTTCGAGAATCGAATTCGGATTCAGATATTGCGTTTCGTCGGCTAGAGCGGTGGATGGAGGATTGCAGGAACAAACATAAGTGCCGGCCTCCGCTTGTCAATCCCAATTTACCCACTCGGGTGCTTGACGTATTTGCTTCGGACCACACAGTCGCTCTCCTCGAGACCCGTGGGCAAAGAGGGAAATATATAGCGCTTAGTCACTCATGGGGGACGTCGCCGCGGTTGATGGCGACAAAGGCCACAGTGGAGCACCTAGAGGATGGGATCGCTATACCATTTCTACCAAAGTCATTCCAGGATGCAATACAAATCACAAAACGCCTTGGTATCAAATACCTGTGGATAGGTATGTTGTTTTTGTTCCTATTCTTCCTTGTGGTGTCTTCTGTGCCGGTATAAGTGTCAAGATTGCGTTCTATCCCTTCATGCTGATATGACGCCCACTAATAAGTCCTCAGATTGTCTCTGTATTATCCAGGATGATGCGCAAGACTGGGAAAGAGAAGCCTCAACCATGGGCGATCTCTATATGAACTCGTATCTTACCATAGCCGCCGCCAACTCTACCAACAGCTATACCGGCTGCTTTCCCAAACGAAAAGACGAGCCATATATCTCATCGGCGTCTTTATCGTTGGGGTATAACACCGCAATACAGGTCCCAGGGCCGGATAGCTGCACAGTGGGGCTTCCCCGCGACCACGGCCGTCCGCCATCCTATCTGCATGTCTCGAAAGAGTGGATGCCAGGATCTTGCTCCTACACGATGCAGAAGTCTAAGATTGGAACATTTGGCAAGGAATTTGACCCGATTGCTGACGAGCCCTTGAGTTCTCGAGGTATGATCGAACTCCAGTTCTTTTCAGTCATCGACGTCGGCTGACATGTACAAGGTTGGACCCTCCAAGAACGTCTCCTCCCGACTTGGATCATTCACTACGCTAAAGACCAAATGTACTTCGAATGTCCTGACGCCATCCGCTCCGAAGACGGCTTCGTCTTCCCCAGTGTCTTCTTCAACCTAGACCTACTCCTCCGCAGTCAACTAATCGATCACCTCGAGCATGGTGCCTCAAAAGATGCGATCTCGCTCATCCCCGGCGGCGATCCCATTCAAGGAATCCGATGGAAATGGGGCTGGCTTGGCCTCGTCCAGAATTACTCCCAGCGGAAGCTGACGCACCAGCAGGATAAACTAACTGCGCTGGCGGGTTTGGCACGCATTGTGGCCGAAAGAACGGGTGATAGGTACTATGCTGGATTGTGGGCGGCGCATTTTCTTGAGGATGTGTGCTGGCGTGTGTATCCGCAAGAGGAGAATACGTCCTACCAGAAGCCTACAAAGGGGAAGATCCTTGGAACTGTAACGAAACCGACAGAGTACCGCGCACCGAGCTGGTCATGGGCCTCGCTGGATGCACCGATTCGGTTCATTGCTTTAAGTTTCCCTAACCTGCTGGCTTGTGTGGTCAAATGTGCTACAGCACCGAGCGGTATCGATCCATACGGTCGAGTGAAGAACGGCAAGCTCGTCATTGAGGTATGTTGGGTGTTTCTTTGGCTCTCAAATGTATGCTAGCGTGCTGTTTTCAGGGACCAGTGTACGAAATATTCCCATACAAACCAAAAGTATGGAACCACCATGGCATTCCAGTGGAAATCCGGTTCGAAGACGACCGCCCCCCTTCAGACGGTAACTTATACCTCGACTATCCAGACGAGGAACTCAAGTTCCCCTGCTACGCGCTCTTCCTGGACCCTGCTCACGCCCTCGTGCTTCGAACCCGCCGTGGTCGTCCTGCCATCGACGACGGCGACGTTCCGCGCAGTGTACATCACCTGCTGAAGGAAGACGTATCCGATCAGCTAGCGACGAGCAACGATGTTCTTCGCAGCCAGGACCCAAGGCGAAAGGATGGGGTGTTTCAGGCAATTGCCAACACAGAGCGCATTGGTTTGGCTTCGTTCATGAAGGGATACAAGAACATGCCAAGGGAGGTGCAGGATAGAGAACGGCCAAAGATGGGTAAAGGGGATCTTAAGTGGAGCGATATTCAGGCGGTGTCTAGCAAGGATTCCTGGGGTCCGATTACAAAAGAGGATCCCGCGGTTAGGGTGACGGTGCTCTAAAGATGGCGTTTCTTTCCCGAGGGCTGTAATCATTAGCAGAATGTGGTATTCTTACGGTAGTTATTCCTCTCACCTACCTGTGCTACATCCTACAGGAGGATATAAAGACTACTACCAGCTCCAGTATGCTCATAAGTTGATCGAAGTGGAATCTGGTATTCCTACTTTGGTTTAAATTCATTATGTTTGGGGGGAATGCAACGGGTGGATTGGCTCCGATACAGATATGGGAATATATTCAAGTGTGACGAACCATCACAATCACAATCGCTTGCACAAAGGAAGCAATATTCGTCGTTAGTGCTCTAGTTGAGCAAATCTCACATTGTCCACACCAGGGGTTATTCTTCATCTATTATCACAATTAACATCAAGTCAACACCAGTCTCCCAATACTAAAAAAAACCAAAACTAAGCAACGATCGTTGCCTAATCGCCATGCTTTATGCCAGAACAAAAAAAAGGGAAAAAGAAATAATAACTATAACAGCACAGCACAGCACAGCAGCACCCAGCAATCCAGCTAACGCAGTGCCGGGAAACGCATCCTCAGATGGAATGGTATTGCTGCTGCTCGAATTCCTCGATGGGGAAGCAGACGGTACGATGCTATTGGTAGCAACGGAAGAAGCTCAGAGTGGATGCAGGTCGGTCTTACCACGCTAAAGGGTGGGTCTACCATAAGCGCTAATGCACAATCCCTGCACGGGGCAGCCTCAGTTGAAAATATAAGATTACGTGGTCAACCGAGCCTAAATCGCTTATCCTACTATATAACTTACCTCCCGGCTCTAAAATAAAACCAACTATTATAGGTAACTAGTTAGAATATATTCTAATTTAAATAGATCTATTTAATAATTACTAACTATTAGATTTTTTTAATAATAATAAAAATAAGTTTAAAATTAATTTAGAAGATAGTATTTTTAGATTAAAAGATTATATACACCATCTCGTCAATTCCGGTTGTTAGCGCTTTTGATTAAGCCACCAACTAACACGAATTTAGTCTATCCGGCTTGGCAGCTGAATATCAGAAAGAGACTGCCGAACGACCTTACCTAATAGTTAATTTGAAGCTTTTCAACGCCTCTGTCAGTCCCATTATGATTAAGTAAGGTGGCGAACTCCACGCGGTAAGAAACCTAACTTAGGAAGTCTACTAAACAATACGTCTTCTAGTTTCCTACTCCGCCGACGCGTTATTTGTAACAATCCTTAACTTTAAGCCTCTATTACAACCTTTGTCTTATTCTTCTGTTTTAGCGTCCAAATAACCTTTTTAGTGGTAACAAAGTTTAAAAATGGCTTGCTTTCGTCCTAGGTAACTTCGTAGAAGTTAGAAATAGGCCCTTAGATAGATTAATTACGCTATTAAGACGGATATTAATGGCGGTGGTTACAGATAAGGTTTCTAAGTTTGGATAAATATTAAGTTATAGCGCGATTATAAGGGACTTTAAATAGCTCTGCAGATTTAAGTATAAAGATATTTATCTACGCCTGTTATAAGTTAATGCTATCCTTACCACTTTTTATACTAAATTTATATATTCCTATAATAAGTTCTAACTAAAATCTTTTAGATTCTATCCTTAAAGGTATCCACTATGCCTTCTCCTAGGTACGATCCTTCCCGTACGGAAGGAACTCTAGAACCTACTTTACCTAATCCTCCGGAGCTCCCTATTATAAAGCTTATATTACCATCGCTAAGTTTTAGGAAGATAATATTAAGTTACTTTAGTGGCTAGCAAATAACCCGGATCTTAACCTAATTAAGGCCGTTTAGAATTTAATAAAGACTTAATTAGCTAAGCGGAAGCCTCGCCCGTTAATAAAAGAATGCAAACAGCCATTAAATCTGAATGGGAGAATCTAGAGGCCTGCTACTTTGAGGATCTAGTTGCTTCTATGCCTGCACGCCTTTAGGCAGTAATTGAAGCAGAAGGGGGACCTACTAAGTGGTAGAGGATAATAGAAAGCTTGGAGGACGATTAGGATCTTAGAGGACGATTAGGAGCTTATTGCTAAGCGTTGATTTTAACACTTATTTGGCTACTATGACTTTAGAAATATTCGTATATAGGCAATCTACCATACAATTATTAGTTTTAAATAGCTTCATAAATTTTTGATATTAAGGTCTTTTAAAGCTCACTGCTAAGACGGGGAAACTCATACTAATCTATATAAGGATTTCCGCCCGAGAGGCGTCACTAGTAAGGCGCTAACAACCGGAATTGACGAGGTGGTGTACTAGAAAAGAGTTAAATATAGCTATAAAATTAGATTAAGGTAAGTTTTTAATACGTTTTAAATATGGCCGCCACTATTTATACACCCCCTAAATGATACACGTACACCCCCCAATTGATACGCATACACCCCCTACCTTATTTGGTTTAGACGCTTCCTCATTAAGTTAGATATTTCCTCATTGACCCGAGTTTACGAGTGGTCTGTTACTTTCGGGTCCTGGATTTCAAACTTAGCCAAGCCAGCTTCTGATTGGTTGAAATCAAAACCGCGCGCGGTAAGTTATGGCAGAATCCACGTGACGAACATCAAAATATTATGAACATCAAAATATCTTAGTATTGCACCTTCCCTTTTGTTGATACCTCTATTACCACCACTACATATTGCAAATATGGCAGATCCTACTGTAATTAAGTGTAGCAAGTGCCATATCTACAAGCCCCGCCTTAACTTTGTTAAAGACGGCCCTTTAAAGAAGCTTTTAAAGCTGTGCCAGTTATATCGGTCAAAGGCGCGTCTTCCCTATATATTACTTCTACTCCTGCTTACTTTTCTAGATCTCCAAATATAATTCAAATAAGCGGAGAGCTCTTGTAGAGTTAGGTTCTACTACTAAGAATCGTCCTGCAAGGCGCCGGCGAACTGCTCTACCTGAAAACGATACCGAGAACGCCTTCCTACCTCGCGGCCAGAACAGCCAAGATACCCCTGAAATAGCTCAACGGCGGAAGACAATTAAGGCAATACAACGGGAGCACCGCATTCTTGATCGGCGGGGTGAAGCTTACTCACCTACTCCTCCGCTATATACCACAGATAAAGCTCCGTGTAGAAGGGGCGCTCCATCTGGCCCAAATACGTCCTTGCCGGAACTAGCTCCTATGCCTACTCTACCGCTAATACCACCTTTCTCGCGGCAAGCTCCGATTACGGCTACACCACTACCCGTTTCGGCTGTTGATTGGGAGCGAATCAAGAAGTTCAGGAGTATACTATAGGCTGAATGTATGGAGACGTGCAGTCGTTGCAAGGAGCGGTGGTTCCAAATGGGCCTAGCTACGGAGGGTGACAATATAGGTGTATGCAAAGCCTGCATTAATGACGCCCTTAAGAATCCAGCCCTTCCCCCCCTATTTGGTGAAAGCAACGGGCTCAATCCGGGGCCTGTTCCTGGCTTCCTACCTATACTTACCGCGGTGGAGGAGCTTCTGATTGCGCGCGTATACGTTCATCTGCAAGTCGTGCGTGTACGCGGCCAGCAACACCGCTATACTGGCCACGTCTGCTGCTTTGGCCAGAACACACTAAAGACTTGGAGGCAGCTACCACGGCTACCTACTGAACTCGATATACTGGTCGTGAAGCCTATAGCAGTAGAGGGTGGCGAATATCTGAGTCAGCGGTTCACCAAGCGGTATACCGTAAGGCGCTCTGCCATAGCACGGTGGCTTTACTTTCTAAAGGTTAATCATCCTGATTATCGCGACGTTGAAATATGTAGCACCCGGCTTACCAGCTTACCTGAAAATGGCTCTATATTAGATCAGCTACCTTATATCAACGAGTCGGAGTCTGATTCTAGTGGCCCGACGGCTCACCCTACTGCTTCTATGCAACATCCTCCTGCTATTAATCCTCTGCCTACCGAGCTTGGTAGTAATATATTGGACAGCGAATTCGATAACGACGTACTGGATACTTTGGTTCCTGATCTAGTGCCTGGCCTTAATAAATTGGAGCTTTTGGGTCGCGAGGTTTAACACCAATAAGACCTACAAGCGGGCCTAGAGGTTCCTACTGTGCGACAGATACCTCTCTCCGAGCGATCAGCTAGTTTCATTATGCGCGGCGCCTTTCCTACCCTGTTTCCTTATGGCAAAGCAGATTTTGACATGCCACGAAGCCGTACGGTTACCCTAGCTGCGTATGCCAAGCATATGCTTAAGTATTAGGACAGTCGGTTTGGCCGCCACCCCTTATTTCGCTACTACGTGTTCAATCGGATTATGAGAGAGCAAGCCCTTAACGCCACCCGCTTCCTTTGCGGTCGATTAGATAAGAATGGTCTATCTTTAGACGAGCTCGGTAATCTTATAAATGGCAGTGGGGGTGACCAGGTTCTAAATAAGATTGTACGGCATGCACGGAAGCTTAAGGGCACCAGACCTTACTGGAAGCAGAAGAGAAATGAGCTTACGGCTTATGCTGAAAATATTAAGAGCGGGTCTCTATTCTTTACACTTAGCGCTGCTGATCTATATTGGCATGATCTACACTCTTATATGCCTCTATTTGACGAATATAAGGCTGCTGATGAGGCTTAGCGCTACCGGATTGCTTCTCGAAATCTCAACGATAATCCACATATTGCTGCTTACTGGCTGCATCGCCGCTTCGATCTGTTTAGGAAGCACGTGCTTATAGGTCTATTTAATGGCACTGACTTTTGGTCCCGATATGAGTGGCAGGTGCGAGGTAGCGGCCATATACATGGCTTCTTATGGAGTTTAACAGCCCTAGAGCCAAATCCGTCAGCTAGTGCATCAAGGGCGGCTTTTGCTGAGTACTGGGCTACTTTTATATCCGCAATAAATCCTGATCAATCTAGGCCTCCCGATCTTCAACATCCTTCTGCTCTCAGCTATAAAGAACAGCTTAACACCAGTGAGCTTCTTACTGCCTGCCTTAATCGATTTTAACGGCACCGCAATTGCACTAAATCTTACTGCTTAAGATTAAAGAAAGGCTCCACTGGAGCAAAGGAGTGCCGCTTCTACTTTCCACGCTCTCTCCGCAATAAGGCCGCTGTATTAAAGGATTAAAATCCACATCACTAGACGTTCTGTCCGCAGCGTAACGATAAGCTTCTTAATAGTTACAATGCAGCCATAATATTAGCGTGGATGGCGAATATTGATACGTCACCTGCTACAAGCATATTAGTAATAGTCAACTACATAGGCAAATATTGCAGCAAGGAAGAGAAGAAGTCGACTTCCTACCAGGAGCTACTCCAATCAGTACAGCCGCACGCCAACTACCTTTATGCCTTCAGTTCGGTAGTAGCCAGGTTTATAAACAAGCTTATTGCCAAACGCGATTAGTCGGCGCAGGAGGTATGCCATCTGCTTCTTGACATTCCCCTTTGCGAAGGCTCTAGGAATGTGGTAACTTTAGACTGCCGCCAGGAGGACGATCGAAGCGCTACGTATGAGCTCAAGGATGGCCAACTAGGAGGGTGCGGACTATCTGACTATGAGAAGTATAAGCGCCGCCCAGATGGGGTAGAGGACGTCACTTTCTTCAATTTCCTACTCCATTTTAATTACTCTACTTACAAGCGTCGGCTAAGAGCAAAGCCTTGAGTTATATCGTACTTTCCGCGATATAAAGGCGATCCTTCCCATCCGCAGTATCCTAAGTTCTGTCGTGTAAAGCTTATTCTTCATCACCCATAGAGGGAGTACGAGGAAGTGGCTACTTATACTAATGGATTTGGGGCCCCTGATTATGTGGCTTCCTATCAGGCTTGCGTTGACTCTCATCAGCACCCGCTCGACTACTTCTGCAATCAGAAACTGGAGGAAGGCCGCGAAACTACTAATGATATTAATAAGTTTGAGGGCGATTTCGCAGACGACTTGGAGCTATACCAGTCTTTTAAGGCCCTGCATGCCCGCGTCCGAAACACCAACGGAGTTGAAATTGAGGATCCTGACAGGCTTGGTGATAGGGAGCTTGATCGTGACTACGACTGGGGTACGCATCGTGGTATATACCCGCAGCTTGATGATAGGACTTATTGGCAGGAAGCACGGTTACAGCCTCTACCGTTGAGCTGCCTATCCTAAACAGCAACTCCGTCTTCCTTACAACCAGGCCAGCGTTATATTTATGACGCCGTAGTTAATCACTACAGGCAGATCCAATTAGGCCTTGGCCCCCCCCCGCTACGGATTAACGTTAATGGAGAGGCAGGAACCGGCAAATCACATCTTATTGCTGTTCTCTCTACTACGCTCTGTACTATGGCAAGGGCTAATGGCAAGCCGTCGCCATTAGTTCGAGCCGCCCCTACTGGGGTAGCTGCCTTTAATATTAATGGCAGGACTACATACGATCTACTGAGGCTACCGGTGAATCGCCCCTTTGAGGAATTGCCTGCTGCCAGTCTTATGCCTCTACAATAAGCTTTCAAGGATATTCATTATCTCATCCTTGACGAGAAATCTATGATCGGGCAAGTACATCTGGCCTGGATTGATCGCCGCCTCCGTTAGATCTACCCTGCGCGTAACAATGACTATTTCGGAGGCTTGAACATCTTGCTAGTAGGCGATTTCCATTAGCTTCCCCCTGTAGGTCAGGCGGCCTTATACAACAATCTACCCGCTGGCCCGTCAGAGCTCGCCAGCCATGGAAAGGGAGCCTATGAGGCGATTAACCGAACTGCTGTCCTAGATCAAGTTATGCGGCAGGGCGGTGATGACGCTGAGAGCTCTGCATTTAGGACCGCCCTCGCGGAGCTACGTGGTGATTCTGTAAGTGATTCAACCTGGAAGCTTCTTTTAACTAGGTGTAAGCAGGGCCTATCTACTAACGAGGTTACGGGCTTCGACAACGCAATTCGGCTATATGGCACACGCGCTGCTGTAGGTAAGTATAACACTACTCGGCTTCGCGACCTTTTACAGCCGGTAGTGGCTATTAAGTCAGTTGACACTGGTGTAGGTGCGCAGAAGGCTACTCCCGATCAGTGCAATACTATGGAGAATCTAGCCCTATGTATTGGCGCGAAAGTGATGCTAATACAGAATATCTGGGTTGAACTAGGCTTGGTAAACGGTACTACTGGTACAGTTGAAGATATCGTATAGAAGGAACACGCGGATGTTAAAAATGATCAACCCCAGTTACTACTAATTACGGTAGATGGGTATAACGGACCTGCCCTATTTACTCGGCAGGATGGTAAGAAAGTCGTCCCTATATTTTCCGTGCTTCGTGAGTGGGAGGGTACGAGAGGCTCTTGCTCACGGCGTCAATTTCCAGTTACTCTAGCTTTTGCTCTTACAGTGCATAAAAGCCAGGGCCTAACACTTAACCGGGTGGTTCTAGATATTAAGGAAAAGGATAAGACAGCCGGGCTAACTTATGTAGCAATCTCACGAGTTAAGAAGCTTTCGGGGCTTATGTTCGAACGTGGATTTAATAAGGAACGATTTCAGTCATCTACGAGCAAGGCTAAGGAGGCACGACAGGAAGATTTTGTACGGAGGCAGCAGCAACTACTCGCAAACGACTTTTCCTAAATAGGAAATTATGTACTGGCTCGGAGGTAAGCGGAGAATGCGGCATTTGTCTTGGTTTCCTAACTTTTGAATAGCTTATCTACGAAATCCAATTTGTCTAAATTTCAACCCCCCTATCCGTCCTACCTTCTTATCGCCTCTAGAGCTGTTAGATATACATACAATGGTGTATAGGGAGAATTGGCAGTATTGCCGGATCAATATTGCTGCTGTCTGTAGCGTTGATCGATTTTTGGAATTTTTTACCTTTTTTTTAAGGGCGGAAATGTTGCTTATGTAATAAGTCACGTGACCTCTAAGAATGCATATTATTTCTAAATCAACGTCACTTGGTTACTGCAGTAGACTCTCTTAATAAGATAATACCACCTAGCAGTGACCAAGGCGCCTTAACCTTACTACCACTCCTTTCGCAGGCCTCCTCCCGTCTATAAATACTCCCTCTTCTACACCTTTTCTTTTCTTCTTTACAGGGAGCTGGAGGTGCTCCAATACGCCTCCTCAGTCTCCACTGAGGGATCTATTGGTTGATGTAGCGATATAGACGGCATCGGACGAGGAGACGACGGGCGAGAGAGAAGACAGGCAGGACGGAGGAGCCTCCGGTAGGTGTCAGTCGAGCAACGTCAATGGCTATATTATGGCCGCCTAATCTCCCGTGCTCGCAGGCCTCCTCCCGTCTATAAATACTCCCTCCTCTACACCTTCCTCTCTTCTTTTCTTCTTCCTTACAGGAGCTAGAGGTGCTCCAATACTCCCCAGTCCCCACTAAGGGATCTATTGGTTGACGTAGCGATATGGACAGCATCGGACGAGGAGACGACGGGTAAGAGAGAAGACAGGAAGGACGGAGGACCCTCCGGTAGGTGTCAGTCGAGCAACGTTAATAGCTATTTATGGCCGCCTAATCTCCTGTGCTCGCAGGCCTCCTCCCGTCTATAAATACTCCCTCCTCTATACCTTCTTCTCCTCTTTTCTTCTTCCTCACAGGAGCTGAAGGTGCTCCAATACCCCTCCCCAGTCCCCACTGAGGGATCTATTGGTTGACGTGGCGATATAGACAGCATCGGACGAGGAGACGACGGGCGAGAGAGAAGACAGGAAGGACGGAGGACCCTCCGGTAAGTGTCAGTCGAGCAACGTTAACGGCTGGTTTTCGTCACCCAAAGATTACGTCACGTGATGACATTTGGGAACACAAATATGTACCCCGTCCCGTACTCCACCACTACTAAATATTCTAGATTTCGCACTCGGAGCTGCTTGCAATAGGCATTCCTAGAATATCTGCCTGTTTGAAGCTCTACAATTAAATGTTGTTGACGGTTTATATAGGGGTCGTCGATCAAGCTCCCGGGACATAATTTTTAAAGTTTAACACCACACCACTATCACGACCTTCTTGCAGTGGCCGAGCCACCCCCAATCTCCTACCCTCCCTCTTATTGCTCGGCGCCGAGCTATTGCGTCGTTGCTAAGCCATCGCGTCGTCGTACATCCGAACTGGTGGGCAACGACGTAGTTAATCGATGCTACTGTGGCCGCACCGCCTCTACCCGTTGGGGGGAGAGGTCTCGGCATACCGTTATGTCTCTTCTTACACGCGTGTTTAATTAAGTTGGGGTAGTAGACTTTAATTCTAGCCATGCAGCGATTTATTTATTAGGCATTAAAAATATTTAGTATATAAAGCTTTAAATTGGAATCATAATCTACTATATCAGATCCTACGTAGAGGGCTCTATATTAAAGCTCTGCAGTCTAAATATGTACTAGATTCGTGACCAATATGACCTTTAAGCTTAGTTTAAGTAGGGCGCCTCGGTCACTGCAGTATATACTTACCTAGCGATGACCAGGCGCCTTAGTCTTACTACTACTTCTAAATTAAGCAAAAGCTCTATATAGGGGGGTCCCAGGGGGTCTCCCCCTGGAAAACCTCATCTCTATATATATTAATTAAAGTCTATATAATAAAGCTCTAAATTACAAACTCGGGTCAAAATTTTAGTTGGGGCCCCAACTATCCGCATGTTTAAGTTAGAATATCACGTGCGTTTGACTTGTTTGCGCCTGCATCACGAAAATCAAAGTGCGAGCCCATAGTATAGCCAGTAATTCGCTCAAATACTGAGGGCTCTCTACAAGTAGATCTGTTAACACGATTAGCAATTATAGAGTCAGTTGTAGAGTTAATTAGCCAACCGCCCTGACGCTCTACAATTGCAGGCTCTTGGATGCAAAGCAGAGGTGTTAATTTGGGTCGCAGGCCCGGGCGCGGGCGTGGGCGCGGGCGTAGGCGCGAAGCAGAGGCGGCAGCACCCAAATTAGTTTGTGCGACGCCTTATAAAGCACTGCGCAATCCAATTAATCGACTCAGGCGCGATCCAAATTTAGACTCTACTACTTATACAATAACTAAAATCAAGACTTGATCGTGATGTTGCGGTCGTAAAATTTACGTGGCGCGTACTTTGATTTTCGCGATGCAGGCGCAAACAAGTCAAACGCACGTGATATTCTAACTTAATGAGGAAGCGTCTAAACCAAATAAGGTAGGGGGTGTATGCGTATCAATTGGGGGGTGTACGTGTATCATTTAGGGGGTGTATGATTAGTGGTGGTCTTAAATATATTCTGGTTTAGTTCTAAATGTATTTAGCCTAAAGTTCCTTATATTATATTTCTTACTAAGGTATCTACTAATCCTCTTACTATACTTATAATTAAGGATTATTTAAGCCTTTTAAAGTACCTATAGACGTTAAATAAAGGTTATACTTACTATATTAACTTAAAAGGTATAGATATATAAAAGGCTATATAGGTAAGTTAATAAAATTTTTAATTATACCCTAACTATATTTATAACTAGTTTATAACGCGTTCAGATCTAATATAAAACTAGATAAATATATACTCCTAAGCCTATAATGTCTATTCTCTTAAATATAAGAGTTAAAAAATATATATAATGCCTTATTTAAGAGTAAAATAATACAAATATCTTTAGAATTTGTTATAATTTTTAAGATATACTATAGTTTCTAAAGAGACATAGGATCTACTATAGAGAGAGTAGGCAGCCCTAGATAGAAGCGACTTAGATATTTATAAACGTAATATATATAAGTATAAAACTAGTTCTAAATCTATTTAGTACTTAAGTTAATATATATAAGCTTATTTTTAGCAGCCTAAAGATAATTTTAAGCTAGAAATATATATAGCTTTTAAATAAAGGCTTATATACTAATAATTAAGCAATAAAGATACTCTATATATAATTATCTTACCTAAATATATTTAGAATTTAACCGAATTACGTTTAGAACTAATTATTATTACAGCACTAGCAGAAAATGGCAGAACTTAGTTGGCAAAACTTGGCAGAACTTCACACTAGCAAGTTGCTACAAATTGCTACATATTACGATTACGTAACGCGAAAACCTCATAAAATATTAAGTGGCGCTACTCTTCTTCTCCTTTCCTTTCCCTAGCTTTAGATTCTTGTTTATAGACAATCTAATTATATAGGCTTGCGCGTCCCTTATACCGTACTCGTGCCTTAATTAACTAAGTTACTAATATTATCTAAAGCTTACCTACCCTTTCTTTCTAAGAAGGAACTTAAATATATCTAAAGACTAAGAACTAAAATAAGAACTAAAATAAGAACCAGAACTAAAAAACATAAAAAAAACACAAACTTTAAAAATAGGATAAGTACGGACCAGAGCCCCTAAAGAATTTACCTAACTATACTAAGAAATACAGCAGCCAGTAAAGTAGCTATAGGACCTTTAAATACCTTAAATAATAAAATAGTTAATATCTTAAACCCCTAGGCAGAGCTAGTAGCAGCTAATGTTAAAATTAAACAACTGTAAGAGCTACTTAAAGCTAGAGATACCCCTACTTCCATATCTAGTAACGAATTATTAAACACCTAAAGACTTGCTATAGTCCTTAAGGCCCTATCCTAGCGCCTTAGCAGACCCACTAAGCCCTATATAGTACTATTATAGTCTATAAAGGTTGCGGACCCCCCGTTACTTATAGATAGAATAAACTCTATATTTAATAACTAAAAGCTCTAATTACGGGATAAGCTAAAAGTTAATGCCGACTACTTTCCTACCCCTTAGGCCCGAATAGCCTATATCTTTAGCCGAACTAATAGGGGCACCTAAATATACTTACGCCCGCAATACACCGAGGACTTAATAAACCCTTTTGCCTCTAAAGAAGAAATAATTAACTACTTATCTTCTATTTATAAGGACCCCTTTAAGGTATAGAACGCCCGCCTTAATTATAAAGGCCTAAATATAAAAATAACGGAGACCTTTTTAGCCTTTTAGACCTACTTTTTATACCTAGCTAGCTAGGCCTAAATTCCCTAGGAAGATTTAATGCTAGACCTATTTAATAAGCTTACCCTAGATCTATAGCAGGCTATACTACTAGTTTTTACTACTATATAGACGCTAAAGGAACTTATAGATTAGTGCTTAGCTATTAACTAAGGCCTCCGTTAAATTAAGGCATGCGCTAAATAGTATAAAGCTAGAAACCCTCTAAATTAGACTATAAGCAACGCGAGAACGGCCTATAGTGCCCTAGTATAATCGGGAACTCCCGTAGCATTAGCTATATAGCCTATTACTGATATAGTAGCTAGCTATACGGCTAGTTCTACTATAGGTCTAGTAAATACTCGGCCTATATATAGCAGCCCCTATATATAGGCCCCCAGCGATTAAGGCGCCTGCTTCTCTTATGGCCAAAAGGGCTATATTATAAAAGACTACCTAATAAATATAAAAAGGGATAAAGTTTTATTAATCTAGGAGGATAGTACGGAGTGAGAAAAAGAGAAACCCTAGAGAAAGACTTCTCTTTAGGGTTAAAAGGGATTAATATATTATATATTAATCTAGGTTAACTAGTTAGCAGAAGAAGCTACACTATCCCTTATACTTTATTCCGTAATAAATATTAAGTTTTAATCTCTACTTTAGCTAACTCTAGAGTAAATTCCTTTACTTTAATAGATACCTAGTACGCTATAAAGCTAGCTAACTTTTTAAATATATTCTTTAAAGAACTACCTAAACTAATTTCTATTTATGGGTGTAACGGACAGATAGGGCTACCTATTATAACTATTTTATAAATTTACCTTTATATTAATAGATAAAGGTAATATAATATCCCCTTCCCTATTATGGACCTAGGAAGCTATAATATAATCTTAAAGAGAAAGTAGCTAGCCTATTTAGGCTTACAGCTTAATATATAAAGTAGACGGCTTATCTAGCCCAAAACCCTACCCCTAACTCCTTCCTTTATAAAAAAATTAGTATTATAATAAAAAACCTTATACGGCCCTAGATTAATACTATTTACTAGGCCGATGCTATATATAAGGACTAGGCCTTTAAGAGAGATATATAGCTTAATCTATAACGGATCTGTATACTATACCCCCCCTAGACTACCTATATTATACTACCTATATTAAGAACTTAAAAAGTTAATAGTAACCTAAAAAAGCCCCCTATAAAACGCTTAGGCCCTATATAGCTACAAAGAATAATAAGGAATATTAGACGCTATACTAAACTAATAGATTAGAGGGATAACTTGCAGAAGATAGAATAGGAGCTAAAAAAGATTATAAACTCTAAACCGCAAAATACAGTTTAGTAAATGGCTATAAGGAAACCTACAAACCTCTCACTAGTTAATATCTACTGTATTAGCGCTATAGGATTCTACTAAAACTTAGTTCAGCCTAATACTATTACTTTTATAACTAGCTTATACAAAATTAACCGAATACTTAAGGAAAACGAAAGTAAACTTAGTGGATAGGAGGGTGAGCTTATAGATAAGGAGCTAGTAAAAAAGAAACTACCCTATTAACATTAGAAGTTTAAGGATATATTCTCTAAGGTAGCGTTTAATAAACTCCCGCCTTACTAACTGTATAACTATAAGATTAAGATTAAGCTAAATAAGGAAAACATCCTTAGCTTTAGCCCCCTTTACTAGCAGTTTACTACTAAATTATAGGCTATAAAGCAGTACCTTATTAATAACCTAAATAAGGGTTTTATTAAGCCTAGCTAAGCCCCTTTTAACTCGCTTATTTTCTTTACTAAAAAGCTAAATAGAGGACTTTATTTTTATATTAATTACTATAAGCTAAATAATATAACCCGCAAGGACTGCTATCTACTACCCTTATTTAATAAGACACTAGCCTAAATAAGTAGAGCTAAGGTCTTTATAAAGCTTAATATCCGCTAGGCCTTTTACTAAATTAGGATAAACCCTAGTTTAAAGAATCTTACTATATTTTAGACCTATTACAAAACGTATAAATATAAGATATTACCTTTTAGGCTAACTAACGGACTAGCTACGTACTAGCGGTATATAAATAATATACTTTTTAACTACCTTGACAACTTCTATACGGCCTACTTAAATAATATTATAATATACTCTAAGAATAAGCTAGAATATAAGAAGTACGTCTATAAAGTCCTTTAATGGCTCTATAAGGCTAGCCTCTAGGCCGATATTAAGAAGTTAGAGTTTAATACTAAACGTATAAAGTATCTAGGGTTTATTATTAGTATAGATAGAATTAAGACTAACCTAAAAAAACGGCCGTAATTACCTAGTAGGCACCCCTACGGACTATAAGGGGGGTATAATTATTTCTAGGTTTTTATAACTTCTACTAATACTTTATTAAAGACTATAGTAAGACTGCTAGGCCTCTTAACCGCCTTACCTAACAAAACTAGCCCTTTTACTTTAATACTATATATAGGCAGGCTTTTAACAAGCTTAAGAAATAACTAGTTTCCGCTCCTTTACTTACCTACTTTAACCTAAAACGGCCCTTAATGCTAGAAACTAACGCCTTAGACAGCGTTATAGCTAGCGTTTATTCCCAAAAGTAGACAGATAGAAAATAGCACCCTATACTTACTATTTAAAGACTATAGTAGATACTAAGCTAAACTACCTAGTTTATAATAAAGAAATGCTAGCTATTACCTTTAGCTTCTAGCACTAGCGAGTATAGTTAAAAGAGACCCCTAAGCTTATCTAGGTAGTTTCTAATTATAAAGCCTTAGAATATTTTATAACAATAAAGGCCCTTATAGCACGGTAGGCGCGCTAGGCGGATACCCTATCTTAGTTTAACTTCCTAATTATATATAGGCTAGGCGCTACTAATTACGCAGATGCACTTATAAGACGTGAATAAGACCTAGATAAATAGGTAGCTGTAAAAACCTTATTATAGAGCTAAACACTACTATAGCTAGAGTACCTTAACCCCTAAATATAGGCAGAACTAAGTATAGAATCTTTAGAAGCTAAGATATACCCTATAAACTCTATAAAACTTAACCTTATTAATAAACTACTATAGGTAAACCGTACGGCCCCTTCTTTATAGAAGTACCATAAAAAGGCAAAGGACACTACTAGCCTATAGTCCCTTAAAAATGGACTGCTTAAGTATTAGGTACGGCTAGTAGTGGTAAAGGAATAGAATTTACGGACTTAACTTATTACTAAAGCATATAACTAGGTCTCTACGGCCTATCCTAAAAAATAAAACCTGTAAAATTATTAGTAACCATTACTACTAGCCTAGAATAGCTATAAATATTAACTATTACGTATAGAACTGCAACAGTTACTATAGGTTTATAATTCTATAAGATAAGACCCTAGGACTATTAAAACCCCTTCTAATACCAGAACGCCCTTAGTAGTATATCTCTATAAATTTCTATAAACTGCCCCTAGACTGTAACGGATACGATATAGTTATAATTTTAGTTAACCGCTTTGGCAAGCGCCTATTTTTAATTCCCTATTATAAGAATATTAATGCTAAAAAGGCGGCCTAACTATATATCTACTATGTTTACCAAATTTATAGACTACTAAATACTATTATCTCCGATTATAGGCTGTAGTTTATATTAACCTTTTAGAACAAGTTTACCTAAATCCTAGGTATTAAGCTAAAGCTTTTTATAGTATATTACCCCTAAATAAACGGTTAGGTGGAGATTATAAACTAATAGCTAGATTAGAGGCTCTAGCCCTTTATTAACTACTTCTAAGATAACTAAGCTAAACTGCTACTCCTTATAGACTATACCCAGGCGACTCTACTCTATAACTCTACTAGATTTGCCTCTATTTAACTAGAAATGGGCTACTTATCCTATACTAGCTTTAACTAGGAAAGACTAGAAGAACCCTAGACTATACGCGAAAAACTGTCTTATAAGGAAGCCTAGACGGTAGCCCGCATAAATTTAGAAAAGGCCTAAAAATTAATAAAATAGTAGAAAATAAGTATAGGCGCGAGCCTAACTTTACTGTAGGTAATATGGTCTAGGTTATAATAAAGAACTAAAAGATAGGACGACCTAGCTATAAGCTAGACTATTAAATGGCAGGACTGTACAAGGTCCTTAAGAAGAGGAGTAACTTATATAAGGTAAAGCTCCTAAATTTAATAAAGGTTTACCCCGTTTTCTTACCGGATAAGCTATATAAAGCTATAGATAACCTATTACCCGGACAAAAGAACGAACCCCCCCTACTAATTTAAGTTAATAGCGACGATAAATAGGAAATTAAAGAAATACTAGCCTATAAACTAGTAAGGAGAACGCTAAAATACTATATTAGTTAGAAAGGCTATAACCTAGATCCTACTTAGTACCCTATATAGAACTTTATTAGCAGTCCCTATAAGCTTTAAAATTTTTATAACCGTTACCCTAATAAACCAGAAGCCCTAAAGTACCTAGATAAGTAAATAGAGTACTAATATAGTAAAGATAATAGGCTACTAGAAGAATGTAAAGATAAGAACGCTTTATAGGAGTAATATAGATATATAAAGCCTAAGGGCAGGCTTTATTAAAGGGGGGGGTAATATTACAGCACTGGTAGAACTTAGTTAGTAGAACTTATATAAGCTTTGCA
>Ga0307515_10006582_pt1 | contig 23193 bp, 2 predicted proteins | sample 17_EM_MG_FD_194513 | JGI IMG/M metagenome (GOLD analysis project Ga0307515, IMG submission 194513) | Populus trichocarpa ectomycorrhiza microbial communities from riparian zone in the Pacific Northwest, United States - 17_EM | ecosystem: Host-associated > Plants > Roots > Unclassified | place... | reverse complement strand
TTCTACTGTTTTTAAACCACCTATTAGTTGTTAGCAACCTAGTACTTTACTAGGGAGCGGTAAACCCCTAGCTTAAAGGTTTATAAACTATTAGGATATAGCTACTAGTATATATTAAGCTGCCTAAAGGAATTTAAATATATAGAACTATAGCGCCATAGCTTAGAGGCTGCATGCGTAGTATTATACGTAGTATAATATAACGGATATAAAAAATAAAAAAAAGAATTAACGCTAGGGAAATCTAAAACTCTTCTTTCCTTAATAAATCTTTTTTATATTATAGCAATATTAACTTAAGCCTAATTTCTTTATGGGGAGTATTATTATAACAAAGCCTTATAGAAGTACTATAGTAGACTTATTAATAGGCTAGGTATATAGATAAATAAAATAATAAGCTTTAACTAGTAAAGTGTTACGGAGTAAGTATAGGTAACAATAATATATAGCGAAGTAGATATTATTAAGCTACGTATATAAACTATATAATAAAGTTAAGACGTTATATAAGGAAAGAAGGTAAGGAAACAGAAAAAAAAGAGTATATATTATTAACTTAGTTACTTAGTTAATATATATAGGGTAGAATAGGATTTAGGTAGTAATCTTAATAGAACTTAATAAGATTTAGTAGGCTTAATAGAATATAGTAGAATATAGCAGATTACCGTCTTATAGTTAGTCTTTAGTTACTAAGTTAGTATAAATAGGTATAGTAAGAATAAAAAGGGTACTAAGGGCTTAATATACTAGAATACTTAAGGGATAGAGTACCTATATAAAAGGTTACTAATAGGTTAAAGATAGGCACGCTAAGAGCAAAATAGTTATAAGAAATAGAATAAGAAGAAGATTTAGGGATATAAGGGCGCGAGGAGACTTTAGGGAAGATTTAAAGGAATAATATAAATTTTATCTAAATCTAAGGGTATATAGCTCTTGTTAAGAATAAGACGTTATATAAAGAAGAGAAAGGAATAACGTAAGAATCTTATAATTAAATAATTAGGGGTCTTAGTAGTTAATATATACATATATATACACGTACGCGTATAGTCTTTAACGGACTTTAGTAGAATCTAGCAGAACTTAGTAGAAGTTAATTAAGCTAGCAGAATTTAGCAGAATTTAATTAAGCATTAATTTTACTAAAACGTTCGTGTTAGTAGAATTTAATTAAGTTAGTAGAACTTAGCAGAATTTATCTGTTAAGTATTTTACTAAAATATTCCTACTATAACTAGGCTAGTCCTATTATATAACCCCCCCTCTTTAGCCAGAGGCTTAAATAATTTAATATTTTAAGGCTTTTAATTTTACCGTGTTTATAAGTGTTATAATTTATTTTAAGTTCTTTTTAATTTTAAGCTTCTTACTATCGTTTTTCGTATATTTATATTAGGTAGCAGTTATTTACCTTTATATTATATCTATCTAGCTAAAGTAGGTCGTAAAGGATAGTTCTTATAGAATTCTTTTACTAAGGAAGGCGCGTTAGCCTTAATCTAGTTATAGGTTTCCTAGGTTTATATTTTATATCCTTTCTACTTAATAAGAAGTTTAAATTATTTAGATTATATTTTCTATTATATATTATTAATCGAGTTAATAAAATAAGAACCGTTACTATTATTAATAACTATAAAAGGTAGCGGCGGCACTTTATAAGTTAAAGGTTTACCTTTTAAAGGTTATAGTAAGCTTATATAAAACATTAGGTATATTTTTATCTTAGTTAATAGTTTAAGCTTATAAATATACAGGCTTAGCTTCTTCTTAATTTAGTATAGGCTCGTAAACTTTTAATTAAGTTTCTTTAAGGGCCGTTAAGTCTTTATATTTTATATATTTAGGTAAACTATATTACCTTCTTTAAAGTCCTACGCGGGAGCTCGTCCTTTATTTATATACTATTCCTATACTATTTAAGCGTACGTTAATTCGCTTTATAGTAGTTCCGTTAACTACTTTATTTAATTAGCAAAGTTATATACGTTAATTAACTAAATCCGCTTAATCATAGGTCCTATTATATTAATTTTAGATTATAGTTTAAATCTAAAATAAGGGTCTTATCTGTAGGTTACATAGAATAGCGTTACGCCTATTAATTAATTAATTATATTATTCGCAGTAAACATAGCTAACAGCAGCTACTTCTCCTAGTCGTCTTATAGGTAGGAGCAGTATATTTATAGGTATTATTCTATAATTGCATTTATAATTTTAGTTTAACTATCTATCTCTAGATAAAATATAGTTAAAAGTTATATTTATATACTTAATTATTTATATAAAGCTTACTAAAAGGTTAAAACGAACTAGCTTCCGCGGTTGGATATTATTAAATTAGAAAGTTTATATAGCTTAAAGATGTGTTTAATAAAATATTTAGCTACTAAGATAGTATTAATTAATTCCATAAGAATTCCATATCGCATTTTTATAAGGTGGTTAACTACTACTATAATATTTATAAATCTATTACTGCTAAGTAGGTCTACTATAAAGTTAATTAAAATATTACGCTATCTTTACATTAAATTAACAATAGTTAAAGTACTCCTTATTTCTTTATATAAGAAGTCTTTCTATAAATATATATTCTATATACTTGGATATATTTTTGCATATAGTTGTATATTATAGGCTAGTAATATACTTACTAAACTATCTTATACGTCTTTATATAGCCAGGATATCCTACTATAAAAGAGTTATATATAAATTTAAGTATTTTAAATCATAAGGATTTAGAATTCGGAACTACTATCTTTTATTAATAGTATAATTAATTATTATAAATTTCGCATTTAGTGAGTGTAATATCTTTATACTATCGTTTTCCTATTTAAATTGCTTTTATTATATTTACTATCTATATATTATTCTTATATTCATATTCTATTAACTTATTAATTTTTATTTCCCATTTATTAACTTCTAAGTTATTATTAAGTTTTATGTTTAGAAATATAGAATATAGTTTTTTAAAACGTTTAGGGGGCAGTAGGATCTATAATTAATTTATAATCCGTTTATTTAAAGCGTTTATAAGTAGGTCCTATAATTATTATATTAATATATTAGGCTTCTAATTAAGTTTACCTAGTTAGTATATAATCTTAAAGTTAAATTATAAGAGGTATTTAGCCTAACGAATTTAGTATTATATTAACTGTTTTATAGTTATAAAGTACTACAGGTTTTTATAGTCCGTTAGTACGCGTATTAGGAATAGTAATCCTTTAAGTTCTAAACGCTATTATTTAAAGCATCTAATAATTATAAGCAGTTCCTTATTATAACGTATTCCACCACCAAGCCGGCAGAACCACCGAGCCGGCAGATTTTTCTTAGCACGACCAATACTATATACAAAAGGCAATACATCAATAAAATAATACTAATCTATCTTAGCAAGAAGGCAGGATTAATCTAGCACTTTAGGCCTATACCTTAGGCTATTTTCAGAGCATACCACGCACTACAGATGCTTTTAACGTACAACATCAGCGACTCTATAATCGGCTTTACGGAATTATATTATAACTGTAAATACGGCCAAACTACCTAAAGCTTACGGCAACCGAAGAGCAGACGATCGTACAATATATACTTAACCTAGATTCGCGAGGGTTTGCGCCCCAGCTATATAAGGTAGCAGATATAGCAGATAAACTATTAACTACGCGTGGTGGGATACCAGTAGGCAAAAACTGGCCTAGACAATTCGTTTCTTATATAAAGAAGCTTAAGATGGCTTTTAATTAAGTAAAGGACCGCTAGAGGATACTCCAGGAAGATCTAGAGGTTATTAACGCGTGGTTTAAGCTCGTATAGGATACAAAGACAAAGTACGGCGTTTACGACGACGATATCCACAACTTTAATGAGATAGGCTTCTAGATGGGTATAATTAGCTCTATAAAAGTTGTTACAGGCTCAGAAAGACATACGAGGCCTAATCTCGTACAGCCAGGCGATCGGGAATAGGTTACAGTAATCTAGAGTATCTGCGCTGCTGGGTATACAACCCCACCATTTATTATCTATAAAGGACGCGTCTATATCTCTGCATAGTACGAAGAAGCAAATATACCGTATAATTAGAAGCTCTTAGTCTCTAAAAATGGCTGGACAAATAACGCGCTTGGTCTTAAGTAGTTAAAGCACTTTAATAAGCATATAAAGACGTGTCAGGTAGGGTCGTATAGGCTGCTTATCCTTAATGGCCATAAGAGCCACCTTAACTAAGATTTTAAGGATTATTGCCTCGTATAAAAGATCCTTACCCTCTATATGCCTGCGCATTCATCGCATATACTACAGCCACTTAATATAGTGTGCTTCTCGCCGTTAAAGATAAAGTATTTATAGCGCGTATAAGACTTAGCACGTAAACGCGTCTACTATATTAATAAAGAAGGCTTCCTTCCAGCCTTTAAACACGCGTTTTTCGACGTGTTTACATACGATAACTGCAAGAAGGCCTTTAAGGCATCTAGACTAGTCCCTATTAACACGCAGGTTGTTATTAATCGTCTCAACGTACAATTACATACCCCACCACTAGCACCCCTACTAGAAACACCATAGCAGTTAAAGACTCCAAATAATACGTATAAATTTGGATTATAATTAAAGCTAGTAGGCCAATCCTTCGTATAATCACCAATAACAGCCTAAGAAGGCTTCTTAAAGCTTATAAAAGGAGCTAAAGAGATGCTACATAAGAATGTACTTATAGAGGCCCGCGTACGAGAGCTTAAAGAACAATTAATAGAAATAACTAAGCGTAAAGCGCGTAAACGGAAGCGGATCTAGCATGGTGGTACGATAGAGTATAGTATAGCAGCATTGTACATAGCTACTAAAGTATCTATCGTACCTTAGGCATCTAAGAAGGCTCGTAATAGTAGTGGTTAAGAAAAAGCCCAACTAACTCAACGGCACTATAGAAATTGTGAAGAGACTGGCTATAACGCTCGTACGTGTAAAATAGATAAAGAAGAAGCTTCTAAATCTGATGCGAGTGTATTAGACGTATGTTCTCTAGCTAGTAATAAATAAATAAATATTTTATATTTAATGTTAGTCGTGCTAAGAAAAATCTGCCGGCTCGGTGGTTCTGCCGGCTTGGTGGTGGAATACGTTATATTTTATAGTTTAATTTAATAAGAGCGAGTTTCTAAAAGAGAAAGGCTACTAGACGTAGTTTACTATTCTTATTATATTATAATAATATCCCTCCTAGTATATAATTAGATAAGTCTATTTTAACAATGCATTTAAGGTTAGAATTAAAATAGGTAAAAATTAAGGCAGTTATAAAACGATATTTTAGGTTATTAAAAGCTTATTTATATTTAGTAGTCCATTTAAAACTTATATTCTTCCTTATTAAGTTTACTAATAGCTAAATAATTTTTAAGAAGTGGTTAATAAATTAGTAATAGAAATTTGCGAATCTTAGAAATCCTTAAATATCTTATATACTACTAGGACTTTCCTAGTTTATAATTACAGCAACTTTTTTAGGGGTTATTTTAATTTTATTGCGGGATATAATTAGGCCTAAGTACGTAACTTCAGATGCGTAGAACTTATATTTCTTAATATCACATTATAAGCCTATATTCTATAGGCGTTTAAGGACTATTTAAATATATTTTTAATACTTAGAAAGTAAAGATAAGTAAATTAAAATATTATTAATATACGCGGTAATAAATATATTAAGAAACTTATAAAGCGTATTATTAATATATTACTAAAATGTGCCTAGACTGTTTTTTATACTAAATAGCATTACTAGGTATTTAAAGAGTCCCTATTATATATAAAAAGCTATCTACTTTTTATCTCCTTTACGGACACGAATTTAATTAAAGGCAGTAACTATATTAAGCTTTATAAAATATTATACTTTTACTAGGTAGTTAAGCGTCTCTTAAAGCAGAAAGATTAGATATTAGTTTTAAATTATAATTATATTTAAGGCTTAATAATTAATATAGAATCTTAAGCCTCCTTTTAGCTTTTTAATAAATAGTACTAGTAAGGTAAATAGAGATTAACTAGGGCGAATAAATCCTTTTTCTAGATACTTATTAAGGTATTATCGCATTATAAGCAGTTCTTCTTATAATATACCATATAGCGGACTAAACTTTAGTATTATACCAGGCTTAAGTTCTATCTTAAAATCGTACTTATCTTAGTGTAGGGGTAGTTAGTCTATAAATTATTTTTTTAAACTTATTAATTAGATTATAGTACTCTTTAGGTATAAAAGGTTAAGGGTTAATATACTACTTCGGTTCTAGTACTTTCTTAATATCTTCTATTATTATAGTAAAGATTTTATAATCTTATTTTCTTACTAATAGGATAAAAGGTGCGGCTTATATTACACGAATTTTAAAAGGTTTTAGTATAACGTCTTTACGTTCTTTACCGCAATTAGCAGTTATAGCTTTATTATATTAGTTTAGGGTTTATAGTAATATATATATTTATAGGGTAAGTAGTATTTTAAGTAATAACTTTGGCAGTAGGTTATACAGAACTTTAGTATTTTTTTTTAAACTTAACTAATTAAAGGGTTATATCGCTTTAGCTATCTATATCTAAGTATTATCTTATATTACTTTAAGGGGGTTATAAATAAGGGGATATATTTAAGATATTTACCTATCTATAACTTTATAAAAGCATAGTACGTTAGTTTACTATATATTAAAGGTTTACTATTAAAGCCTCATAGGCTTTATAGCTAATTAAGTTATTTTAAATTTAGGTATTAGGTTTTTATATAGTTCGTATTAATAAAGCCTATACTAGTAGCTCTACTATCTATTAGAATTTATACTTTTTTCTATTTTCTAAGTATTTAAACTTTGCTAAGTATATTAAGGGAGTCGCGTTATATATTAGCGTAAGAAAAGCCTAAATACTTATACTCTTCTACTTCTTATCCTAAGGCGTAACTTAGCCTTAGGATAATTCGTTTTCTAAGTTAACTAAAGAAGAGATACTTTATAGTAACTAAATATAATTTATAAAATAAGTATAATTTAAGGACTAAGAGGAACTACGGCAGACTTTTTTTAAAAGGGTAAGTTTAGCAATTCCTTTAAATATATCCCTTTTTACCATATCTAAAGCATTCTCTATTTACGGCTTATATTCTTTATTTATTAGTTCCTAAGGGTATATAAAATTAAGTAGCGTTAAGGTCTATAGGGTTATATATAGGGCTTTTAAGTCTTAAAGACGGATTGCGCTTTAGGGTATATACTAGTTTTATAGAGTTTTAAACATAAGATATAGTTAGCTTTAGGGAATAAGTCTATTTATTATATTAAAGGTTCTTATTAATTTAATAACATATTATAGCAAATTTAGGTAAGTCCTTTAGTAGTTCTCTACCTACTAACTATATTCTAATTTTATCTAAAATAGCTTAATAGAGAGTAATAACTCTAGCGGCTTTATTCTAATCTAGTTTACTAATAAGGCCTAAAAATTCTAAAAAGAAGCTAGTAAAGTCTCGGTTCCGTTATTATAGGGTTTTAAGTTTAGTAACAGCTATATATTTATAGTTAGTATTATTATACGTTCGTTCTAATAAAGAGATAAAGATTTTAAAATTAATAAAGGTACTATTATAGAAGAATAGGTCTATAGTTTATATAGTATTTTTACTTAAATAAGATATTCTATAGCTAATTTTGCTAGCATTAATAGGGTATTAATTATAGTTTATTAAAAGTTTAAGACGGAGCTTAGTTATAAAGGGATATAGGTTATTTTAATTTCTATTAAATATTAAAGAGTTAGGGAGCTTTTTAGATTTTATAGTAGGTACTAGGTTCGTTATAGGTATAGGTTAAGCTACTATTATTAGTTTAGGGTTTATATTTAACGGGTTAGGTTTATATATAGTTATTTTAATTTTATTTATAGGTGTTACTATTAGGGTCTCTAATATAAGTACTTTAAGGTTACGGAGTTCTTTATAGATTACTCCTATTAATTATTAATACTAAGCTTCTAATATTACTTGCTATTAGGCTAAGGCATCCATAAAGGACTGTTATATTATAGTTAACTATTCCCTAACTAGGGCTATAATACTTATAGTTAACATAAGGGGTTTAAGTTCGTTTACTATTTTAATAGTAGTTATTTTAACGTAATGTAATATAAGGGCGCGAAAAGACTTTAGGGAAGATTTAAAGAAACGATATAAATTCTATCTAAATCTAAGGGTATATAGCTCTCGCTAAAAACAAGACATTATATAAAGAAGAAAAAGGAATAACGTAAGAATCTTATAATTAAATAGTTAGGGGTCTTAGTTGTTAATACGTACGCATATATATACGCACGCGCGCAGTCTTTAACGGACTTTAGTAGAATCTAGTAGAACTTAGTAGAAGTTAATTAAGCTAGCAGAATTTAGCAGAATTTAATTAAGTTAGTAGAACTTGGCAGAATTTATCTATTAAGTATTTCACTAAGACATTCCTACTATAACTAGGCTAGTCCCGTTACAGGAAGGGTATATCCCCTTATATTATATGCTAGGTATTTAAGGTTCTTTAACCTTTTAGAAAAAGACGTCTCTTCTTTAATTAAATTTGTCCTTGCCCTTTTTTGGCTATAAGATAAGCTGTTTCCTTTTCCCTTTTAGACTTTAGTAGTTAGGATATCCTCTTTAGATTCTCCTACGTAGTCTACATTAAATGTATTCCCTCTTACCGTCATAAGTACAGCTTTAGAAAGGTTTTAGAACGCTTTTTATAGCTCTATTACTACTTTACAGTATTTTAATAAGTAAGCCTTTTTAGTATTATTTGCCTGTTTTGTATATAGAACAAAATAGGTTTTGCTTATAGGTCGTATTGTATTTATAAGGTCTATAAGCCAGATCCTATTAATTATCTATAAAAGGTCGTACTTTTCTACCATCTTTATTGTATATTCCCATTAGTTAAGCTACTAGGTAACCTTTATCTGCTTAAGTCCCTTAAGTAATTCTATATACTATAGTTATACCTTCCTTATTATAAAGATCTTTAAGGGCTTAGTGTCTTCTTTTAACCGAGTTAGCCATTCCTTAACTGTGAGGGAAGGGTTAAGTAGTAGCTACTTCTAAATTAATACTGTAGACGTAATCTAGGCGCGTATCTGTTAGAGATTATTTTCTTATCTTAGGAAATACTTTATATCCTAGTCGTAGTATTATCTACTATTCTTATACGCTTTCTGTTAATTTATTAAGAGCTGTGTATATAAGGTTATATTCTTATTAAAATCTATAACTTTTAAATAGGGTAGTTCTTATAGTAGACCTTATTAAGGTACTTCCTTAGCTAGGTTAATATAGGCCCAAATTTATTTATCTACAAGGGCTTATAGTTGCTAGATTTATTACTCCTAGTCTTCTAGCTTATTAAGGATGATTATAGTCGTTAAACTTAATGTTGGTAGAGTTATTTAACTAATAGGCAAAGGAGGAATTAAGATAAGATTTTGTCGACAGGATTGTCTTTTAACGATTAAGGTAGAATCTTATAGAATCTCGTAGAATCTCGTCCTATAACAATTAAGGTAGGATTTCTATTAGAGTCTAATAATGAGGTAAAATTTCTTCAAATAATTAAGTAATAGCTAAATAGCTTCTTATATCGGCGGACCGGGCTTATAACTATTAGATAGTTTATATAGAGCTACTCTTTAATAAAATGGGTTGATTAATTGATGATTTTAGTCTTTTCTTAATGCTTGATTGACCTAGGGCCCCTAGGGCTCTATAAAGAGATTTACGATGCACGTGCCCCATGCACGTAACTTGTATACGTCCTACGCCACCGAGAATATAGATTATCTGACAGGTAAAGAATACCTATCCTTTTAAGTAATGCTATTTAACTGCCTATGGTTAATGTGTAGCCTAAGTTTTCCATTCTTCTTTAGTACGAATAGTACTGGATATCCTGCTAATAATTATAATAGTTTAATATATCCCTTTTATAAGTTCTTCTAGACAAACTCTTTAAGTGCTTTTAACTCCTCTTAAGTAAGCTTATAGGTTAAAAAGAACCTTAAACTCGTTCCTAGTTCTAACTCTATTTTATAGTCCCACGCTATATAATCTGCTAGCCTTTTACTTTTTAAGCTCTATAGTTTCTTACCATACTTATAGTATCTTTTTAGTATATAACTTAAGCCTTACTTAGTCTCTTTATATATCGCTCTAACTTAGTACTATACTATCTTAGTTTATTATCGCATTTTATAGCGTTAAGTATCTCTAATACTAACCTAACTTATAGCCCAATTAATCTTTAAATTATACTTCTATAACTAAGGGATACCTAATACTACCTTATCCCATCCTAATAGTAGGATATTAAAAGACATCTCTATTTATCTTCCCTTAATAGTTATCTAAATAGGTCCTATTTTAAGATTAATAATTCCTCCTCTATAGGTTATTAGTTTTCCTAAAATTATAACTAATAGGTAAGGTTGCTCCTTTTATCTATAAGGTAATCCTATTCTCTTAACTACTACTAGTAAATTATAGTTTCTTATTACTCTATTATCTATTAGCGCTTTAAACTATTAATCTTACTAATTAATTTATAAATTTAGGTATTGTCCTTAAATTCCGTTAAGGGTTTAAGGCTCTACTACTAGCTCCCTCTAGTTTTATAGGCCTCTGCTTTTTCTAACTATTAGCTACTTAATCCTATTATACTTAGCTTGCTCTTTAGCTAATGCCTAGTTCGCTTTTTATTCTCTATATACTATAGATACGTATTCTTTAAGCATTCCCGCTACTATTATCTATTTAGGTATTCTTCTATAAGGAATCTTTTTAGTTAAAATATTAAGTTTCCTAACTTTTAAACTTCTATTAGATGCTATCTATATATATACTTAGTATTTCTATACTATTGCTTATCTAGCGCCTAATATATCCTTATAGGGTACTTCTAATTCTTTTCTTTTAGATTCTTATATATATTGTATATATTATCCATATATATAATCTATAATAGCGTATAATATACTAGGTGCTTTTAGTTAACTCTTAGCTCGTTTTTATTCTTAAGTTTAAACCTCTATTATATTAATCTAAACGTTATAACTTTGTTTACAGGTACTAAGATTTATCTTTTACTTCTTTAGTCCTCTAATCGTTTCTCTAGATACTTTAACATTATAATTAAGGCTCCCTTAATATATCTTATAGCTTTTTCCATAATAGGGTAGTTTTAGATAACTTACTTATCTAACTATATATAGAAATCTTCCTACTTATTATTATATCGCTGCCTATACCACTTTTAGTATAGCTATTAGAGTATATATAGCTTATCCGTAAGGAAGTATCTTCTTATTACTACATTATAATAGCCCTTTATATATCGTTATTTAAATCTAGTAGGAATCCCTAGATTCTCTTCTTATTCTAGTTTAATAAGCCATTTTACCCTTAGCGTGCCTATCTTAGGCCTATTAGTTATTCTTTATATAGGTGCTCTATCCCTAGTATAACCTAGTATACTAAATCTCTAGTCTAGTTTCTATTCCTACTATATAAAGATTCTCTATCTAAATTCCTCTATAGTTTCCTTTATTTTTTACCTTATAAGTAAATCCTTAAAGTCTCCCTACTTTTTAATTTTAGTGTTAATTTTCTTAATAGTCCTTGTTTGTGTATTAAAATCTTAGTTCTATAAAACTTTTAATCCTAAGCTTGCTTCTTTCTTAAGCTTAGCTCTAGCCTTAGTATAACTAAGCTTCTATAGTGTTCTTATCTTATCTTAAGAATTTTATACCTTTAGGAAGCTTCGTCCCAAGCTTATTTATATATTACTAAACTAAGCCGTTACTCTGCTTTATTGGTTGTCGTCTATTATAAGTCCTTAAGCGTATTTTATTTCTTCTTAAGAATCTTAAGCATCTCTTATCTCTTTTTAAGAATTTTAAGCCTATAGCCTTTTACCTTTATTAAGTAATAAGCTAGCACTAGCAGTTATCTGCTTACTTAATTCTTTTTCTTAGATATTTCTCCTTCCTTCTTATAAAGCAATAGATGCTGTATTTAATAGTATTATAATTTCTATTACCAACCCCTATTTTATAGTAGTCTTAGTTTCTACTTCTATTATAACTGTTTTTAAGGTTTATACGCTTTTAGTAAGCTGCCTTTATTACCTTATTATTACTAGATATTTTACCTATATTAAATTCATCGTCCTTAATATCTAATTTATTAGATAGTTTATTAGTTCCTTTAAACTCTAATAATTTTAGCTTCTATGGCCAATAGCTTACGCCGTACTTAGCGTCCTTATAAAATTGGTATATATTATTATAATAAAACGCGAAACTCTTAATTAAACACTCTTTTATTCCTCGCAGTATATTATTATCCCTCTATACGTATATATCGTCTGCTAGTCTTATTCCTTTTACTATATAGTAACTCTAACTACTTTTATAGTCTCTAATAAAATAACCTTATTTTCTATAATTTATATAAGCTCCTTTTTTAAACTATTTTTCTTACTAAGAGTCCGCCTAAACGTCTTCTACTACTAAGATTCCTAGTTTAGCCTTTACTCCTTAGTTTTATAATTACTTAATCCTTAACCTTTAGGTTTCTATAGTTTCTTATTCCACCTTTTAGATTCTTTAATACTACTTAGGTCTATTAGTTCTGCACTATACTATAATTTCTAATTTCAACTTTATTATTGTGTGCTTTGCGCCTTATATAACTATAAAACTCTATTCTAACCTTTCTTAGTCTATTCCCTCTAGTGGATTCTATTATTAATTTTAATTACTTAATTAATTAGATCTTATAGGGTTTTCGTACCTCCCTATTAGGAACAATTCTATATAGGCTACTTAGTCTATAGATATTGCTAGCTTTGTTCCCTTCTATATAACCTTAAAGTATATATATATAAGGAATCCTTTAAGTTTTAACTTCTCTCCTAAAAATCGCTTAATTAATAGTAGCTTAACCTTAGCTACTTTAATTCTATTAATTCTTTCTTTAAGTATCCTATTATTATCTATTAATTAATTAACTATTTTCTATAACTATCTAACTGTAACTAGTTATAAGTTAGTATTTATTATACTAGTGTTGTTACCTAATCTTAAAGTAGTTGCTGCCGTTAACGGCGTTATAGCTAGTGCTTTTAGTAGCATATTGTTTAACTTTATTAATACTATAACCTTAGTAGTAAATATATAATAGAGCCTTATAGTAAAAACTACGGTAAACTTATTAATAGGCTAGGTATATAGGTAAATAAGAAGTTAATAACGTAATAATAACTAGTAGAGTAGTTGCCTAATAGATTATCTCTAATTATATTTTAAGATTTACTATAAAGAAGAGAACTATCTAGGTAGGGACTATAGTCCTTTAAATACACAATACTGCGCCTAAAAAATACTTAGGTATATTAGTATGTTAAATAATCTAAGTACGTAACGTTCTAATAGATCCTATAGATCTTATATTCCGAATTTATAACGTAACTAGCTATATAACTTAGCTACCCCTTATTTTATAGCTTAATCAGTTTTAGCGCCTCCCGTACTATTTTAACTAACCCATTTATATCTCTTCTTAGTAGTTATACTACTGCTAATATAAGGTCTATAATAATGCTAAGAAACTAGCTAAGTTTAATTTTAAGATTAAATATAAGCTAGGTAAAGTAAATCCCGCTAATATACTATTCTAGCGCCTGGATTATACTAAAGGCTTTAAAGATAGTAGTAAGAGAACACTTCTTAATGCTATACTGCATATATTATAGTAAGAGAACACTTCTTAATGCTATACTGCCTATATTATAGTAAAAGTTATAGGTTATAGGCCTTATAGGCGGCCTTAGTGCTACTATACTATACTAGTAAGTAGTATATATATAGTATATAAGCAACCCTTATAAACTTGGCGTTAGTAAATTAGAGCGTCCTACTATTCTTTTTAAGACTACTTTAACCAGCCTAATAGCGCTTAACCTTAGGGAAGACCCCTTAGCCCAGGCTACGGTCCCCCGTAATAACTTAATAAGTTACCTATATATTATATATTACTTCACTAGCACTAACTTTACGCAAAGTCTTATACTACGGTAAGAGGTAGTAGTAGCTATTACGAACGCTTTAAGTACGATATTACGACTACTAGGAGAGGAGTCGGAAGCAGCTAGTTAGTTAATTAAGGCACAGTCTAAAATAGAGCCGATAAAACTATGTAATAAGGAATAGTAACTAAGGTTATATAACGTGCTACGTATTAAATAAAAAGAATAAGAGGAACTTACATACCTTATATATAAGACGTACTTCACGTATAAAGAGGATTTCTTAAGAGTACGGTTGTGTATTTAAAGGACCACAGTCCCTACCTAGATAGTTCTTCTTTCCTTATAGTAAATCTCAGAATATAATTAGAGTTAATCTATTAGGCAACCACTCTACCAGTTATTATTACGTTATTGACTTCTTATTTACCTATATACCTAGCCTATTAATAAGTCTACCGTAGTTCCTACTATAAGGCTTCGTTATATATTTACTACTAAGGTTATAGTATTAATAAAGTTAAATAATATACCACTAAAAGCAGCAGCCACGACGGCGTCTATAGCGGCAACTACCTTAGGATTAGGTAATAACACTAGTATAGCAGATACTAACTTATAACTAGTTACTATTAAACAGCTATAAGAAATAGTTAATTAATTAATAGACAATAATAAAATACTTAAAGAAAGGATTAATGGAATTGGAGTAGCTAAGGTTAAGTTACCCTTAATTAAGCGATTTTTAGGGGAGAAGTTAAAGCTTAAGGGATTCCTTATGCAAATGCACTTTAAGGTTACGTAAGAAGAAGTTAAACTAGGAACGCCTATAGATTAAATCGCTCATATAGAATTGTTCTTAATAGGAAAAGCACTTAAGTGATTTAAATCTTACCTTACGAAGGTATAGGAATATAGCATAACAACTACTAACTAGGAGGTATGGTATATGTTCTTAAGTTAGAGCGGGTTCGCGGAACGCTTAATATAAATATTTAGAGATTTAGAGGCAACTACTATAGTAGAAAGAAAGCTTTAAAACCTAGTATAAAGAACTTTAGCAATTAAATATACGATATAGTTTTAAATATTAGCAATATAAGTTAAATAGAATAATAAGGCGCTTATGGCATAGTATAAGTAAGGACTTAAGGCGAAAGTCTAGGATATAATTATCCTAATAGAAGATGCGGATACTCTTAGGGATTTAATTAATTAAGCAATTAAAATTAATAATAGGATCTACTAAAGAGAGCAGGCTAAGGAGGGTTAAGATATAGTTCTATAGTTATATAAGGTATAGAGCACGCAATAATAAAGTTAAAGTTAAAAACTATAGTATGCGTAGAGCTAATAGACCTAAGCAGTACTAAAGAAAATAAGAAATAAAATAGACGACTATAGAAACCTAGAGGATAAGGATTAAGTAATTAAAGGTTTAAGGAGTAAAGGCTAAACCAAAGATCTTAGTAGTAGAAGACGTTTAGGCGGACTCTATAATAGGAAAAATGGTTTAAAAAAGGAGCTTATATAAATTACAGAAAATAGGGTTATTACGTTAAAGACTATAAAAGTAGTTAGAGTTATTATATAGTAAAAGGAATAAGACTAGTAAATAATATATACGTATAAAGGGATAATAATATGCTATAAGGAACAAAAGAATATTTAATTAAAAGTTTTACGTTTTGTTATAATAACACATCCCAAATTTATAAAGACGCTAAGTATAGCGCAAGCTATTGGCTATAGGAGCTAAAATTATTAGTATTTAAAGGAACTAATGAACTAGTTTGCAGATCGGACATTAAAGACAATAAATTTAATATAGGTAAAATATTTAATAACGATAAGGCGATAAAGGTAGCTTATTAAAAGTATATAGACCTTAGAGATATTATATAAAAGGTAGAGGATAATTCCACTATAAAACAGGGAATATTAGTAGAGATTAAGACCCCACTAAATACGATATTTATCGCTTTATAAGATATAAGAGAAGTAAAACAGCGAACTACTTTGGCACTTAATAAAGGCAAAAGGCTAAAGGCTTAAAACTTTTAAGATAAGATATAAGACGACTAAGATTCTTAAGACGAGATAAGGCAAGCTTAAGAACTTATAATAGACGATAACTAATAGAGCAGAGTAATGGCTCAGTTTAGCGATATACGAATAAGCTTAGGATGAAGTTTCCTAAAGATATAAGACTCTTAAGATAAGTAAGATTTAAGATTCTTAAAACGAGATAAGAATACTATAGAAGCCCAATTAAACTAAGGCTGGAGCTAAGCTTAAGATAGAAGCCAGCTTAGGATTAAGAATCTTATAGAACTAAGATTTTAGCAATAGAATAAGGACTATTAAAGAAATTGCGAGTAAGGCTTAGTAATAAGATCGAAACATTAATACTAGGATTAGGAAGCAAGAGAACTTTAAAGATCTACTTATAAGACGTAAACCAAAAGAAACTATAGAAGAATTTAGGCAAAGAATTATTATATAGCAAGAGCAGAAACTAGATAAGAGATCTAGTATACTAGGTTGTATAAGGGATAGAGTACTAGTATAAAGAATTACTAATAGGCCTAAAGTAGGTATACTAAGAGCTAAGTAGCTTACCAAACTAGAAAATAAAGAGGATTTAGGGATCCCTACTAGATTCGAAGAACGATATATAAAGGGCTGTTATAACGTAGTAATAAGAAGATACTTTCTTACGGATAAGCCGTATATACTCTAGCAGCTATACTAAAAGTAGTATAGGTAACGACATAATAATAAGTAGGAAGATTTTTATATATAGTTAGATGAATAAATTATCTAGAACCACCCGATTATAAAGAAGGCCATAACTTATATTAAAGGAGCCTTAATTATAACGTTAAAAAATCTAGAGGAATAATTAAAGGACTAAAGAAGTAAGAGATATATCTTAGTACCTGTAAATAAAGTTATAACGTTTAGATTAGTATAATAAAGGTTTAAACTTAAAGATAAAAATAAGTTAAGAGTTAACCTAAAGCACCTAGTATACTATACGCTATTATAGATTGTATATATAGATAATATATACGAAATATATAAGAATCTAAAAAAAAAACTAGAAATACCCTATAAGGATATATTAGGCGTTAGATAAGCGATAGTATAGAAATACTAAGTATATATATAAATAGCATCTAACGGAAGTATAAGAGTTAGGAGACTTAATACTTTAACTAGAAAAATTCCTTATAGAAGAATGCTTAGATAAATAATAGTAGTAGGAATACCTAGAGAATACGTATCTATAATATATAGAGGATAAAAAGCGAACTAGGTATTGGCTAAGGAACGAGCTAAATATAATAGGATTAAGCAGTTAATAGTTAGGAAAAGTGGAGGCCTATAAAACTAGAGGAAACCAGTAGTAGAGCCTTAGACCCTTAAAGGAATTTAAAGATAACACCTAAATTTACGAGTTAATTAATAAGATTAGCAGTTTAAAGCGCTAATAGATAGTAAAGCGACACAAAACCATATCTTATTAGTAATAGTTAAAAAAATAGGATTACTTTACAGATAGAAGGAATAATCTTACCTATTAGTTATAATTTTAGAAGATTTAATAGCCTATAAAGGAGGGATTATTAATCTTAAAATAGGACCTATTTAGATAACTATTAAAGGGAGACAAATTAAGATGTCTTTTAATATCCTACTATTAGGACGAGATAAGGCAGTATTAGGGATGCCTTAGTTATAGGAATACAATTTAAGGATTAACTGGATTATAGGTTAGGTTAATATTAGGGATACTTAACGCCATAAAATACGATAATAAACTAAGCTAGTATAGTACTAAGTTAGAGTAATATATAAAGAGACTAAGCGAGGCTTAAGTTATATACTAAAAAGATACCATAAATATAGCAAAAAACTATAGAGCCTAAAAAGTAAAAAGCTAGCAGATTATATAGTATAGGACTATAAAATAGAGTTGGAACTAGGAATAAGTTTAAGGTTCTTTCTAACCTATAAGCTTACTTAAGAGAAGGCGAGCGCACTTAAAGAGCTTATTAAAGAAAACTTATAAAAGGGATATATTAGACTATTATAGTTATTAGCAGGTTATCTAGTATTATTCGTACTAAAGAAGAACGGAAAACTTAGGCTATATATTAACTATAGGTAGTTAAATAGCATTACTTAAAAGGATAGGTATCTTTTACCCTTAATTAGCGAAATTTAAGATTAGATAGGTAACGCGTAAATCTTTATAAAGATAGATCTAAAATAGACGTACTACTAGATTAGAATTAAGGAAGGCGATAAATAAAAAGCTGCCTTTAGGTTAAAAGAAGGACTATATAAGCCATTAGTTATATAATTTAGATTAATAAATATACTAGCAATATTTTAGAAACAAATTAATAGTGTATTAGGAGAACACCTTAATAAGTTTGTTATAGTATACCTTAATAATAATATTATCTACTTAATAACTAAGGAAGAATACGGGGAATACGTTAAATGGGTTTTAAAGAGACTATAAGAAGAACAGATACTAGTAGCAATTAAGAAATACGAGTTCTTTATAAGGAAGACCAATTTTATTAGATTTATTATTAAATTAAGTCATATTAATATGGACCTAAAGAAGATTAAAGCTATAGTAAGTTAGTAAGAACTAAAGAATGTAATATAGTTAAGGTTATTCTTAGGGTTTTATAACTACTATAAAAGGTTTATAGTATAATAGTTAAAGAACATTAAACCATTTACTAGGCTTATAAAGAAAGAGGAACTATAGGTATAGGGAGACGAATAAAAAAAGTTATTTAAGAAATTTAATAAGTTATTTACCTAGGAGCTAATCCTTAAAATCTACTAATAAGGACTAGACACGGTTATAGAAATAGATGTATTAGATTATATATTAGGAGTATACTTACTATAGAAGTATAAGAACGCATAGCATCTAGTATTATACTATAGTAGGAAGATAATACTACTAAAGTTAAACTATAACGTCTATAATAAAAAGTTATTAGGTATAGTTATAGCACTTAAGGAATAAAGAGCATTCTTATAAGGCGTAGAGAAACTATTTATAGTTAAAATTAATAGGGTTTCTAATAATAAAAGAACTTAATTATAGATAGGTTAGATAGGCAGAGATACTTACAGAATACTATTTTAAAATTTAATATACTAAAGAAACTAAGAATATAAGAGCAGATGCACTTAGTAAAAAGGCTAAACTATAAAATAATAAGAAGCTATTAGGAGCAATACTATATAAAGATAATATTACGGACGCTTTAAGTACAATATTACAACTACTTAGAGAAGAGATGGAAGAAGCTAGTTAGTTAATATAAGCACGGTCCAGAATGGAGCCAATAAAACCATATGACGAGAAATGGTAACCAAGGTCATATAACGTGCTATGTATTAAACAAGAGGCACAGGAGGAACTTACGTACCTTATGTATAAGACATATATTACGTATAAGGAGGATTTTATAGGAGTACGGTTGTGTATTTAAGGACCCTTAATCCCTACCTAGATAGTTCCTTCCTTGTAGTAATTCTTAGAATACAATTAGAGTTAATCTATTAGGCAACCACTCCACTAGTTATTATTACATTGTTAACTACTATCTTTACATTTCCTATACACCTAGCCCATTAACAGAACCTATTATAGTTACTACTATAAGGTTCCGTTATATAATTACTACCTAGTTACGGTATTAAATATAAAAAGTTAAATAATATACTACCAAAAGCAGCCACTATAACGCCATCAACGGCGGCAACTACGTTAGGGTTAAGGGGTAACACCAATATAGCGGACACCGACTCGCAATAACCTATGACGGTAGGACAATTATAAGAAATAGTTAACTAGTTAATAGAGAATAATGCGGTACTTAAAAATAGGATTAACGGGATAGGCGTAGCGAAGGTTAAGTTACTATTAATTAAAAGATTCTTAGGAGAGAGATTAAAGCTTAAAGGATTCCTTATATAAATACACTTTAAGGTAGTATAGGAGGGAGTAAAGCTAGCAATACCTATAGATTAAATAGCGTATATAGGACTATTCTTAACAGGAAGAGCACTTAAATAGTTTAAGCCTTACCTTATAGAAATATAAATAAACGGAATAATAACTACAAACTAAGAGGTACGGTTTATGTTTTTAAGCTAGAACGGATTTGTAGAATAACTTACATAAATGTTTAGAGACCTAGAGGCGACGACTACGGCGGAAAGAAAACTCTAAAATATTACATAGTAAAAGCCTAACAAGTCCTTTTTTTTTGTAGTTTTTTCTACTTCTAATAGGAAAAGAAAATAACCATACTAGTCTTTTTTAGCTAGTTTTTCTACTACCTTTTAGCTTAACCTCCCTAGAAATCTTCTAGTAAGATTAGTAAGGAGTAAGGGCGTAGAAGGATAGTAAAAACTAGTAAGGCTTTTTGCCTAGTTTTTCACCTCTAGGACTACAGTAAACCCCCCTTATAACGATATAGGTTTTACAGCTAGGCGTATCGTTATATTTAATACTTATATATAAAATATACCCAAAATTAAAATTAGGTAATAATATTATATCTACACCCGTGAAGCTGTAATTAATTAATTAGCTATACCAAAATACATCGCGATCGACTGCTGCTTGGTGTTTTGAGATCGTTGCCCTTGGATTCGACGCTCGTGCCTTAATAGAGCCGTAATTACGTCTCTCTCGGAGTTGCTTTGCTGCTCCTTATAAAGTCGAAGCTTTTATAAGGCTGCAAGCGCCTTATTAAGCTTAATCTGAGGTTAATTAATAACTTCCTTATCTATTTCCATATCGCGATCGGGCCCTATGTAGAGCTCTGCTATACTCTTAATAAGATCCTCTAGTAAATCCTTTACTTCCTTACCCGGCAGCTTAATAAAATTCCAAATATCTATTATAGCGCAAATCCTTCCTACTGTATATAGCTGCTCTACTAGTTACTGTATCTTATTAACCATAGGAGGATCTATATAATCTTAAGGGCAAGGCCGCGGGCTAATACGAGAGCCAAATAACGTAGATTTAATGAAGCAGTTCTTAATCGTCTGCGGCGTAACTTCCCCCTAAGCTGCGATTGACTATCAAATGGCCTATAGGACATATATCTGTTTAAGACAGGACAGAAATAGCTACTAGAAAGCGGCTAATAGCAGCAGGATCTTTAGAAGGAGGTAACTCCTACTAGGCTCCTAGTAGATAGATAATAGGGAGTAAAAGGACAGAAATAATTTACAAAAGGACAGGGACAGGCGTTAGGATTTCTTATTTTTTAGAATCTTTTCTATTGTTTTCTTATTATCTAATAGTTATTAGTAACCTAGTATTTTTACTAAGTAGCTATAAACTACTAGGACATAGTTACTAGTATATATTAAGCTACCTAAGAAGGATTTATATATATAGAGCTATAGCGCCATAGCCTAGAGGCTGCATGCGCAGTATTGTACGTAGTATAATACAATAGACCTAAAAAAAAAATCTGTTTAATAGGATCCTTATCCTAAAGCGAGTGCTCTACCATAAATCGCAGCTAGGATCGCCTCTAGAATAGCTTAAAGTTTGCAATTATCCCTTAATTAAGCGGCTAGTATACTAAGGCGCAATTAGGAGGAAGGAACTTAACGCGTGTATTCTTAAAAGAGTTATTCTTAATAAGTGTTTAAACGGCTGCTTTATAAGCGCTAAAGCCGTTAATTAAGAGGAGAGTCTTCCTGCCCTATATCCTTTTATTAAACTAGGTAAGCCAATTAAGTATAATTACCATTGTTATCTACGCCTTCTTATTATACCTCTATATAATATTTAATAAGGCTATATTAATGCGATTAGATATAAAGCAGCGAGGTTATTATAATAAGCCAATTGTAAAGAGAGGAAGCTTATCTAAACCATCTGCATTAGAGCAATAGCTAAAAGAGATTCTTGCCTTTTCCTTTTTCGCTCCTAATTAAGCCTTAGTAGGCAATATAGTATCTAGTATAGCCTTCTAAAATAGCCCTGTTTCATCTATATTATAAATATCCTTTAGTAAATAAGGAGCGACAATCTCTTAAAGCTCTATTATGCGATCTTCTGCTCCTTCTATATTGACTAAGGCAGCATTACCGTGCTACTTTCTCTTGTAAATACCGTTGCGATCTTTAAAGCCTTCTATCTATCCTTATAACTACTTTAGCTTAACTATTTCCGCAAATATAGGTATTCGATGCTATAACTAAGTGGCGGCAGCACGTGTAAGATCGCCAGTAATAGAAATGCGAGAGTTCTATAGGCGTTGGTGCCACTTAAAGAGAGCCTCCTCTAAAAGAGAATGTTTGGCAGCTCTCCTTTACTCCCATATACCTCTCCCGCGTAGTAATTTAACTCTATTAAGGTGTTTAAATTTATTGCTTAGTATTTGTAATATTAAGGACTAATTAATCTTGCGACGGAAGAAGTTGCTTACCTAGGTAGTAAGTTCTCTTTGTAGTAGGCCGGGGTATTTTTAGTAGTAGGCACGTATTTTTTAACGCTTGTAATTAGAGAAGCCATAACAGCGTTACGCTTTAGAATTTTTATATCTTCCCATAATAAATATAGTAGAATTAAGTGTAGAGAATAAGGTCTAGGTATAATTTTAATAAATTTTAATCGTTATGTAATGTATTTAATAGCTGAACTTATGGTAAGTAAAGGCCAAATCTGACGAATTAAAAACTGCTTATAGCGATATTGGTAGTAGGTGCTTAACAATATCGTTAAAAGTCAGATTATTGTAATATTATACCAAAAAAGGCTTAATTAAGGGGTGTAGATCGTAATATAGATATATATTATTATATACCCTATATCGTAATAAGGGGGGTTTACTGTAGGAGATAAGAGACCTAAGGAGGTTATTATCTACAATAAAAACTAGGAAACCCCCCCTATAAGATGCCAAAGTCTAATAGGTATAAAAAAAACCTCCTATAGAAATAAGTGATAATAAGTCTACGACTACATTTACTT
>Ga0307515_10006581_pt1 | contig 23195 bp, 25 predicted proteins | sample 17_EM_MG_FD_194513 | JGI IMG/M metagenome (GOLD analysis project Ga0307515, IMG submission 194513) | Populus trichocarpa ectomycorrhiza microbial communities from riparian zone in the Pacific Northwest, United States - 17_EM | ecosystem: Host-associated > Plants > Roots > Unclassified | place... | reverse complement strand
CTTGATGTTCTGGATGGATCACAATGAATAGCACCCGGTCATCCAGTCAGCAGAAAGGCCAGGCCCGCACCTTTCCCCGGAGCGTTCTGACAGGTTGCGTGACGATGCTACCCCGGGTAGACACGTTCCCCCATTGATATACATCTCCACGAGCATCCACGCACGCGGCGTGGGTCTCGTGAAGCACAAGATCGCGCAGTGCAACACTATCCAGCCATGGAAGACGCGAAGGTGATTTCAGTGACTCTTCGGGACCATCAAACACGAGCAACTTGGAACTGTAAGAGAACAAAGCGTGTCAGTAATTATGGTGAGGGGGCGAGACAGATGAAGTGAAATGGGAGTCACCCGTTTGAACCCCAGCCCTCAGAGGTGAGTAGTTCCTTACCCCTGTCCTTCTGACTTGTTTTGAGATTCACCTCCCCGGACATGGAGAGGTCCTTGGGCAGAGCATCGTTATGAATGACCGAGTTTTGGAGGTGGAGGTGAGCTGCTGCTGCTCCGACGACTGTGCACGCTGCCGCGAAAGAAAAGGCTTGGTAGGAGAATTTTCGCGACTTGCGCGTCGCAGCTGTCTGGACATGGCGAGTGAATCCAGGGGCTCTTGTAACTCGCCTGGCACACAACATCTTCGAGCTGCAACCGTGGGCGTCGGAATGCGCGTCTTTGATGTGCGTTCGATCACTGCCCGGACCCGTCCCGCAAATGGCTCCGCCGATCCGTTGTCCGGTGAGAGGTGGTGGATTAATTTCATACAAAATTAAAACTACAGAGCAAATGCGGCCCGTAACTCGTTCGTAAGATAAGGGTAGGACGACCAAGGTCAGTCGGTCCGTACGGGTGCTGCAACCTAGGGGGGGCGTGGATGCCACCGGTCAAGTTCATATCTGAGAGCCGAGCATCGCCCTCAAGTTCAAGCCTGAAAGCACCTAAGATTTTACGTGTAATTGCCTTGCGCCGAGGGTCACTGTTTGAGGGCCGGGTAGGTCACCCATTTCGCCTGGAGAACAGAGTGTCAGCTGGACTGGCACCGGATAAGCACCTCGCTGGCAAACTAAACGTACCGTCTTCAGCACAACCTCGGCACCATCCTCATCCACCACCGCCCTTGCAGTAGTCTCATCCGGTGTAGGGACATTCACAATCTTCCCCAATTCTCTCAACACCCTACCCTCCAAGTTATACTCCCCCGCCAACCTCTCCACCGTTTGGTCGTCCTTGGCCTCCTGTAACCGCGTCAGGGCATTGAACAAAGACGGAGCTTGGACGTGGTTCCGTTTGGTTTCCCCCCTCTGAGCTTCTGTCTCGGATTGTTTCTGTGCGTCGAGTATCCGACTTGTGTTCACCCCCGTCAGTTTAAGGCCGTGCATGCCATGGTCGACCTTGACGGGTCCAAGACGTGTCAGGTTTGCCAGTAGCTGAGGATCCATCCCGTCATCCCGAATTGCTTATGGTCATTCCAATCAGACAGGCTTCGTCTGTGAAACCCAACATCATACATACCTTGACCCTTCGTCTCACTGGCTAGAGGCGGTTTCTGCTGACCACGTCCCAGGGCATCTAGCGGAACGGCCGTTGGTCTGGTGCTTGGCTTGGACTTGGGTAATGCCCTTGCGGCCTTGGATGGCGATGACCCCATGAGATGAGTGGCGTCGATCACAGCAGATCACAACAATCGAGGAGCATAGATATGATGTTTTATTTGTACCTTTACAACATGCCCCGGCGGAAGAAAACATACACACTAACTATGGTAGTAAGAAATGTTCGTTCCTCTGAAATATGTCGCGGCAAGTGAGACCGCGTCCTCTTCTTTAGTCATTCTTCCCCATATTTATACAGAAAGGAAACAAGGAAAGAGAGAGAATAACAAACTGCAAAACCAGATTGGGCCGAGAGCAACGAAGATTTTGTTCTGTGAATGGGAACGTAGACCTTTATCCCTCCGAGTTTTCGGTCGTCTGTTCAGTGGGTGAAAACGGTCCAAAGCATGGGAAAAAGGAGCGTGGCAACGGAAGGAGCAGGACGCACGCCGCGCCGGGGTTGATGGGGGTATACAAGAGCTGGCGGGCGGGAAAGAAACTGGGGAAATGACGGGGGTTCTGCATGGTTTGCATATCAGCGGAAATGTGAGGTAAGAGCCAGGCGTAAGTCGTGAAAGTCATGACGTCCATCCGGTCCCGGCGCGTCTATTAGGCGTGGAAGGCACCCATCGTGGCCGGATTTTGTTGATACATTTGATACATGTACGCCTGATACAGTTGAGGAGGAACAGACGGAGGGGGCGTATTGTACGGCGCGGTCCCCTGTCCCATACTAAGAACCGCTTGGCTGATGTTCGGCGAAGGGGTGTTGTATTGGATTGGAGCCGCCGTGTTGTTGGGTGGCATCACGGGCGGAGGGACGACGTTGTTCCGGCGTTGCTGGTTCGCGTTCCTCCCATTGCCCATGTCCGGGGAACGAAGGTTGAACGGGTTGAATCCATCGGTGTTCGGAGAGAAATTTTGTTGTGGTCCATTCCCCGACCGAGTGCGAGTCAGGCCTTGTGGTTGAGGATATGCAGGATCGATTTGAAGCCGAGGGGGAGCAGACGGGTTCTGACCGCCCATCTGGAGGGCAGCCATCATAGATGCCAGACCTTGATCGCTCGACGGGTAACCAGCAGGGAGACCGGGCATGGAGAAGTTGTTAGGGGACACCCTTTTGGATGGCTGCGGGATGTTTGTCGAATAGGTGGGCTGCAGGTTTGGAACGGGTAACCCAACCTCCTCAATCAACCGTCGATACGCCTGGGTAGCAATGACCTTCAGCTCGATGAGCACTCGTTTTGTCGCTTCGATGTACGTCGGTTTTTCTGCGGGGTCAATGAACGAGCTGGTCAAGATCTTGTGCACGACTGCTACTCCGTTGACTTGGTCTCCCAAAACGTCGGTAAGGACACTGTCGTTTGTAGACTGGAAGAGTGCTTCGACGATCTGCTTGGAAGCCTCAGGCTCGACCTTCTGATTGACAATTCTTAACACGGTCAAAGAAGCCAACTTGTGCGTGCACAGATGGGACAGGTGAGGGGTGAATCGAGGCGCGAGGAGCATGTATCTCGAGGGGAATCCGGAAGTATCGAGCAACCAGGTCAACAACAGGGCACCGTTCGGGTTGGTGGCAAGTGGGATCGAGTTGAGAACGACCGCAGTACCGATTCTACGTTGCTGGTTGATGGTGATGTGAGAGCTTTCCAAACAAGCCCGCATACTACGAGCACCAAAGCGACCTTGAGCAATCTCCCATAGTCGATCAACCATGGCATCAAAGAGGAATTCGTTCCCGGGGAACCCGAAGCGGAGGCAGCACCTATAAGCCCGTTAGCGATGAATATGCATAAGTGAAACGGTACAACTGACTGCACCACGTAGTTGCCAAATTGGTCCAAGAGAAGAGGGGGGACATAAGGTCGCAGGTACTGTCCAATCAAGGAAACTTCCTCGGGACTCTGGACACATTCGATGATCTTCTGAGCAGCCCAGGTACCATTCTTGTGGATACCGATCATGGCCAGGTGGGGGGCAATACGCTCAAGCATGGCCAACCTTGGACCAGAAGAGCACTTCTCGAATAATTTTTGAACGACCTGGGAAAAATCGGATCAGGACTGGTGCAATCCATCGGGTCGAGGGGACTTACAGTATTACCGAGCCAGTCGGATGCAAGGTCTACAATTTCTCCGTCCAGGAAATCAGCCGCAACGTTGTCGATTTCCTCAATAGAGATGGTGCTGGTATCCATCCTCTTTCTGAGCTCTCTCAACTTCGAGGCATCCCATCTTCTGTTGTGGGGTCGCTCGGAAACCAACGGAATCGTGGTGTAGTACATGGTTGGAGGACGGAACTCTGCAGAAACGATGAGGGTCGTGCGGTAGTAATTGATGCGCATGGCGACGTACCTGCGAGGACAGCAATATCTGCTTCAGCATCGGGGCTACCACCACTCAATTCTCTCATAATCATCTGTTGTTCCGTCATCAGGGGCGACCAAGCTCCAGGGCGAGCTCCGTCCAATGTGGAACTGCCAGTGTGCAATCCGGACCCAATCATGCTTAAAAGGAGGTTGGATCTGTAATTCTCCAAGGATCCGCTGAGGACCTGCTGGTCGACGGGAATGGTACACGCGCCCTTGATACCACGAAGAGCGTGGATGGTCGCTCCTACACTCAAATCGCCAACACCCTGAACATTGACAGGGACTTCCGTCTCCGTGGCTGGACCCTCCGGGTTACCCTTGGTCGGAACTTTGGCGAACCCAATCCGGATGGCGCCAACATCACTCCCGAGCACGTCGCGACCGTTGAGTGCCTTCCTTGCCCTCACGGCATCATCTAAACGCTCAAAATTGACTGTGGAGAAGTGTGTTAGTGTGGGTAGTCAGCAGGCAACCAAACATGGCAGACTCACTAAATCCGCAGTTCTTGTGAGTAAGGACACGGGCAGACTCGATGGGTCCGAAAGGGCTGAAGACGTTGAGAATCGTAGCTGGGGTGGTCGTGGAGGGAATCGATCCGATCCACAGCGCCCTTGTTGGCGTCGACTGCACCTGCGACTCAATCCCTCCGAGACCAGCATTGTTAGTTGAACTCTTGCTGGTGACCCCACCGGGTTGCGGAGAGATGGGACCGTTCATGTTGGCCCCCTTGGCGGGAGCGACCGGCGCGCTATCAGCCTTTCCGAAACCGATACGAACGGTCTGACCGTTGGGCATTCCAATGTTTCCGCCGAGACGATTGAGGACGTCTTCCTTAGCGCGGATAGCATCGGCTTGGTCGACGAAGTTTACAAATCCACACTCCTGGAATGGAGATCAGGAATCAGATCAAAGGCTATGACATGTCAGAGCCAAACCTTTTCGGGCAGGAGCCTGAGACTTTCAATGGCACCATACGGCGCGAAGACATGGATGAGTTGCTCGCTGGTCACAGAGCTGTCCAGGTTCCCAATCCAGAGCGAACGGGTAGGTGTTTGTAGTTGGCTGCTGGGAGTTTCATTCTTCGGAGATAATCGACCACCTTGATTGTTACCAGGAGCGGAGAGGAAGGGAGAGACTCGGGAGTTTGGAACCTCGCCATTGGGGAAGTGGACAGCAGTAACGTTGCGCGAGGAATTGGTGGGCAGCTTGTCTGACTTGAGGATTCCAGTGGGCAGTCCACTGAGACCCGCATTAGGATTAGTTAGATCACCGAGGTAATTTTGGGGGTCTGCAACGGATGCACGACGCTGTGCCAAACGAGTGGATTCATCCAGGTTGCCAACGGAAATTGCGCGTGGTCTCGACCCAATTCCAGCGCCGAGGTGGTCCGACTGTCTATAGTTTTGGGGGACATAAGAGGGTTGTAAAAAGTTGTTCGTCGCGAGTGGATCATCATATGAGTCCAAGTGTTGGTTGGCAAATCCACTTTCTTCGTAATACTCCTCGTCGTCCTGGGCACCGGAAGCTTGGAGAAGACTGCTGTTGACGAAGGACCGCATGCGGTAGGGATTCGAGACCGTGCTTGCGCGGAGGCGAGGAGGATTGGCCAAATTTCCCGCGATCGCGGCCTGTGCTTGACTACGCAATTCCGAAATGGTGGCAGCGGGAGTACGGTGAACGTCATCCAAACCAAGGTAGTCGAGGGTATGGACATCAAAATCGTCACCTCCAGAATCCATAGAAGCAACTGATCTTAACTCGTCCAGCACCGGAAAACCGCTTCCTCCACCAGTAAGCCACGAGGAAGAAAAAAGTGAGGATCCAAAGGCATCGGACATGTTTCCACTCGGGAGGGTCAGCGATCCGGACCTCAACCTGCTGTTTCGTTCGGAAAGAATGGATGAGGTAGCGACTGAGGCCGAATGACGAAGACTGGGACGGATGGTTGGAGCCGGGGTAGGGTTGGTGTTCTGCTGCTGGAGCTGTTCTGTGAATGATTCGGTACTGCCGTGGGTACTGGAGAGATTGGTAGACGCGGCGGCGAATCGTTGAGCGGCGAGTTGGACGTTGGAAGGCAAGGTCCCAGCCCTTGCCCGCCTAAACCCTGGGGGAAAATTGGTCGGGGGAAGGACCGGTATCTCCGTGGGGACGTTGTTCACGGAATCACCCTCGGTGCCTGGAGTGTTTCCGGTTCCCAACGTCCCTCGCAGGGCGGGAGGTCTATACCTAGGGCCGGTCATCCGTTCCTCAGCCTCCATCTCCCTCGCTCTGTGTCGTCATCAAACATGGGCTCAGCATTAGGGCGGAGGATTAACGGGGAACACTGACCGCTTGTGGAAGGCAGCAGAGGGGGCCGGGGGAGGAGTCTTGCCCGAAGGGATTCTGGAGAACGAGCTGGTGTTGTCTGAGGCAGACAGGGACATTATAAAGGGGTTGGGAAAAGATTAGATATTACGAAGATGCTGGTAGATGAGTTTTCCGCTTGGGGGCCTAGGGTCGTCGCCGGGGGGAATCCACGGGCCAAAAGGTGGTGCAAAGTCGCAGACCTCGGGACGTCAGCCGTCGGGGAGGACGAGAAGGGATCGAGAGACTGACAACGTGGAAAGGGGGGGAGGAAGAGGGGCGTATTGACGAGATCTTAATAAACCGCTTTCCCGGTAGAAGACAAAAAAAGGACCACAAGGGGAATTTTTTGGGGGGAGGATTGTCCAACTAAGAAGAAAATAGGCAAGTATCGTATAGAGAGAGGCGCAAACGGTTCGGTACAAGAAAATATCGTCCAGGCCAGCGTGAGGTCACGCTCATCCAACTTTGATCTCACAGTCACACCCGTACACATGGGCTCAGACCCCGGCGGGAGGAACATTCACTCCCTCGCCAGCTCTTGGTCGTAAAATAAAGAATGATACATCAAGACGAATCATTATCGGTGTTTAGCCTTCGTAATAGCGACCAACGGGCACTCCGCAAACACGGGCGTGCAGCAAAGACATCAAGACAAAACGAATAAAACGACGAATGTAATCGATACAGTCTCTAGCAAGGTGCAAAACAAATTCACAAACGAGAAAATCGAAACAGGGAACCACCCATACGGTGTTCATCAGTCAGCCCTCGGCAAACCTGTTCACGCCCGGTTCTTGCCTAGCCGCGTCCGAGAACTGGCAACTCTCTCTGCAACTCTCCTCGATCTCCGCAGAAGTGGAGCCTTGGTCGCACGGGACGGTCGTTGTGTCACAGGTGGCCGCCTCTCCTCTACCTTCCGTTTCTCCGGTTTCGGTTCCGCGACAAGGCTGGGCAAAGGGACATCCCAGTCAGGGCATGCGCACAGTGTTTGGAAAATCTCTTCCTCCTTCGTGCTAAGCGGTGTGTCCAGTGTGGTCCCCCCAGGGAATGGGGGAACGAGAGCGTCAGCTTCTGCTTGCCCTGTGGTATCATCGATCGATAACGAAAACCGGCGCTCGACCATAGACCGGAACGGAGGGCCGAGTTGCTGGAGCGATCGGAGGTAGGCATGGGACCGATAAAGGTTTCGGATACTGGAAGGGAAATCCTCGTAAAGAGTGTTCGATAGGAATGCCGTAAGGAGGTCAGGAACAAGCGACCAGCTTTGTAGGGATTTTTGAGCCTGATTCAACGGGACCCAAGTGCCGAGGATAGATGAACAGCCTTCCACTACCTCCCTCACCGGCAAGTCCGGCCCAAGTGACGAAGGAGAGGTCCCCAGGCATTCGGCAATCCGCGTAAGGTTGACAAAGTCTGTGTCAAATCTGCGGAGAAGTTGATGAGGGCCTAGAACGAGCTCGTAGACGATGACTCCTGCTCAAGCTTGTCATCAAAACGTGGGCGGGAACACGACATCCAAGTGCTTACCATCCAGATGGATCAAACAGATAGGGAGTTCTGGATGTTCTACGGGGGGAACAGAGGAAGAAAATGTGGGTGGTTTTCGGACGGATGGCGCGGAGTCCCTGCTGCAACACATTAAACACCATACCATGGTGCAAAGAAGACTTCCTCACCTGCCTGGTTTACGATCAAGCTCCGGTAAACCCAGGCGGGGGAGAATAGGTTCGGATTTGGACTGGAGGGGAGCCAAGGCATAGACATTGGGGGTTGTATATGTTAGAGGACGATGAGGGGAAAGTAGAACGTTGGGCCAATCGCCCTCGTCAAAGTCTTGAAGGCGAAGGCTGTCAGGACCCAACAGCTCGACATCCTTCCAGATATTTGCGCTCTGCTTCCGTTCCTCGAGCAGCGATGGAAGATCTACGGAACTGGAAGGCTCTACGGCAGATAAAGGGCCGAGAAGAGTAATATCGCTGTCGTCATCCAAGCATGTGACAGCAGGGTCGACATCTTCGGGCTTGATCAAAAAGGCCGCAGGACTGCTGGGGGACTGGGATAAGTCTTGGATGTGGAAATCATTGAATCCACTCCAGTTCCACGGATCCAGCTCCTCCTTCTTGAGGTACACTGAGGAAGGGGCGGCTGCCGAACTTTCCCTAGCACCAGAGCCGCTATTTCTACCGTCCCAGTTGCCTAAAAGCCCCGAATCGCTAGTCTCTACCTTGATGATTACCCCATCGTCATTGGCCGGAGTAGAAGGTGACCGGGGCCCCGGACTTTCGTCGCGTGTGTCGCCCTCGAAGTCGAAATCCAAGTCGGTGTCAAAGTCGGAGTCAAAATCATCGTCATCAGATCGTCGCAGGTTGAGGACTGGTTGGCGACGGCACGATTGGTTCATTAGATCGTAATCGTCGTCGTCTGAGTCAGGGGGTGGGGACGCAACGCTGTGGGTAATTGATGAGGAACGACGGTGGACGGGCATGGGAGTGACGGGTGTGAAGAGCTCGGGATAGATGTCTTCCAGTGATGGTGTGTAGACAGGGATGGAAATGGAGGGGCGTGGGTAGGGTGGAAATATCGGTTCATCTGGTCTAGCGGTGCGTTCACCTTTATCTTCCGAGCTTGCGTGAGCCATCGATCCACCGCCGACACCCCTTGAGAGTGTCGAGTGGGGGCAAGAGTCGGTCGCGGCGTCTATCGACTGTGGAGACACCCGGGGTTTTAATCGAAGCAATAATTTGACCTTCGGGGGCCGTCTCTCCGAATCGCTCGGGAGACCATCCGAATCAGAATCATCCTTGTCACCGGTCCGGGCGCGCAAAAGCCGCTTCCGCTTGTGACCACATTGTTGTTCTTCAAATTTTGCATCGCCAGTATACTTGTAGTCACAAAGACGGATGCCAGCACGAGCAAAAGGGCACGGGGCACCAGCTGCCCTTGACAGGTACCAGATGACAGTTCCACGCCTGAAGTTTGTCAGACGCTGTTCGGTGTCGTCGGGGGCGCAATGGGCGCCCCCTGATCGTGAATGGAGGGCAGGGACGAGGTCGTCATCGGACGGAGTACCGGAAAGGGTGTGTTTCAGCAGCAGCGGTTGGTCTTGTTCGAGGTCACATCGTTGCATATGGTTCCGAATGAATGAAGTGATCGCTTGGCCTGCCGCAGATGCGCTGACAAATGTGAGGAGAAAGGAAGAATGGAGTGAGATTCGCAAACACGTTGCAAACACGAGGAGGTACCTTTGACAAGATAATCCAAAAACCATGCACGTCTCGGCTAAATCCTTGATGGTCATCGCGCGGTTATCCTGACCCAAAAGAAACGTAAATGGCGAGGAAACATGCGGTCGAAGGAAGAACCATACGACTGAAAGGAAAGAAAGACCGATAGCCTTAAGGACCTTGTTGTTAGCGTCCTCAGAGTGAAGCATGACTCCAGGAGGCGGAAAGACGGGAGCGGTGGCAATCTCCTGGGGAGATGATGGGAGATTCACTTTGGCATGAGAGGATACAAGTTTTAGCTTCCGTAACGGTGTATGGGTGTGTATTTCAGACGGTTGGGGGGAAGGGGGATTGTGTTTAGGGAAACCGCCTTTGTGGATGCGTGTACCGTAAGCAGGTTGAGAGTTAGCGGAGTTGGGGTCATGAACATCCCCAGTGCGAAAGACGAGGACGGTGGCGGCGGTCATGAGACGTGGGGCATTAACTTGAGGGGGGTATGTGTCGAGGACGTCGGCCAGCGAAGGGTTGAGAGTGGTTGGCAGGGAAAGGGAGGATAGAGGTGGAAGTAAGAGAGGAAGATGGAGTAGAGGAGAAGGAGGAGAACAGGCCAAGCAAAGGGGGGAGAACCTAAATCGGTTGTGATGGCAGTCGGGTGTTCGTGGGATCACGTGATTCATAACGTGCCTAAAAATGATCTGTTATCTTTACTCCATCAAAATTGATTCCAGCCTTGCGACCGGAGCAAACCAGCCGAAGGGAGCAGAAGAGTATAGTTTGCGAGGAAACGCCCTACCCCCTGACGTCTGTCGGGCCTCGGTCGGTCCAGGGGTGGCGGTGCAGATGGGAGACTATGGCGGGTAAGGCTCTAAGTGTCGCATTCGTGGAATAATCCGGTCGCGTACCACTCCAACCGTGCCCCACATCAGCTGAGAGGGACAGAACAGTCTGTCGGCTCCCCCCCTCGGCGCCCTCGATACCCCCCGACGAACGAATATGGATGTTCGGTTGCAAATCTTGTTCTCCAAGTGGCGAATTTGACCGGTTCCAACCCCTGATAGGAACACGCTAAACACGCGGAAGCGGGTTTGTGCGTCCAGGGTCGGTCCTGTCGGGCCCAACGAGATATGACCCTTGCCGTCGTCTATGAAACGAGATAAATCAACCAAACCAATATTGGAGGCCGGCCCTCAACTTACGGCAAGCTATCGGGTGGGCGTTTTACGCGTGCGGAATGCGAGGATCCTCGATGGATGCATCCGGGATCAACAGTTCTCTACTCAGGAGCACGGGGTCACCCTGAACAGAGCGATTACTACGTCAAACGTGCACAAGCGGCACAGAAACGACAGCAGTAACAGCAGGTCGCGAGAGTGTGGCTTGAGGGGCCACGCGGGGCGACGACACTACGCCACCGCCAACCATCACGACTCTGTACTCCTGAGGGGCGCGGCTGAATAAGGATGCATCCTAACACTGTAGAATGTTACTACGTGGCTAAAATCGTGGATATAAGGGAAAGAGGCGGGTGAACATACCTCCTACCGTCGAGCTGAACAAGGTCGGGTCGTTTACTGAACCAGAGTGGTACAGCAGTTTAATCGGCAACCAAAAGTCGCTTTTCGTTTATGTGATTGCTTACTTTCTGGACGGGCGGTGGTTCTGAACGATTCCGGAAGTGAGGGGGGAAGTGAGATGGTGAGGTGTTTGTGGTGCACAAGGCAGACGTATTCGGCTGATGATCGCACCAACCATCTCCGGCGGCTCTGTCGATGTGGCCGACGACACTCAGGCGACACTCCCAAACCGCCGCTACCGTCCACGACAACTCCTCCGGGACTAACGAGAGCAAGTGTGTTTTTTATCGACCTCGAGGTTTTTCTTATTGGCTCGAGCTTAGATTTGGGGGGCTTCGAATAGGAACGCGTTACAGGTACCGGTCGCATACAGTACTGTAGAAGCGTACAAACACCCTGCCAGGCGTAGGGAATGTTAATGATACTTGGTCTGACGGGAAACGTTCCAGCTGATTCTTAAACATATGGTCTTGGTAGGACCTCCCGGAATTGTTTGAAGCCACCTGATAAGAACATGCCATTCCAAGTTGCCACACCCAGCTGCAAAGATATCCTGAACCGCATGAAACACGCCTTTGAACGTCTGGCTGAGATCACAACGTTTACAATATGTTTACGATAGGACGAGATATCTTTACAATCGAAACCCACGGTTCGTCGTGAGAGGACATTCGAATAAGGTGGTGCGAGGCATCCTGAGATTATTAAACAATATTCTTTACAACGCGCTTGACAAGACTATCCTTCTCTGCACGTGGCGACAAAGCCTAAATTAGCGAAACATAACACCCGAGACAAACAGAAAAAGTCTATGTGATCAGCGAAGGTCACGCCCTCGTCCTGGTCGCTCGTGTCGTTGTAGGCTTTGTCCTCGAGGTGGGCTTCGTTTTCGTCTTCGAGGCGGGGGCCTTAGTCGCAGCCTTGGCGGCTTTGGCAGCAGCAGCCTTAGCGGCGGGCTATCGGGACAGATCAGCATCAGTGACAACTTTAAGAGAAGCTTATCCTTACCTTCTTAGCCTCCGCCTTCTTGCTCGAGACCTTCTTCGGCTTCGTCCCGACGGAACTCATCCTAGTTGTGGACCTCTTGGAGGAAACCTTCGGGGTGGCCGTCTTCTTGACTGGGGGCTTTGCGGTGGCCTTCGCGCTGGGCTTCTTAGATGTGACAGTCTTCTTGGGCTTGTCGGCCGTGTCCTTGGAGGTAGTCTTCCTGGTATTTTCGCTAGCCGTCTTCTTCACCGCCTTGGTCGCCATCGTCTTCCTTGGTTTCTCACCGGTCGACGATGGCTTCTTTGTCGTAGCGACACTCCTCTTGGTGGGGGCAGCGGGTTTCTTGTTTAACAAGTCAGAACCCATCTGACGGACGAACAGACATATGGTCAACTCACCTCCTTTGTGGTGGCTGGCGGACCCTTGTATAGTTTGACCTTCCCAGACTTGCCCTTTGGGAGTGTAAACAACTCCCCCTCGCCATTGGCAATGGCGCGGCTCAAGTGTGCGATGTTTGCCGCGTTAGGTTCGAGGCCATAACGATCTTCAGCGAACTGTCGAAAATTGATGAGCCTTGCGCTGGGAACGTCCTCCGTTGACAAACCTTCTTGATGGTGCTTCGAGAAACACCGGTCCGGGCTTCATCTGGGTGAGCAGCAATGCATTCCTGAAAGATACCGTCAGCAAAGTCTATGTTATCCGCTTTCGATCACCTTACCCGGATGATGTCCTTCCAGGATGGGTGATCACCCTTGGCGACTTTCACAGGTTTTGCGGTGGACTTCTTAGTCCTGGTCGTGCTTTTCTTCGCCTTCGGAGAGGCAAGTCGGGAGGACAAGTCAGACGACATGATTATCTTGCAGCGGAAGCGAAAGGGGGAGAACTTTGACTATAGTGACGGGAGGGCAGAGGTGGTCCGCCAGGAGCTTGAGATTCCCCTTTTATCTGGACGCGACCCAAAGTCACGTGAAGCGTGTGTGTATTTGTTTGTAGTAACACGCACGTGATGCAATTCCCACGTTCCGCCTTCCGTGGCCCGCGTGACGGCGCTGTGACCCTCTGACACGTTTTCTGTTTTTTTTTTTTTTGGCCGCGCAGATCCTGACCTATAGTAATGCAACCAGTTGTGATCAGGTCATTGTGATACATATCTGTATATATATTCTGCCTCTACGCCTGTTGCTGCTTGTTCTGGGGAACGATCTTGAAGCAACCATTTGGCTGAACCCTCCCACGATATCCCGTGGATAGCCAGTTCTCGCCATTCGGATTCTTCTTTCCCAGTAACGTCCCGACTGGGGGTCCCCTTACATATACTCCTCCAGCTGGATCTTTGCCCTCCTCAATCGCAGCATCGTCTACACCAACCAATTTTACCTCGATCGACACGGTGGGGGCACCAGTGTGCGCAATATTTTCGAACTCATCGCCTCCTTCGGTTGAAGGGTGAATTTGCAAATCGTGGGGATAGGAAGCGAATAAGGGACCGCAAACGAGGTCACTGCCGATCGCATTGACGTATGGAATGGAGAATGCTATGCGTGTTGGGGTCAGAGTTTCGGCTGGGGTATAGCCTAGAGACTTATCAGGGGAATGCGACAATGCGGCTTATCGTGGAAGGGAGATTTACCTCCAGTTGCAATAAGGGCTCGTAGAGTTCCCGCCCCCTCACCAAGGACTTTCACTCTCGCAGCGTCAAATACGAGGCGATCCCACAAGCTCTCCTTTGTGATAAAACCTTCTGTCGCGTGTGCGATCTTATGTCTCCAGCCCCACCCAGACAACCACGATCCGGAACGAGAGGCGTTCAGGATCGAGGAGGTCAAGGAGATTACGTGCTCTGGCTTGACGAACAGAATGGTAGGAGATGGAATCGGGAAAGCAGACGAGGAGTTGATGTCTTCCAGCGCGCCCGGTGCATCTAGTCGAACTGTATAACGATCAGTTGGATATCCGATGAGCCTGAGAGATTGGCAACCTCACCACTCTCATTCTCAGTAAACATTCGTGTGCTATTGAGGGTGGCAAAACCCGTGCCTTCATATATTGCGGTATAGGCGATCGATCTGCCGTACGGGGTGCTCAGCGAGAAAGCCGATACGATAGTGTCTAGAGGGGTAAGCGGGGAAGAAACGGGTAACAACGACCGAGTTGTAGCCACTCCAGCCGTCAAATTCTGTTGGGTGAACTCCGCGGCCCGGAAATCTGCCCCACTTGGGGTTTTAGAGAAGGCAATGGTAAAAACATGATCAACATCTGAAGAGTGGTCAGTCTCGTCAAATAGTATGCTTCCGACGTGGCTCACCGGTCGGCGGAGACAGATCTGCGGGGGTACTTGCACCCTCTTTTTCAATGTCACTGAACTTGAGCAGGTCCATTTCCTTTGCCAACTTGGTGCCAACACTTCCTGGGTCTCCAACCACAATCACTGTTGTGTGATGGTGTTGGTTGAGGTCGTATATCTGCTCAATGATGTGAGACAAGAAGTCCGCATCTGTTATTATGGCGGACGGTGGATGGTTGTCCAAAACTTGGGCAAGTAATTTTGGTGACGTGATCGTCACTGTGGTTATTGACTTGGCAACGAAAGCGAGGTCCGCGATCAGGAACTCTACAAACAGGCATCAGAACTCGGGCAGGAACCCTTGCGGAACCAGAGTACTTGCCGAGACCGTCATTGAGTAAGAAGAGGACTTTCGATTCCTCAGCTTGGAACTTGGCAAGTTTATCGAGACCGGAGGCAAAAGCTTTTACTCGTGCGAGCAACTGGGCATTTGTGATCTAGGGACGGGCCGAAGCTGAATATTTGGCGTTTACAGTGCAGATGTGTAGCTCACCTTAGTAGACCACAGGGTCCGAGGAGAATCCATGTCGGCTCGGACGAGGTCAATAACTGTTTGGATGCCCGCGGCAGGTCTCAATGGTAACTGGGGTTTCGTTGTAAGCAGGCGCGAGAATCTGAAAGTAGTCATACTTACTCGACCCATTGCACTGGTACTGTAGTTCCTATACACGGCAGACTCGCTTGGGTTCCTCACAGGAGCCACGTCACTCTGCCGGCCCAAGAGAATAGGGTGCACCAGTGGTTGCGGCTTGTACAAGTTCTGCAGCAGAAAGAGGGCGGCGGCACTGAGGCCGAGTAAGACCGTCAAGTCATCCGTGGCGACGTAACTGGACAGAGGCATATTTGGATGTCCGAGCGTCCGAGAATCCGTAGTGTGAAGTGTAACGTTGGCAGGGGTGTTTTCGATTCCGTCGCTTCAGACGCCGGAGTTGAAGGTGTGCGTGCTACCTCGAGGCCAGCCGGCGAATCCGTCCAAGTTCTCAAGGCTAGGTTTATCCAAAGAGTTCACAATAATCGAGAGCTGTGGGAGACCGGTTGCGGAGATGAGTGAGATCGAGTGAGATATTGCCGAGTCCAAGCGTGACCTGCCCTCAACGGAGAGTCGTCACCGCAAGTCATCCGTCCACCACCAACCTCTTTCGACAACCAACACCCATCCGTGCACCCCCACCTCCACGGTCCATTTCTCACTTGGTAGCAGGCAGAAATGACGACAATGGCCATAACAGAATCTCTGGATACTCCAATGATGGATTTTTCTGGTGAAGACATCCCCATGCAAACTTCATCCTCCGTGTCCTGGGTTCACCCCGAAGCCACCATGGACGACGACTCTATCTTTAACCTCGGCGATGTCGAAATCGACATGGAAAACTACCACCCGGAAACTTTCGAATACGAAATGACAGACGATCCGTCCGCCCAACAGCCAATCGAGGTCCACGATGTAGAGGTCATCGATGTCTCCCAAGCCCATACACCCACGATCATCGATACCGTTGTCGAGGATGCCACTACAGGCTCACCTGTGGTTCCCGAACACGACCTCACAGATGCTCACGACCGCTCACCTCTGGACACGCCGCCGACTCTGGTCATCCAGGTTCCATCGCCAACCTCCCAACCAGCTCAGGACGAGGGACACCCCGAGATCGCTCTAACAGAATTGCCTGAACAGAGTGAGTGGGAACAGGACCACTTGGAACCCCCAGGTGCTCTCCCTTCACCGAGGCTTGCCGAGCATCACCAACCAGCCGAAGCTGCGAGCCTGGAGGGCGCTACAGAACCCACACCGACCTGGAATGTTGGTGCCCCGGTGGAACAATATCCGCATCTTCAACAACCTACGCTAGCCCCTGGGGAGCGAGTACAGCCTGAGTCCATGCATGAGGAACTAGCCGACGATCCCGCAGATCGTTTGGGTGAGGACGAAAACCCTGTCCCGAGCCGCGCTAGCTCTGGAGACCCGCACGAGGTTTTGGATGGAATATTTATCGATCCGCCCCCTCCAGTGCTCTTATCTCTGGGTGACTCGGAGGAGGAATATTACCTTTTCAACCGTCCTACTCTCAAGTCTCCCGTAGTTGACGACGACGAAACCACAGATGACGCCATATTCCTTCATGACCTCCCAACTCTCTACTATGAACCACTAGCAAGGGTTTTCCAAGCACTACGTTTGGATAACCGTCTTGCCCAGATCTTTGATCTATCCCGTGGGGAGTTAGTCGTTGACGCATATGATCTCGCCGACCTCGTCATTCCAGAAGTGAGTTTCCGCCTATTGCAAACGATCCGTGCAAACTAACCCTCCACTAGGACAATTTATACTCGACCGAGGTTTCCTTCCACGATCTCAATCTTTTACACGATCATGCAGATCTAGCTGGCCCACTACGCGTACGCGTTGGATGCAACCCTCGACGTTTTATCACTAGATATCGTGAATTGAAATCGAAACTCGAGCAGTTCAACCTACTCGATGAAGTCACTGCGGGAGATGCGCAAGTTCGGGACCAAGGTGAGCATACCCGTTTTCTCCCTTTATTGTCATCCCATTACTCAATAAAACCCGCAGATGGTCTTGCAGAACAACCGGATACTAACGATGTCCTGGAGTACCCAGGCCAAGATGAGGAAGGCGACGAGAAGCCAACATCCGAGGGACTTGATCAAACGACGACCGAACAACTGACAGACGACCCTGGCTCTGGTGCCCACACGGTTGGTCGTTTCGACGAGGGTGAATCCTCAGATGAAGCGGAACCGGAACAGGCTCGACCAGTAGTTGATGAGGAATCCAATGCGGGGCTTTTGTCTAGTGACGAGCACACTGAACAGCCTGTTGGTGTTGCAGAGAATGATCCTGAGCAAGGGACCACGGCTGTGACAGCTTCGGATGATGGTCACCCCGGTTCCGTGGAGGATCTCGACGCCGCGGTTGTTCATGAGCACCCTGACGTTCGCGGTACGCCACCATTAGGAGGAAATCCAACAGAGTACGAAGATGTCGTTGCGACCAACGAGGATCACGAGGCAGATTACAACGAAAATGACCAAGACAGCGAGCCCGGAGAGACGGTCACCATCGAAGGTGATGCCAGAGACGAAGATTGGGAAACGACCGCCTCCGACATACAACAGACTCAGGACGACCTGGAACAGCACGAAGCTGGCGGTGACGTTACAGGGACGGAAAAATGTGAGCAAGCGCTTGGTATCGGTATTGTTGATGATCTCAAACCCCCTTCTACAGATCCCGACACCATAGAGCTCGCCGATTCGAGACCTGACGAAGATCCTACCGCAGCTCAACAAGGTACACAGTTCCTCTTCATTAGTGCACGCGCAACCTCTAACCTCAAAATAGATACCGACACTGATTCGATTGGACGACAAACGTTGGACGAATTTGCAGATGCACGAGAGGAATCCCGAGACGATCATCGCCCCCACGAGGAAGGGGAGGATTTGAATAGTAATACAGGCAAGTGTCCATCCTCTACTTCATCCCCACTGGCACTGACTCTGTCTCTAGATCAATCTAACGAACTGATACCAGACCTTGATCAGTTCGGAGACGATTTCAACTGGGATGAGGGCTTTGATGGCGACTTCGATGACGGCGAATTCGGTGAATTTGAGGATCAAAGTAACGTGGAGGCAAAACCTGTCGGTTCTCAGGAGCCCATTTCTGGGAGGAGTTCGAAGAGAGGCTTCGATGAGATAGATTCCGACACAGCGAGTGAAGAGGAGACACCGGGTGACGTTTCACCAAGTAAGTCCCTCTCCACCCCTTGCATGCTCTCCAAGACTCACGTGGATTCCCTTCAGATTCAAAACGGAAGAAGGTGCTGTAGTCTGACCTTGTGCTGGACGGACACCGTTCGAGCGCATGCGTGGCCCCTGCACCTATTTCTTCCTATTTCTTTCTCACTTATTCCCTCCCTCAACAACCGACCCAAGGTCAAGTATCTCTCCGTGCTCGCATCATAAGCACTTACTCTCTAGTCAAGTTCTCCGTGGTGAGGGTGCACTAGGTATGAAATCATTGCTGACTTTTCTAGATCTCGATTCGTGGGGCGAGGGGTTGGTTTCTGGGCACCAGTTGGGTTGAGCAAAACTACATCCACGCTATGATGGACCCCTTTTCTCGTACACCCTTACACTACGCGCGTCATTGTAATACCTATTTCTTCAGCTGTTAATCCATCATCTCTTTCAAAGTTACACTGATCGTCCGATCGCCCTGACTGGCTCCCGTCATCACCCCCACCCAAACATCAGTTCTCCGCACCTGCCGACCATAACCGCACGACTGTCTTCAGGGGCATAGCCTTCCACGGTCGCGACGCCGCCCCGGATCCATGGATTATTTCTCAAAATTCCTCAAACCTACCAACCAGACACCAACCAAACTCACCCATGATCACGCACTAGAATTCAGTACATCGTGGGTGTATGTGAAGGTGCTTTTGTAGTATATGTAGCACCGCGCGCGACATCACTGACGAGTCAATCTTAGAGTACGCTCTCACATCCGGATGAACGTCAGCTAGCAAGGGGGATCAAATCTACGGATGTACCAAAGCACCTCAAGAATATGGTCGATCTACTTGTATCTGAATCCAATCAAACAGAAGAAGGAGGGACGGGTGTTTGCCTCGAGTATCTACTAAAGAATGGTGCGTAATTTGTCATACCCAACGCTGCGCTCGCTAGATACTTGTTTTGTTCGTGCAGATGTGCTGGGAACGCTCGTGAAATTGAGTGAACCAGACCGACCGTTTGGTATTCAAGCGGAAGTCTTGCGTTCAGTTCAAAACATGGTCGTGCTTCTTGATGAACAGTTCCTCGTTCACTCAGCAGTACATAAAGCTGTTCTGCGGCTCTTGCGTAACTGTGTCGGGGAAGATGTGCAGGAACATCTCGATGGCCGGAACAGGGTGATGGGTGCCGCAGGGGGTTCAACAAGAGGATCTCCTTCGGAGTACGAGGAAGACCGTAAGTGAATCCGTGCTATTTTTTTGTCGTCATCACTCAGTTCCGTGTGTACAGTCGTCAATCTGTTGTGCATCCTATGCAGTCGCATCAGGACCTACCGCGAACTTCTCATAATATTCTTCCACGACAAGGACAGACGTTGGTATCGATCGGAACCCTTGTTCTCTTTGGAGGAAGAGGACGAGGATGCGGAGGAGGTCGAAGAGCAAGACACCGGCGGAGAACCTTTCCCTCGTCAGGACTCCCCAACTCCCTCTCACGGTACCGTTACAAGTGCCCTCCCAAAACGCCCCGAGTACGAATTTCTACTTTTCAACTACCTCCTTCAGTTCGTCCATCGTGAAGGCCAGATTGGAGACTTTGCAAGAGCAGGCGTACTGTTCCTCATGGACGTCGCAATGTCCCCTCACGAACCAATCAACCGGTTGGCAGGGGAAGATAGCGGCCCTCCACCCCCGGATACTCCTACTGAGGAGCCAGAGCCAGACCCTATCACAGAGGCCGCGGTCGCGTTGGCTGAGTATATCGTTGACGGAGACTTCTCAGAAGTCCTTGCCGCCGGGTTGGCGGCTGTCTACTCGACACTTTCCTCGAAACTCCGGGTCAGGGCACCTGCTTACGCACGATCAGACGGAAACTCCATGGTCTTGGGGTCCACTCCTGAGAGCGCGGCGGAAGCAGAGAAGAAGGAACAGGAGACCGGTGTTGGGAACTCGTCTGATCCGGACTTTAAAGCACACCTAGAACACTTCCTTCGACTCCTCGAGTTTCTGCAAGACATCATCCGGCGGAACGAGACTCACGGAGATGGATCTGTTGGAGACGCGGTGGAAGAATCCATCCTTGATGCCGTCCGGCGAGCTTTCTCCGAGAATGTCCTGTATCCCTCGATTTTGGAGTGCTCAGATAGCGATGGGAGCGCAGTCGCTGTGATGTCCTACATCGAAATCATGCTTCGTACCCTCAACAACGGACAACTAGGTGATCTGCTCGTTCGGTTCCTACTGAGCGAGGGTGACGATGACTTAGCGCGAAAACGCCGGCGGTCGAACCCCCGAACCCTGGCTCCGCAATCGATCCTACAACAGAAGGTATCTCAACCAAGGAGGCAGCGAAAAAAAAGTACTGCTATGGCCATTCTGGAGATCGAGGCACCGGATGCCCGCCGTCCGACGGATTATATCACTTCCACGGGGAGATTTACCCTCAAAGATCTCCTCATGACGAACCTACGATCCACGAACCACCCCACCGTAACAGCCGCTCTCCAGCTTTTCAAAACGCTGCTCCAATTCCACCCGGAGTTGTGCACCGAAAAGCTGCTCCTGGTGATACATGATCCCAAGTCTACTAGTTATCCCTCCCCTTATCTGTCCGCCCCATCTTCCCCGATTGAACCACCCCCTCACGATGAGGATTTTGAACCGTCCGCGGACCCCCCATATGCAACATATGCAAACCCTGACACAACTTATTCAACGAGTGAACGGGAAACCAGCCTCTACCTTGCCCTGATATCACGCGTGGATCCATCTCACACCCAAGACGCGTTCAGTACGGGATATGACAACTATCTCTGCGACGCTGTGCTCTCGCTCAAAGAGAGGAATGCGGAACTTCGGGATGTCCATCCGGACACGATATTGAAGTATAAACACCGACTAATGCAAAACGATCCGGTGCTTTCGCTTATCCTTCTCGCCCTTCGGAAGTTCTTTTCAAACTCGCCGGAGCTCAACATGGCCTTGACCGGGGTCCTCTCAACCCTTGCGCAGGACCCGTGTCGGTCTCTAGCGGGATGGCTGACATTTGCTTCACCCGATGGAGATGGTGGTCATCATCCCCGTGAATTCTCGAAAGAATACGAGGCGGATGGGGACGACCGTTCCATTGACTACCGGATAAATGAAGATCTCACATACGAAACCCTATCCTTACCCGCCACCAGCATGGATGAGAAATCACGGCCGCTCATATATGCGATCTTTCATGGTCTTGTCACCCAGCTGGAACGGTATCGACACTCTGTGGAGAAATTCGATCGATATTTGCTGGAAAGACGACAAGGTTTACTTTTTTCAGAAAACCTGACGGACGCCCTCAACCTTGGTCTCGACTTCGACAGCACCACACCAATCCCTGCCTCTCCGCGTCCGGGCACTACCCCGACTCCCGTAGAACCTGCTCCAAAACCTAAACCCAGATCATCCTTCGTCTCATTCCTTACGCCAAGGAAATCTAAACCCAAGCCAGCTCCCATACCCATCACCCCGCCCAGCCCCCCAAAGACCGGAAGGAAGAGCATCGAAGCCAGTCCTTTCGGTCCTCACTACCAGAAGACGAACTCGATCCAAGTCGAACCGTACGCGGCACCAACACCCTTCGCTGGGCCATGGATGCCAACGAAGCCGAAGAAATGGGGGGATGATGAGGACGTATTCTCTTCCGGGTGGGGAGAAGGGGGGGGTCAATCTCAGCGTCACGAACAGGACGATGTCCAGCTGATCACCTTGTCCACGCTGTTGGACAATGTGGTGATATTAGAGGAAGCCATGAAGGAGCTTTTGGCAATCGTCCATGCTCGTCGTGCACTTGGAATTGACTCAATCCGTTACATCTAACTCTGCGCCATCTAACTATTCTTCTACACCCCTGCTCTCGCTTTTGATTATCCTGGTCATTGAGTAGAATAGATATCTTACAGTGTAAAAAAGCCTACAGTCTGAATGTCTTGATATAATCGAAGGGTCACCGCTTTGTTTTCCTCTTCGTCCCGCCCTTCGAAGTGGACCGAGGCTTGGGTGAAGCAGGTGCCTTCTTCTTCAACAGCGACTCCTGTATCCTCGCAAACTCTTCGTCGTCGATATCAGGGGGCGGTGAGACGACCTTGGACTTTTTTGTTGGCGGATCCTCACCGACGTCGGCTTTCCTCTTCTTCCCCCGGCTCCCACCAGAACGAGCAGATGGTTCCGGCTCCACATACTTGGCCGCGAGGTTGTCGAAAAATCCATCCATGTTCTTCTTGCGCTTCAAGATCAACGCTTGAAGAGCGGAAACGTCCTCTTCCTCGTCGCCCGCATCCGCCTTTTTTTTTCCTTTCTGTTTCTTGGTAGCTTTGCCCGTGGGCTTCCCAGTACCGTAGAACTCGTCCCATACGCCAATCTCTTTCGCTAGCGCTTCCGCCTCCTCTGCTTCTTGAGCACTCTTCTTCTTCCTCTTCAAACGGGCTGTCTCATCCTTGACACTCTTCTCCCAGGTACGCGTAGACGCCAGGTCGCCGGATTTGATGAGGTTGGTGATCAGCCGGACGAAGCGAGGCTCGTCCTCAATCGTGGAATGAGGTATATGGTTCATGATTTCGTCTAGGGATCCATCGGTATCGTTGTATGCGCGTTTCAAGTCCTCCAACTCCTCGGCAGAGTCTAGTCACTGCGTGAGATACACGAGAAAAGTAGAGAGGGGTAGCTGAGACGTACTTTGATACTCCTTCTTGAGTTCATCGAGCTTGCCCTTGCTGACTTGATCAAAAAGCTCTTCAAAGTAGGTTTCCCAGGACCCAGATTCACCGGGGCCGAAATCCGCACCCCCGTCGTCTGTCCTGCCCGTACGATCGTATCTCGAGCGTCGCTTCTCGTCAGATAGGACGGCGTACGCGAATCCAATCTGCTGGAATTTGCGAGATGCGTCGTCCTTCGCGTCCTGGGTGGCGGATGCGTGTTTGTCGGGGTGGTAAACGAGAGCGAGACGGCGGTAGGCCTTCTT